>Ga0256404_1004202_pt1 | contig 27559 bp, 32 predicted proteins | sample RumenRJG_01DNA_FD_185990 | JGI IMG/M metagenome (GOLD analysis project Ga0256404, IMG submission 185990) | Bovine rumen microbial communities from Lethbridge, Alberta, Canada - RJG_01 | ecosystem: Host-associated > Mammals > Digestive system > Stomach > Rumen | place: Canada: Alberta | collected...
AATGATTAGAAAATTAAGTGAACAGTTAATTGAACTATCAGATGTTTTTATTTCTAGCACGGGTTGTCATGGTGTTTGGGGTGAAGTGGAATTACCTGAATGTATTCGTAAAGAATTAGAAGAAAAGCAACAACAAGAGTAACTGGTAACTGCAATCCCGAAAAGCCCTTTCAAAAATTTTCGGGATTGTAATCAAAAACACTTGATAAATCAAGTTACCCAATTCTATCATAAATATTGGGCATGTCAAGTGGCAATTAAAAAAATATTAAAAAACAAAGGGAGGATTTTATGTTAAAAAATAAACTATTAAAAAAATGTAGTGTCTTTTTTATGGCAGGTGCATTATTGGTATCCGGTTTCGGAGCAAATAAAACTTTTGCACATGCTCAGAACGTTGGTGGCATTACAGTAAATGCTACTTTATCAGATGGCAGAAAAACTGAAAAAACAACAGCAACTTTAATTGTTTCAAGTGGTCCACCACAAGGATTATCCGTTGAAGCAAGGATTTATTATCGTTTTAATAAAAAAGCTTATTATCATGTAGAAGGACCGAAAGCGTCCTATGCTCCCCGATATTCTGTTACTTCAAGGGCACAGCGTACACCAGTTACTGTGGATATGTGCTACGGAAAGTATAGAGTAAGTTACAATTCCGTAACCTGGGAACCTATCAAAACAATCGGTTCGAAAAAGACTGGCGTAAACTATATTAAGGAATAAACGTTAATAATAAAGGAATCCTCTGTCATTTACAATGACAGAGGATTCCTTTCAAAAAAGGGGGAAGACTACAATGAAACACAAAACACTATGTCTACTATGCATCCTAAGCATATGCGTCCTTTTCAATGGATGCAGCAAAGACAAAATACAATATAAGGATACCTATGTTCCCGGACAGGATTTTCAATATATGTATTCTGGGGAAACTTATGAATTTGGTCTCAGTATGGCGGAAACGGATGATGCATACTATAAATTGTTGGATGATTACATCTACTATGTTGATAAAAAATCCATGAAAGCCGTTCCTTTGTGTGGAAAATCCGATTGTATGCACGAAAAGGAAAGTTCCTCTCATAGAACAAACTGTAACGCTTACATCCGTTCAGAAGATGGTTATATGAACTTATACAAGGACAACCTCTATGTAAGAACTACAGAACGTGATAAAGAAGAACAGATTGATTATTCTGTATTTTATGCCATCTCTTTGGATGGAAGTAAACGAAATAAAGTTTGTGAAATAAAAAAAGATACCATAGGTTTTTGGATGATCCATAGAGGCAAACTGTATTATACCGTAAAAGATAAAAACGAACAGGTTTCCCTGAAAGCGATCGATCTAAAAAAGAAAGCTTCCTCCAAAACCGTTTATTGTGCAAAAGATATTTTTGACAGTGATCCAGCAGATTTATTAGCATACGGAAATAACATCTATTTAAATATAGGCGGCTACTCAAAAAAATTAGATTTTTTGAGCGATGACAATGATGATGATGTGAGTGCCAAGGAAAGAAAACAGCAGAAACAGGAAATGTGGCAAAATTATGAAAATAAGTGGATCTGTTATAACATTACGAACCAAAAAGCAACAGAACTCTTTTCAAAGCAAAAGGACAAGGATGGTGTAACACGTTTTCTTGTTCAGCGAATTGCCTTTTGGCAAGACAAACTATATTTTATGTATTCGGATCTTTTAAAAAAGAAAGATGATGCTATCTATGAAAGCAATCTGGATGGCTCCAATGAGAAAAAATGGAAAGACATAGATATAGACAAAGAAACTATTTTTACAACGGATACAGACTACCTGTATATATACGACACCTGGTCTGAAGCAGTGGAAAAAGGAAAGAAGACACCAACCATGTGGGTTTATGACAAGAATAAAAAGCTAGTAGATACTTGTAAACTTTCGGTAGAATTTTGTACTTCTTTCCCTCCTGGCAGTAAACAATATTTTTGGCTGAAAGCAGTAGGAGATACAGAGGATGCTCTCATTTATATGGATAAAAGTAGGATTGGTTCTTTGAAAGGGAAAAAATTACAGCTAGACACCTGCTACTCTATCGTAAGACCAGTCTATGATGAACTGACCGAAGGAGAGTAACGAATAAAGTTGACGGAAATCTGTTCATTTTATGAATAAATGATAGTTATTTAGAGAATACATGTCCGATGTACTAGGTGTACTTTCTGAACCGTTACAAAAATGAAAGGAAATCCATAATGAAATTAATTACATATGAATTACGCAAAGTGCTAAAAAATAAAAAATTACTTGCCTTCCTATTTTTATTATTGTTATTTAATATCTTTACTTTTTTATTTGCACAACAAAAGACCGCTCCCTATATGTACCGTAATTATTATAAACAGTTTCAAGAAGTCATAAAGGATATCACCTATGCTTCTCCCAAAGAGGGGATACAAAAGTTACAAAAGTTTCAGGACCTGACTGCAGATTACCAAATACATGATGCTTATGCGAATAAGTTATACACAAAAGAAGATGTAGCACAATATCATCAGTCTATGGAAAAGAAGTATGGGAAAAAGGAGTTGGAACTTGCTGAAAAACGAAACAAAAATCTAACGATGCTACAAAGTCAGGCATATTGCTACTATTCCGGTAAGGAAATGGAACAATTGCAGTATCAGATGGATTATGTAAAATTTCAAAAACAGGTAAAAAGGGAGCCAACGGCTGCACTGCCCTTTTTAAAAAACAGAAATTTCATAGAGCGAGATCAGAAAAAAACATACAATGCTTATAAAAAACTGGGAACCGTTACCTTGAAAACCGGGAATCTAATTCCTGCAAAGAAATACTTGAATTATAAATATGACACTATTTTTCTGATCGGTGTTGTGCTGATCCTTGCGATTGGGATATTCCGTCCTGACCAGCAAAAGAAAATGACAGCCTTTTTAAAAACACATAAAAAGGGAAGAACACCGTTATTACGGGCAAAACTGTTTTCTCTTGGAATCCTTGTTTTGGGATGCACCTTTTTAATGGAAGTACTTCTATTTTTTACCTGCCTTTTTGTATATGGTCCGTTTGACGGTTTCATGCCAATTCAGACATTGGACAGCTTTCGAAACTGTACGCTTCCATGGAATATCGCTCAATTTATAGGTGTGGGTATTTTTGTAAAGTGCGTTTTTGCCTGTGTATTCGGAGGTTTACTGGCAGCCCTTTTGTTACGATTTGAGAAAAATCGTACGGTGTATGCGAGTACGTTATTATTCCTTGCGCTGGAATGGACCCTGTATACCACACTTTTGTCCAATGGAACCTTTTCTATTTTTAAATTTGCAAATCTGTTTCAGGGATTTTATGCATTTCGATTGCTGGGTGTTTACGAAAATTGTAACGTATTTTCTTTTGCGGTCAACAAATTTATGATCTTTTGTTTTTTTGCAGCAATTTTATGGATTGGTAGTATGCTGTTTGCTTTTCACTTTTGGAAAACAACAAAGGAGGGAAAAGAAAAGAAAGCAAAAACAATGCAAAAGCCCAAAAGAATTGGAAAGATTTCTTTGGGACGAAGTGTTCTCCGTATCCATTTTCTGCACGAAAAACGATATCTGCTTTGCATTGGACTGCTCTGTTATGGAATCTATTGTGCCTGTTTCCAAAGTGTATTTGCATCTACCATGTTGACAACACTGACGCAGTCAAACTATGAAAATTGGATAGATAAATACCGGGGTGAGCTTACCGACCAAAAGATCAAGAGCATTGAAAATGACAAGAAAAAATATGACAAGTTATGGGATCGTGTTGCAGAACTAGCATCCAAAGACAAGTTATCTTTAAAAGAAAAAGCAGAGCTAGATGCCTTGGATACACAAACGGGTGTCCCTTACGATGCCTTTTGTGAATTTTTGGATCAATATGAAACCATCAAAGCTCGTAAAAATGCAGGAAAGGATGCCAGGTTGCTAAATAACTATTGTTGGAGCAGGCCATTTACTGGTTTTGCAAAAGAACTAAAAAATATGGGGATTGCCTGTATCTTTTGTATTCTCTTATGTGCCGGATTATTTGAAAATAAAAACAATATAAATGCTTTATTGGAGACGACCAGGAATGGAAGAAAACGGCTGTACCGACGGAAATATTTGTTGGGCATTGGTTTTGCAGTCTTGTCCTGGGTTTGTTGTATTCTTCCAGAGTTCTTCCGTTTTATCCGAACAAAACCGGATAACGATTGGACTGCAGCAATCGGAAATTTGACCGTCTTTCAAAATAGCAGGTATGACATTCCGATTTATGTGGCAATCGCAGGCATTTACCTGACACAACTTTTCTTGTGTATCCTATGTTCCCTTGTTGTAATGTATTTTGTGGAACACACAAATAGTAGTTTTTTGGTTATGACAATTACCAGCATATCGGTCTTAATTATTTTAGTGCTTTTATATCATAATAATGCAGGCGTTATCAATACTTGGTTACCTCATGGCAAGCAACCACTTCTTCCTTGTATTATAGAGTGTAGTGTGTGTACTGCTCTGGGATTACTGATCATTTTACATTGGGAAAAGGAGTGGAACTATCGATGGAAAAGAAAATAGAGGATAAAATTTTAGAAGTGAAAGAAATCAATAAATCCTTTTGTAAAGGAACGAAAAAAGCATTACAGAATATAGACCTTACATTTACGCCGGGCATTTATGGACTATTGGGACCAAATGGTGCAGGAAAAAGTACCTTTATGCGTATTTTGACCGATGGACTTAAACCCGATACCGGACAGATCCAATATAAAGGAAACGATATTTATAAAATGAAGGACAGATATCGGGAATTGTTGGGATATATGCCTCAGCAGCAAGGAATATATGATGATTTTACTGCTCTGCAATTTATGAAGTATATGGCAGCTTTAAAAGGCATCAGCAGTAAGGATGCAAAAATAGAAATCCCCAATTTATTGAAACAGGTAGGACTACAGGAATCCATGAAACAAAAAACAGGTGGATTTTCAGGTGGTATGAAGCAACGTCTTCTCATTGCACAGGCATTACTGGGAAATCCAGAGATCTTGATCATGGATGAACCAACTGCAGGTCTGGACCCAAATGAAAGGATCCGTTTACGAAACTTTATCAGTGAAATTGCAGGAAATAAGATCGTTTTATTTGCTACGCATGTGGTATCTGATATTGAGGGGATTGCAAAGGAGATCATCTTACTCGATCGTGGAAAGATCATATGTCGCGGAAGTGTACAGGCATTATTAAAAGAGGTGGATGGTAAAGTATTTGAATTTCAAATTGCGCAGGAAAAAGAACGGGAATGTCGCCAAAAATATAAAGTTAGAAATATGTGTTTTGATCATGGTTCCTACCGAGTACGGGTACTTTCAGAAAACATACCAGAGGAAGAAGGCTGCATAGCTGTCTCACCAGATTTGGAGGACCTGTATTTATATAAAACTTCCCAATGATAGTAGATTGCGATAGGATAAGAGGTTTGTTAGCTGCTGATAGTGGTGATTTGAAAGGCGGACAATTTAAACTTGTTTCAACTGTATCAGCTGAATAAGTTCTAAGGGGCAGGCATGTAATTTCTCAAAGTCAGTTTTATGCAGCAGATGAAGAAATACTGAAATTAAAACAGAAGATAAAGGAAAAAATAGTAAAGAAACTGGTTAAGGAATAATCCGTGTATGATTGGGGGCAAAATTTTTTTGCCCCCAATATCATACTATACTGTTATTACGCTTCTAATTTTACTTCATATCCGATGCCTTTCAGCAATTCCATATCGGTTTCTACGGTAATACCGTCCGTAGTCAGCATATCTCCGGAAATGGCAGCATTTGCACCACTTTGGAAGCATTTTTTTCCTTTATCTCCGACCAAGCCACGACCACCGGCAAGACGAATCATACCATCAGGAACTAGGAATCGGAAAATGGCGGTAATCTGGCAAAGTTCCTCGTTGGTAAGGATACGATTCTTTTCGTATGGTGTTCCAGGGATTGGGTTTAGTAGATTGACTGGAATAGAGCGTACCCCTAATTCTCTTGCGGTAAGAACCATATCAATACGGTCTTCCATGGTTTCCCCAAGTCCCATAATACCACCGGAACAAATAGAAAGACCTGCTTTTTGTGCTGCTTTTAATGTTTCGATTTTTTCATCATAGGTATGTGTGGTACATACTTCTGGAAAATAGCGGCGAGAAGTTTCCAAATTGCAATGAACTCTGGATGCACCTGCTGCCTTAATTTTTTTAAACTGTTCATAGTCCAACAGACCGAAAGAAACACAAACTTCAATGCCTACCTGTTCCCGAATGGCACGAATACTTTCACAGACCTGATCTACTTCGGCAGGAGATAGGCGTTTTCCTGAACAGACGATAGAGTAGCGAAGAACCCCTCGCTCTGCGTTGTATTTAGCCTCTTTTAAAATGGTTTCGGTATCCAGTAACGGATAAGAATCCTGACAATTTGTATGGTAATGACCACTTTGGGCGCAATATTTACAATCTTCGGAACAGCGTCCACATTTCCCGTTGATAATAGTACACATATCAAAGGTATTTTTGCAAAATGCTTCTCGAATCCGATTGGCAGAACTACATAATTCTTCTACAGGAACTTGCAATAAAGAAAGTGCCTCCTCTTTGAAAATTTCTTCTTTGTTCATAACTTTTTCTTCTAGTTTTTTTAATTGTGCATTCATATGTAACTTCCCCTTTTCTTTTATCATGATGTATTGTGTTAGCAATAGTTTAAAACCGATACGATGAATTGTCAACCTACCAAAGCATGAAATTTACAATAGCATTTTACATACATTTTAAAAATAATTTACCCGATTATGATAGAGGATAGAACTGGAAAATGTTATGCTTTAAAGGGTAATATTTGTAAAGTTCTATGTATGGAACAAATAAAAAAAAGGAAAACTATAACTAGAAGAAAAGTATTCTGGCATATAGTGTTGATGTTGGTGTCAAAAAGCCAAAACATAAGAAAAGGTGGAGGATTTTAAAATGAAAAGAAAGAATTGTTATGCAAATCGGGAATTATCCTGGTTACAATTTAATGAAAGAGTATTAGAGGAGGCAGGAAATCCCAATGTTCCATTAGCAGAAAGATTGACATTTGCATCTATTTTTCAATCAAACTTAGATGAATTTTTTATGGTGCGTGTAGGTACTTTGATGGTGCAGATGCATGCCAAAGAGAAAATAAAAGAAAATAAAACAAAAATGACCAGTAAACAACAGGTAGCAGAAATTTTGAAACGGACAGAACAACTGGAAAAGAAAAAAGCAAAAATTTATGAACAGATTATGGGAGAATTAGAACCTTACGGTATTCGTATTATCAATTTTAATAAATTATCAAACAAGGAAGGAAAAGTGCTGGAAACCTATTTTGACCATCAGATTATGCCTTTTCTATCACCGATTTTAGTAGATAAACAACAGCCATTTCCTTTTTTAAACAATAAAGAATTATATGCAATTGTTGTATTAGATGGAAAAAATGGAAAACAGACAGGAATTGTTCCATGTTCCAATAGTGTATTTAAGCGTCTGATTGAAATTCCAACCAGACCGGGAAATTTTATGTTGTCTGAGGAATTGATTTTGCACTTTGTGGAAAAATTATTTCCGCATTATCTGATTAAAGAAAAGGCAGTTATGCGATGCACAAGAAATGCGGATATAGATGCGGCAGATGTGTATGACGAAGATTTGGACTATCGTGATATTATGGAACATCTGATAAAAAAGAGAAGCAGATTGAGTCCTGTTCGCTTAGAATTGTCCAGAGAAATCAATGAGAAGGCCAAAAAAGAAATCTGTTCTTACTTTAATTTAAAAAAGGAGCATGTAATACAGGTGGGAACACCCCTTGACTTATTTTATGTATTTCAGATACAAAATTATTTGCGAGACCATTCCGATAAAAAAGAGGAACTTTTTTATGAAAAGAGGACACCAAGACAGCCTGCATGTTATAATGCAAAAGAAAGTATGTTGGCGCAGATACAGAGAAAGGATATGTTGCTATCCTACCCTTACGAAAGTATGAAACCATTTTTAAATTTGCTTCGTGAGGCGGCAGAAGATGAAACAGTAGTTGCGATTAAGATGACCTTATATCGTGTAGCACATCAAAGCAAAATCATTGAGGCGTTGGTACAAGCGGCAGAGAATGGAAAAGAGGTTGTTGTGCTGGTAGAACTTCGTGCTCGTTTTGATGAAGAAAATAATATTGAAATGTCAAGACGATTGGAAGAGGCAGGTTGCCGAATTATTTATGGGTTAGGAAATTACAAAGTACATTCCAAACTTTGTCAGATTACCAGAAAGACAGAACAGGGAATTTCCTATATAACACAGATTGGAACAGGAAATTATAATGAGAAAACAGCAACACTTTATACGGATTTATCTCTTATGACAGCCAATCAACAGATTGGAAAAGAAGTAGCAGCTATTTTTCAGGCATTGCTATTTGGCGAGACCATTGAGGAAACCAATCATTTGTTGGTAGCACCACATTGTTTGCAGAATAAAATAATTACCTTTATAGAGGAAGAAATAAAGAAGGCGGAGAACGGACAAGAAGCCTATATTGGTATAAAAATCAATTCGCTCACCGATAAAGTCCTTATTAAGAAATTAATCGATGCATCTATGGCAGGAGTAAAGGTAGAATTAATCGTAAGAGGAATTTGTTGTCTGATCCCTGGATTGCCAGAATATACGGAAAATATTACAATCATCAGTGTTGTTGGAAGATTTTTGGAACATTCCCGTATTTATCGTTTCGGAGTAAAGGAAGAAGAAAAAATATTTATTTCTTCAGCAGATTTGATGACAAGAAATACGGTTAGAAGAGTGGAAGTGGCAGCTCCTATTTATGACAGGGAAAGCAGAGAAAAAATCAGAAATATATTTGACACAATGATGTTGGATGATGAAAAGGGAAAAGAGCAACATGCAGATGGCAAATATTATAGTAGAAAAATAAATGAAACACCGCTTAATTCGCAAGAATTATTTTATGAGAAAGCATATGAGGCGGCAGAACGCATATAAGGGTTGTCGTATGTGGTAGTGTAGAATAAGTTTTGGAGGGAAAAGAATGCTTCGAATAGGAATGTTGACAAGTGGAGGCGACTGTCAGGCGTTAAATGCAGCGATGCGTGGAGTCGTAAAAACCTTATATCAAAAAGAAAAGGAAGTAGAAATTTATGGTTTTCAGGATGGATATAAGGGATTGATTTATGGAAATTACGAAATATTGACAGACCATGATTTTTCAGGAATATTAACACTTGGAGGAACCATTTTAGGCTCCTCCAGACAACCCTTTAAAAAAATGGGACAGCCGGATGAAAACGGACTGGATAAAGTACAGGCAATGAAAGACAATTATAAAAAATTAAAATTAGATTGTCTGGTAATCTTAGGAGGAAATGGAACACATAAAACTGCTAACCTGCTTCGCAGTCAAGGACTTCATGTGGTGACCTTACCTAAAACGATTGATAATGATATTTGGGGAACGGATATGACATTTGGATTTCAGAGTGCCGTGGATATTGCCACCAATGCGATTGATTGTATTCATACAACAGCCGCCTCTCATGGAAGAATATTTGTAGTGGAAATTATGGGGCATAAAGTAGGATGGATGACGTTACATGCAGGAATTGCAGGCGGTGCAGATATTATTTTGATTCCAGAAATTCCGTATGATATTGATGCAATCGTAAAAGCCATTGAAAAAAGAAATGCCAAAGGCAAGCGTTTTACTATATTGGCAGTAGCGGAGGGGGCTATTTCAAAAGAAGATGCTATGTTGACGAAAAAGCAGTTAAAGGAAAAGAAAAAGCGGACAACATATCCATCCGTATCGTATGAAATTGCAGATGAGATTTCAAAGCGTACTGGAATGGAAATTCGCATCACAGTTCCTGGGCATATGCAACGAGGTGGTTCGCCATGCCCTTACGATCGTGTTCTTGCAACCCGTTTAGGTGCAGCCGCAGCCGGCTTGATTTTACAGAAAAATTATGGAAATATGGTCGGAATTGTAGAGGATAAGGTAGTAGCAGTTCCTTTAGAAGAAGTAGCGGGAAAATTGAAAAAAATAAATCCAGAAGCGGATATTATACAAGAAACAAGAGATTTAGGAATTAGTTTTGGGGATTGTTAAAGAAAAGATTTGAATGAGATAACAGCCTATAGAAACTTGTACGGTAGCAGTCAGTTATGTTTTAGAACAAAGCGTAATTGACTGTTATTTTTATGCTATCAGAAAGTGTGTTCTATAGCATAAAATAAAAATGTTCTATATGGGCTTGTCTACTCTGTTTTGGATAAAACAAGTGACTTTACCAATTTGGTATGATAAGATAGATTTTAACACGAGCAAGTAGCAGAACGGATTGCGAATATCCGCTTGCTTAATGATAGCAGTCTTTAGAGAATGGATCGAAAAGGAGGTTGCGATTAGAAAAATGCAAATATTTGTAGATGCAGATGCCTGTCCTGTTGTTCGTATTATTGAGGAGATAGCGGAAAAATATAATGTTTCGGTTACATTACTTTGCGATACGAATCACATGTTACATTCTGACTATAGTAAAGTGCTGGTGGTAGGTGCAGGAGCAGATGCAGTGGATTATAAGTTAATTAGTATATGCCAGAAAGGGGATCTTGTGGTATCACAAGATTATGGAGTGGCAGCAATGGCACTTGGAAAGGGAGCTTATGCCATTCATCAGTCGGGAAAATGGTATACCAATGAAAATATCGACCAAATGTTGATGGAGAGACATCTGGCAAAAAAGGCAAGACGAAGTAAGAAAAAGAATCATATAAAAGGACCACGAAAAAGGACGGAAGAAGATGATATCCGATTTGCGGAGAGCTTTGAAAAGTTACTTTGTAAGTCAATTACTATTCACAGGTAGATGTGAACAGTAACAGGCACTGAATAGGAAATGTATGATAAAGATACTCCTACTTTACAATGAAATGAAAATTGAATATAATAAAAAGGTAGTGTTAGGATTGTAGCGGCATAATGCAAAAAACAATCTGTTTCATATCAAAATTTTTAACTGAAAGAAGGAAAGGAAAAAAGATGAGTGAAGAAAAAAGGACAGAGGTAGAAGAAAAAGTAGAGGAGAGCGGAACAAAGGATCGTAAAAGTCAGATACGGAGTCTGGTAAAAGAAGTATTAATTTATGCTATGATTTTTGTGGCAGTCATGTATTTTGTTCCCAATTACGTTTGTGCAAAAACGATAGTGAGCGGACCGTCTATGAATAATACATTACAAAGCCATGATAATGTTTTGCTAGACAAGGTAAGCTATCGATTTGGTGATCCAAAACGATTTGATGTAGTAGTTTTTTATCATTTTGATGATCCAAAACATCCAGATAAAAAAGATAAGACCCAATATAGCTTTTATGTAAAGCGTATTATTGGATTACCGGGAGAAACCGTACAAATTAAGGGGGAGACGATTTATATAAATGGAAAGCCTTTAAAGGAAGATTATGGGAAAGATCCGATTACTGATGCGGGAATTGCGGAAGAACCAATTACATTGGGCGATGATGAGTATTTTATGCTAGGTGACAATCGTGGAAATAGTACGGATAGTCGTGATCCTAGTGTTGGATGTGTGAAACGGGATTGGATTGTAGGAAAAGTAAGTTTTCGTATTTATCCCTTTGATTCAATTGGAAAAATAAATTAGTTTTAGAATAACAGTTTTGCCGTAAAGTGATGGAAAAGAAAGTGCGGCGAAGCTGTTATTTTGCGTTATAGGATAATTCGTTTTATAATGTAAAAATGGAAGAATGGATGGCGACACAATTACCTTTTTCGTTGGTAGCGGTTTATTGCTTGCAACGGTAGGTATAATTTGGTTGAAAAAGGAAAAAATGACTGTAAATGAATTAACGTGAATAGTAACTACGGTAACATTATAAATTGGAAAAAGGAACTTAAATCTTGCAAAACAGATATGGATACTGTTACAATAGAGTTCACAGGTGTAAATAGAATGACTAGAGAAGGTTTTTACAGTTGCTTAAAAGTAGAAAAGCAAAGACAAAAGGAGGAGCTATGTTAGAATTAAAGAACGTATCCTTTACTGTATCAGAGGAAAATGATACGCGGACAATTATCAATAACTTAAGTTTAACAGTAGATGACAATAAATTTATCGTAATTACAGGACCAAATGGTGGTGGTAAATCTACGCTGGCAAAATTGATTATGGGAGTAAAACCGGTTACGAGTGGAAAGATTTATTTTAATGGAATAGATATTACAGATATGAGCATAACAGAGAGAGCAAAACTTGGTGTTAGTTTTGCCTTTCAGCAACCAGTACGTTTCAAAGGGATCAAAGTGCTGGATTTGATTCGTTTGGCAGCAGGAAAGAAACTTTCCGTGGCAGACGCTTGCGAATATCTTTCTAAGGTTGGTTTATGTGCCAGAGAATATATTAATCGTGAGGTAAACGACAGTCTCTCTGGTGGAGAATTAAAGAGAATTGAAATAGCAACGGTATTGGCAAGAGGAACAAAAGTGTCCATTTTTGACGAACCGGAAGCGGGAATTGATTTATGGAGCTTTCAAAACTTGATTCAGGTATTTGAAGATATGAGAACAAGTATTCAAGGTTCTGTATTAATCATTTCCCACCAAGAACGTATTTTGAATATTGCAGACGAAATTGTAGTGATTCGCAATGGTCAGGTTGCTGAGCAGGGAAGCAAGGATGCTATTTTACCTAAATTGCTGGGTACATCATCTGCGATATCACCATGTGAGAAACTTTTATAGGAGGTGAGAAAATGTTAGATGAGATTCAGAAGAGATTATTAGAAGAAGTAGCTGATTTGCATGAAGTACCGGAAGGAGCTTACAACATTCGTGCAAACGGAACAATGGCGGCAAGAAATACCACTGCTAATATTGATATTATTTCAAAAGAAGATAAAAGTGGAATCGATATTAAGATTAAAGATGGAACAAAAAAACAGAGTGTGCATATTCCAGTTGTATTAAGTCAGAGTGGCATGAAAGAGATGGTTTATAATGATTTTTATATAGGAGAAGATTGTGATGTAACAATCATTGCCGGTTGTGGAATTCATAATTCCGGCTCACAGGATGCACAACATGATGGAATTCATCGCTTTTTTGTAGGGAAAAATTCAAAAGTGAAATATGTGGAAAAACATTACGGAGCTGGAGATGGTAGTGGAAAACGTATTCTAAATCCTGGGACAGAAGTTTATCAGCAGGAAAACAGTTATATGGAAATGGAAATGGTACAGATTAAAGGTGTAGACTCTACGTATCGTATGAATAAAGCAGAATTGGCAAAAGGAGCTACTCTTATTGTGCATGAGCGTTTGATGACACATGGAGAGCAAGATGCCATTAGTGTATATCAGGTTGTATTAAATGGAGAAAATGCAAGTACGGATATTATTTCCCGTTCGGTAGCAAGAGATACTTCAAAGCAGAAATTTGAGGCTTGTATAACGGGAAATAACCTATGTCATGGACATGCAGAATGTGATGCAATCATTATGGATAAGGCTCGTGTGATTGCAGTACCACAATTAGATGCGAATAATGTGGACGCAGAGTTAGTGCACGAGGCTGCAATTGGAAAGATTGCAGGAGACCAGCTTATTAAACTTATGACATTGGGATTGACAGAAGAAGAGGCAGAAGAATGGATTATTAATGGCTTTTTGAAATAAAAAGAATGCATGTTTTCATTGGATGTCTCATAGATAGAAGTAAAGCGAGTAGGAAAGGAAGAGTCTATCATGCAAAATATAATTGAAGAGGAAATGGAAGGTATTGTATCCATCATTTTGGAGGATTATAAAAAAGAACGTACGATTGATCGATTAGATCTTTATAATCAGCCACAAAAAGACAGCATTATTGCTATTATTGAAAAATTACAGCGTATTATTTATTCTGGTTATTTTAGTGAACGTTCGTATAAATTTTATAATGTGGAAAATGGGTTTGCAGTGCAGATAGAGGATGCTATGTTTTGTTTAAATAAGCAGATTGGTCGTGTATTATGCTATAAACCAGAATTTAAGGATGCATCCGAGACGAAGATACAAGAAGAGGCACAAAAGATTTCAGTTGCATTTTTTAAGAAAATACCAATGATTCGAGAATATGTGGAAGGAGATCTGGAAGCGGCTTATGATGGTGATCCTGCCGCATATTATCGAGAAGAGATTATTTTATCTTACCCTGGTGTATATGCCATTACGGTAAATCGTATTGCCCATGAATTGTTTTTGCTGGGGGTACCGTTGATTCCACGTATTATGACGGAACATGCACATTGGCAGACTGGTATTGATATTCATCCGGGAGCTACCATAGGAAAGAGTTTTTTCATTGATCATGGTACTGGAATTGTAATTGGAGAAACGACTGTAATTGGAAATAATGTAAAAATTTATCAGGGTGTTACCTTGGGTGCATTATCTACCAGTGGTGGACAAAAATTGCAAGGGAAAAAGCGCCATCCGACAATTGAGGATGATGTAGTGATTTATTCTGGTGCATCCATTTTAGGTGGAGATACTGTAATTGGAAAAGGTTCTGTAATTGGAGGAAATGCATTTGTTACAAAATCCATCGAACCTGGAACTAGAGTTAGCATAAAAAATCAGGAGTTGATATTTGCTAATCGTGAAAAGCATACGGTTACCAAAACGGAATTAGAGCAAGATGATACCTGGAGATAGAAAACAGGAAGCTATTACATAGGCTTATGTAAAAAGGGCGTTGCTGTATTGCAATGATTTTATCCAAAAGATAAAAAAGTGCAATAGCAGTAACCCCCTTTTTTCTTGACAGAAAATAAAAGAAACACTATAATTCATAGTAAACAGATATGATAAAAGATAAAGAAAGGAGAAAGCAGTGGAAGAACAGTTTATTAGAACAAGATTGCTTTTGGGAGATGAAGGATTAGAACGTTTGAAAAATGCCAGAGTTGCTGTGTTTGGGATTGGAGGCGTTGGTGGTTTTGTAGTAGAGGCATTGGTAAGAAGTGGTATAGGTGCCATTGATTTGATTGATAGTGATACGGTTGATATTAGCAATCTGAATCGACAGATCATTGCCACACATTCCTCGTTAGGGCGTTTAAAAACAGAGGTTATGCGTGAAAGGATTGCAGACATTAATCCAGAATGCAAGGTAGTTGTACACAATTGCTTTTACTTGCCAAAGACAGAAAATCAATTTGATTTTACAGAATATGATTATGTGGTAGATGCCATTGATACCGTGACAGGAAAGATTTCGCTTGTAATGCGTGCACAGGAGTCGGGGACACCAATCATGTGTAGCATGGGTGCTGGAAATAAATTAAATCCAGTACAATTTGAAATTGCGGATATTTATCAAACTTCGGTATGTCCGTTAGCCAGAGTCATGCGACAGGAATTAAAAAAACGTGGTGTGAAAAAATTAAAGGTAGTATATTCTAAGGAGAGACCAGTAGAGCATAAGTTTAAATTAGAAAAAAAGGGAGAAGAAGCATCTTCTACCAAGCCAACGCCTGGCTCCATTGCTTTTACGCCTTCTGTTGCAGGACTGCTTATTGCATCGGAAGTGATAAAAGATTTGATAAATATGTGAGTCTAGTATAAAAATAAAAACCTTAATTCCTATTGACAAAATAGGAAAAAGGTGTATAATGCTAATATAACATTATTCCTATAAAGTCAGTATGAAAACAAGGAATAGAGAAAAATATGTAAAAAAGCTGATATATAAAACATATATCAGTCCAAAATAACCATACGTGAAAGGAAAGGGGATTTTATTATGTCAAAGATTTATGAAAGCGTTACAGATTTAATTGGTGGTACACCACTTTTGCATGCAAAGAATTTTGAGAAAAAAAGGGGAATCACTTCCGCAAACATTTATACTAAATTAGAGTATTTTAATCCAGCTGGAAGCGTAAAGGACCGTGTAGCACTTGCTATGATCAATCAGGCAGAGAAGGACGGAAAATTAAAAGAAGGTTCTGTTATTATTGAACCAACAAGTGGAAATACAGGAATTGGTTTAGCATCTATTGCAGCTGCAAAGGGATATAGAATTATTCTTACTATGCCAGAGACTATGAGTGTGGAAAGAAGAAATCTATTAAAGGCATATGGTGCAGAAGTTGTGCTTACAGATGGAGCAAAAGGAATGAAGGGTGCGATTGCCAAAGCAGAAGAACTTGCAAAGGAAACAGAAGGGTCCTTTATTCCTAGCCAGTTTGAAAATCCAGCTAATCCACATGCACATAAAACAACAACAGCATCTGAAATTTGGAATGACTTAGATGGAAAAGTGGACATCTTTATTGCAGGAGTAGGTACCGGTGGAACAGTTACAGGTATTGGAGAATTTTTAAAAGAAAAAAATCCAGACATTCAAGTTGTTGCAGTAGAACCAGCCACTTCACCTGTTTTATCAAAGGGAGTAGCAGGTCCACATAAAATTCAGGGAATTGGTGCTGGATTTGTGCCAAAGACTTTGAATACAGAAATTTATAATGAAGTAATTGCTATTGAAAATGAAGATGCATTTGAAACAGGTAGAGCATTTGGTAAGGCAGAGGGTATTTTAGTAGGAATTTCTTCTGGTGCAGCACTTCATGCAGCAGAAATTCTTGCGGCTCGTCCAGAGAATAAGGATAAGAATATCGTTGTTCTTTTACCAGACACAGGTGATCGTTATTTATCAACTGCATTATTTAGTGAATAATTGTGACTATTCAGAAAACTATATCTTGGAACAATCAGTTGGTATATAAGTAGCTGATTGTTTCAGTATATAGGTACTCTAATAGAGTTGTGAACAGTAATGATTTGTCCGTTTTATTCTTGTACAGTGTGACAGTTGATAAATACTGTGAAAATGAAAAGAAGGGAAGATGAAAGTTGAAGATATCGACCAAAGGACAGTATGCACTTCAGATGATGTTAGATTTGACAATCAATGATACAGGAGAATATATTACAATAAAGAGTATTGCAAAACGGCAGAATTTATCTGAAAAGTATTTAGAGCAGATTATGAATTTATTATCTAGAAGTGGCTACGTAAAAAGTGTTCGAGGTGCTAAAGGTGGTTACCGTCTGGCGGGGGAACCTTCCAAATTTACAGTAGGCATGATTTTACGTGCGATTGAGGGTGATTTATCGCTTGTGGAAATTACAGACAATTTGCCAGATGCACCGGTAGAGGAATGTATTCTTTCTAATGTGTGGAAAAAGATGGATACTGCAATCAATGGCGTGATTGATCATATTACATTGGAAGACTTACAAAAAGAATATCAGGGTGCAGTTGGATATGATTATGTCATTTAAGTACTAGGGGCAAAAGAACGGAAGCTGCATGAGTTTGCAGGATATGGTTGAATGTTTTTGAACAGAGCAGCGGATTGTTTCCATTATAGGTTTTATAAAAAAGCGGCAGAATTTTTGAGAAGTTCTGTCGCTTTTTGGGTAAGATAAAGGAAAAGCCATTGACGAAAAAAAATTTTGCGTGTATGATAAAGAATAGAATGCCTACTTTATTAGTGGGAAAACTATTAAATGTTGTAACAGTTCGCAGGGAAATTTATAAAGTGCTAGAATACACAAATTGGCTAAAAACATTCTTTCTGGCGAAACTGTTACTGAATGTTAGAACAGGATTGGTGAATGTTATGAAAATATCGACAAAAGGAAGATATGCATTACGTTTGATGCTTGATATTGCATTAAATGATGCGGAAAGACCGGTTCGGATTAAGGAAGTTGCACAAAGACAGGAGATGTCAGATAAATATTTGGAACAGATTGTGTCAGTATTAAATAAAGCAGGTTACGTAAAATCCATTCGTGGACCACAAGGGGGATATCGTTTGGTAAGAAAACCAGAAGAATATTCAGTAGGCGATATATTAAGATTAACAGAGGGCAGCCTGGCACCAGTAAGTTGCCTTGAATATGAAGAAAATGATTGTCCAAGACAAGAGGATTGTATTACATTGGAACTATGGAAGAGATTGGATCAGGCCATAAAGGATGTAGTGGATCATGTTACGTTGGCAGATCTGATAGAATGGAAACAGCAAAAAGGGGATAATTATAGCATATAGGGGGGATACTATGACAAAAAAACAACGTGCAGCTGCGATTATTGATTTATTAAAACAGGAATATCCGGATGCACATTGTACACTGGAATACGATGAAGCATGGAAACTGCTCATTAGCGTACGGCTGGCGGCGCAGTGTACAGACGAAAGAGTAGATAAGATTACGCCGTTGTTATATGAAAAATATCCTACCATTGCGGCCTTGGCAGAGGCACCTGTGGAAGAAATTGAAGCTATCGTGCGACCTTGTGGACTTGGAAAAAGCAAAGCAAGGGATATTAGTGCATGTATGCGTATGTTAAAAGAAAAGTATAATTGTAAGGTTCCGGATACGATGGAAGAATTATTAAAACTTCCGGGAGTAGGAAGGAAAAGTGCAAATCTTATCATGGGAGATGTCTTTGGAAAACCGGCTATTGTAACAGATACACATTGCATTCGGCTTACCAATCGCATGGGACTGATCGATGGAATCAAAGACCCCAAAAAAGTAGAGATGGAATTATGGAAAATCATTCCTCCTGAAGAGGGAAGTGATTTTTGTCATCGGCTAGTTTATCATGGAAGAAAGGTATGCACGGCAAGAACAAAGAAGCCATATTGTGAACAGTGTTGTGTGGAATCTGTCTGTAAGAAATGTATATAAATATATAAAGTGGAGGCGTTATCTTTGGAGATTACATGGAATGACGTAAAGGAGAAGGATAAAGAAACTTATGTTTTGGTTGATATAAGAGAATATGAACATTCAGTATTAGGAATGGTTCCGGGCGCGGTTGCAATTTCTTTTATTGAAGATGTAAATAAATTATTTACCTTACCAAAAGAAAAAAACATATATGTTTATTGTCATAAAGGAGAACTAAGTGTGCAGGCACAGGAATTATTGCAGGATGCCGGATACAAAGCATATAGCATAAAGGGTGGATATTATGCGTATTTAGAGACAATGCTTAAGGATTGAAGTTTAATACTATCAAGAAAGTTCCAATTTCTATTGCGCAGAGCAATAAGTGGTAGATGGGGACTTGCTTGTATCAGGAGGGGGACAAGTCCCTTCTGATATGCTGCGATAGCAGCTAATAGTGTTATGAGCAAGTAACAGGGTGGATTGTGAATATCCGCTTGACTGATTTAAATTGAAAAAGAGGTTTAAAATGGTATTTTCTAAGGATGAAATGGAGCGCTATACACGACATTTTGTATTACAGGATGTTGGTGTGGCAGGACAAAAGAAAATAAAGGCAGGAAGTGTATTGGTTGTAGGAGCTGGGGGGCTGGGTTCACCCGCTCTTTTTTATCTTGCAGCAGCTGGTGTGGGGAAAATTGGCATAATAGATGGAGATCAGGTGCAGATTTCAAATTTGCAACGACAAATATTGCATGATACCAATCGGGTTGGATGGAATAAAGCGCAATCTGCAAAACAGGCCATTCTAAAATTGAATCCTAACGTGGAAGTGGTTGTTTACGAAGAATTATTTCAACCAGAGATTGCACAGACACTTGTATCGCAATATGATATTGTGTTAGATGGTGTGGATAATTTTGAGACAAAATTTTTGATCAACGATGCGTGTGTATTAGAACAAAAGCCGTTTGTACATGGTGGGATTCTAGGGTGGCAGGGGCAGATCTTTACCTGTATTCCTGGAGAGACTTGTTGCTATCGTTGTATTTATGAAGCAGTACCAAAAGGCGAAAATATACCAAATTGTTCACAGGCAGGAGTAATCGGAGCGTTGCCGGGGATAATAGGCAGCATGCAGGCATTAGAGGTGCTTCGTTATTTACTGGGATTGGAACCATTATATGCTGGCAAAATGTATGTTTTTGATGGAAGTAGTGGTGTAAGTCGAGTGATACCATTTCCGAATACAGCACCACATTGCAAAATATGTGGGGAACAGCCTGAAATACACAGTGTGATAGAAAACCGGACAGAATATGAGAGAACACGAGATTGGAAAACGCACACTTCTTGCACATATGAGAAAAAATGATAACAGTTCGGCCGGAGGCATTTATAAAGTGCCAAAATACACAAATTGACTGCAAAGGTATTTTGGGGCTAAACGAAAAAAATGAAGCATTTGCCTGAAAAAGATGTTCTTACTGCTTGTGGAAAGCTTGTAAACAAGAGTAGTAAGAACATTATTTTTTCATGGGCGATCATTTTCTTATTTTTCCCATGTTCGGACGGCATGTATAAATTGTTCGATTTTTTCTGGATCTTTTCCAGGTTTATCTGTAAATTCTACACCAGAGGAAACATCGACTCCATCCGGATGGAGAGCGGCAATTGCCTGTGAAACATTATTTGGAGTGAGACCACCAGCCAGTAGAAGCAATTTGTGATCTCTTGGAATATTAGTTACCAATTTCCAATCGAATGTTTTCCCGCTTCCTGGTTCTTGTGCATCAAATACATATCCTTTTATTTTTTCACACTTTTGATAGATTGGGTAATGTTCCATATCCGATATGTTAAAGGCTTTCAAGATAGGAATAGAAATTTCATTTAACACAGCATCTGGAAGTGAGCCATGAATTTGAATAATATCAAAATTTGCTTCTTGGATTTCTTTTATTTGTTCTATAGATGGAGATACCACAACTGCTACTTTTTTTATGGCTGGATTTAAATCGTTCATAATTTCTTTTGCTTGTGTTATTGTTAGATTTCGCTTGCTTTTTGGAAAAAATAGAACAAAACCTGCAAAGTCAACTTGTTGTGCGTTAAGATAAGATGCTTCCTTTTTATCGGTAAGACCGCATACTTTGATTTTTGTCATAATTAAGATTCCTCTTTCTATTGTTACTGTCCAGCCGTTGTTAAAATATTTGACCTTTTTGTTATTCTAGCCCTTTTTGGAATGTCACCTTGCGAGTCATAATCTGTGGACAGTAATATTTTGGTTTTTATATTTGCCGGACAAGAAAAGTTTCTTGACTCCAAAGCTATTTAACATTATTATAACGTAAAAGCAGATAGAAAAACAAGATTGGATGTAATAGGAGGAAAAAATGACAGAACTGGAAAAATATTACAATAAATTTAACGAAGAGAAACGACTAAATAGCAGACATGGACAGGTAGAATTTATTACTTCTATGAAATATATTCACAAATATTTACAACAAATGGAACAACCAAAAATTTTGGACATTGGTGCCGGGACGGGGAGATATAGTGTGGCATTGGCAGAAGAAGGATATGATGTTACGGCGGTTGAGTTGGTTAAATATAATTTGGGAATTTTAAAACAAAAGGGTAGTACAGTAAAAGCGTATCAGGGAAATGCAAAAAATTTAAAGCGTTTTGCAGATGCGTCCTTTGATGTTACATTATTGTTTGGTCCTATGTACCATTTGTTTGGGGAAGAGGAAAAGTTTTTGGCTCTAAAAGAAGCGAGGAGAGTGACAAAATCCGGTGGCATCATCTTTGTGGCATACTGTATGAATGATTATGCAATCCTTACCTATGGTTTTAAGGAAAAACACATAAAGGAAAGTATGGAAAATGGACGTATTACAGAAAATTTCCATGTTGTATCTGAAGAAAAAGATTTGTATGATTATGTTCGATTAGAAGATATAAATGCAGTAAATGCAAGAGTGTCGGTGGAAAGAATACAGATTATTACACCGGATGGTCCGGCAAATCACATAAGGCCAGTATTAAATAAACTAGATGAGGAAGAATTTCAATTATTTCTTCAGTATCATTTTACGGTTTGCGAACGTGCAGATATGATGGGGGCGGCAGCGCATACACTGGATATTTTAAGGGCAATATAAAAGTTGGAAGGTTTTCATAGGATGCCTCTTTGAATAGATAAAACAATTACAATGCGTTGGCCTGTGAATGTAATAGGTTTCTTGATTCTATATAAGCAGAACTGTAAGATAGGCTTGTTTTAGAGACTGTTTTGAAGTAAAATTGTTTTGCAGGAAAAACTCTTTAAAGAAAGGATTGAAAGTATGGTAAAGCATATTATTTTATGGAAAATTAAGGAAGATACATCAGAAGAAGAAAAGAAAAGAATTAAAGCAAACGTAAAAAAAGGCTTAGAGGGTTTGCAAGGACAAATACCGGGGTTAGTATCGATTCATGTACAAACAGAATCCTTGGAAAGCTCTACAGCAGATTTGATGCTTGATTCTTGCTTCGAGTCGGCAGAAGCTTTGAAAGGTTATGCTGTACATCCGGCACATGTGGCAGTAGCAGATTCGGCGGTCCGTCCCAATATGGAAGTACGTATGTGTTTAGATTTTGAGGAATAATTTTTTATGAGACAAATCTGGAAAAAGGAAGAGAGAGCATTAACAAGGCATCTGCTGAAAATGATGCTAGTGCTTGCTGTTCCTACAATTGTGGAACAGATGTTATCTACTTTGTTGCAATATGTAGATACAGCTATGGTGGGACGCTTGGGAGAACAGGCAACGGCTGCGGTTAGTGCAACTACTACGGTAACATGGCTGGTGTCGAGTCTTGCCTCTGCGGTTGGAGTTGCAACTCTTGCTATGATAGCAAAGTCTGTGGGGGAACAAGATAAAAAAAGTGTACAGAGTATTGCAAGACAAAGTTTACTTCTAGTGGTGGTTTTGGGAGTATTGTTAGGAACCATTTCTATGTTGTTAAGTCCGTTTATTCCCAAATGGATGGGGGCAGATTCGCAAATACAAACAAAGGCATCCCGATACTTTTTTATAATTAGTATTCCGATGTTGTTTCGGGAAGCAAATACAATATTTGGTGCAGCCTTGCGTGCGACAAAAGATACTGTGACACCTATGGCGGTAAATTTTTTGTCGAATATTTTAAATATTATTCTCAATTATATATTTATTTATGTGTTACATTTGGGAGTGGAAGGTGCTGCAATTTCTTCTGCTATTTGTTATACGATTTCCGGAACACTAATGTTTTTAGCTTATAGAAAAAACGAGTGGCTTAGATGGAAATGGAAGACCTTTTCCATTGATATAAATAAATTAAAAGAGTGTGCAAGAATTGGTCTTCCAGTGCTTGGGACAAGTATTGCATCTTGTCTTGGATATGTGGTTTTTGCAGCACAGGTCTTTCGGATGGGGACTGTTACATTTGCAGCGCATTCTATTGCTGTTACAGCTGAAACTATTTTTTATATACCGGGCTATGGGCTTCGTACTGCTACATCAACGTTGGTTGGTATTGCACTGGGAGAAAAGGATGAAAAAAAGTTTCAACGTATCAGTTCGATAGGAATTATGGTGACAATGGTAATGATGTTGTTTAATGGGGGATTGCTTTTTGTAGTGGCAAAACCACTTATGAGCATATTTTCTACCAGTCCAGAGGTAATTCGTCTTGGTGTGGAGATGTTGAAAATTGTAGCATTCTCAGAACCTTTTTTTGGCTTAATGATTATCGTTGAAGGTATTTTATATGGTCTTGGGCGTACGAAATACGCTTTTTTTGTTGAAACTTTCAGCATGTGGGGAATTCGTATTTTCTTTACCGCATTATGTGTAAATGTGTGGCATCAGACTTTGCGAGAAGTATGGTATTGCATGATTGCTGATAATATATGCAAGGCTGTGCTATTGTTATTACCATTATTGTTGAAGGAACAACGAAAGAAATTATTTCCAAACGTTGACGAAAGAAAAGTATAAGAATTATTTTAATGAAAATGCATAGGAGGTGAAAAGATTGAATCCAATGGCAATGATAAAAATGAAACAGGCACTATCTGTGTTTTCCAATAATCACCCAAAGGTTGTTCAGTTTATGAAGTCTGTTTTGGCAAGGGGAGTAGAAGAAGGTACAATCATTGAATTGAGTATCCAAAGACCGGGAGAGGAAAAAATTGTAACAAATTTAAAGGTGCAGAAGTCGGATATTGAGCTGTTTGAAAGTTTAAAAAATATGAATAGATAGGAAAGGGGAGCAAATCTGTGGCAAGAAAATGTAGTGTAGAACGAGCAAAACAAAAAACAGGAGGTTTTGCTACAGCAAAGAAAAATATAGTCATTCAATATCAGGAAAGAGAGCGATCCACACAAAACCTGTTGGAATTGATAAAGCGTAATGTTTTAGAACAGGGTGTGCAGGAAGAAGATATTCAGGAATTGGATGTTTATATAAAGCCAGAAGAGCAGATGGTATTTTATGTGATCAACAAAGACATAAATGGACAGATTCCATTTTAATTTAAAGTAGAAAACAGTAGCGATAAAGTATGCATATAGTATAAAAAACAATAGATAAGGTGTTATACAGAGGAAAAGGAGAGAGAAAACCATGGCAATTACATATGTAGTGGCAAATCAAAAGGGCGGAATAGGTAAGACGACGACAGCAACTACACTGGCTGGAATACTTGGGAGAAAAGGAAAAACATTATTGATTGATGCAGATCCACAGGGAAACAGCTCTAATACATATCAGGCAGTCATTGAGGAACAGGCAACTTTATATGATGTAATGATTGATGCGGACAAATTGCCGCTGGAGGATGCAATACAACATATGGAAAATGGTGATATTGTAGCATCAGATCCCTTGCTTAGCAAAGCAGAAAAAATGTTAGATGGTGATATTGAAGGGTTATATCGTTTAAAAGATGCAGTGGAAGAGCTGGAGGGATACGATTATATTGTAATTGATACGGCACCATCTTTAAATGTTGTATTATATAATTGCCTGATTGCAGCAGATCGTGTGATAATACCCGTAACAGCGGACTCTTATGCGGTACATGGATTAAAGCAATTGTATGATACAATAAAAGCTGTACAGAGAAGACAGAATCCAAAATTGAAAATTGCAGGTTTATTACTTGTAAAATTTGCAGGACGTTCTAATTTGGAGAAAGATGTTCATATAGATTTAGAGCAACTGGCAGACAGTATGAATACGAAATTATTTCAAACTGCAATTCGGGAGTGTATAAAGACAAAAGAGGCACAGGCAAAGAAAAAATTATTGATTGATTATGCACCTAAGTGTACAACGATGCAGGACTATAATAGTTTTGCAGAAGAATTGCTTAGGGATGAGAAAGGTGGAGAATAATGTGATTGCAGAAGATATGATGAAATTGGGAAAAAAGAGTTCTGTCATTAGAGAAATTTTTGAGTATGGTAATAAAAGAAAACAGGAAATCGGAGCAGAAAATGTATTTGATTTTAGTATCGGAAATCCTAGTGTACCAGCGCCGGAAAGTGTGAAAAAAACGATTTTGGATTTGGTAGAGAATATGGATGCAACAGAATTACATGGCTATACTTCTGCACCGGGAGATATGGAAGTGCGAAAAGCAATAGCAGCATATATTAATCGTACCTTTGATGCAGGAGTAAATGCAGAGGATATATATATGACGGTAGGAGCTGCTGCATCCTTGACAATCAGTATTAAGGCATTGGCACAACAAGGAGATGAATTTATTACATTTACACCATTTTTTCCGGAATATCGTGTATTTGTAGAAGCGGTTGGTGCAACCCTTGTGACGGTTGCATCAAGAGAAGAAGATTTTCAGGTGGATGTATCTACATTGGAGAAAGCGATTACAGAAAAAACAAAAGCAATTATTTTAAATTCGCCAAATAATCCATCTGGGGTGGTATTGACAGAAGAAACCATTCAGGGTATTTGTGATTTGTTGGAAGAAAAACAGAAGGAATATGGACATGCCATCTATATTATTACAGATGAACCGTATCGTGAATTGGTTTATGATGCTATCGAAGTGCCATATTTGATTAATTATTATGATAATACCATAGTAGGGTATTCCTTTAGTAAATCTTTATCGCTTCCAGGAGAACGCATTGGCTATATTGTGGTTTCGAATAAAATGGAGCAAGCAAGAGATGTTTTTGCAGCGGTATGTGGTGCAGGAAGGGCATTGGGATATGTATGTGCTCCAAGTTTATTCCAACGAGTGGCTGCAAAATGTATTGGACAGACATCGGACATTTCTATTTATAAGAGAAATAGAGATTTGTTATATCGGAGTTTGGAAAAATACGGGTATCATTGTGTGAAGCCAGATGGAGCATTTTACTTGTTTGTACAGGCATTGGAAGAAGATGCAAATGCATTCTGTGAAAGGGCAAAAAAATACGAATTGTTGTTAGTGCCAGCAGACGATTTTGGTTGTCCAGGTTATGTGCGAATTTCTTACTGTGTCACAACAGAACAAATTGAACGTGCACTACCAGCCTTTGAAAAACTGGCAAAAGAATACGAACATTAAAAAAGTTGCCACACAATTGTGGCAACTTTTTTTTCTATAGGATAGTAAGTTTAATAAAGCGAGTCCTTTGTAAGTGAGAAATTTTCAAAAGTTGATATGGACTTGTCTGCTTTCTTGCTAAAATATGGATTAAATCCAACCACCGTCCAAAGACATGATCTGTCCGGTTAAGTATTGATTTTTATGTGTAATTGCATATACAAAGTCAGCAACTTCTTCGGCGGTTCCGAGTCGGCCAGCTGGAATTTCATTTACCAGTTCAATCAGTTCTTCATCTGTGAGAAAATGATTCATTTCGGTGTCAATTGCGCCACAGGCAATTGCATTAACTTGAATATTGCTTGGAGCCAATTCTTTTGCAAGGGCCTTTGTAAATGCATTGATACCACCTTTTGTAGTCGAGTATGCTACCTCACATGATGCCCCCACATTTCCCCATACGGAAGAAATATTTACAATTTTTCCTTTCTTTTGATGTACCATATCAGGAATCGCAAGTTTGCAACAATTGAAAACGGAAGTCAGATTGTTGTTGATTAAATGTTGCCAGGATTCGACACTCATATCGGTAAGAAGCCCGATATGCGAAATTCCAGCATTATTGATTAAAATGTCTAAATGTCCATACAGTTTTTTTATTTCCGTAAACAATCGGTTTGCAGTGTCAAAATCTCCCATATCCCCGACAAAGGCATGGCAGGAAACCTGATAACCTTCGATTTCTTTTTTTACATTGGCAAGGAGTTCTTCATTTTTTAGACAATTGATCACTACATTATAGCCTTTTTTTGCATATTTGATTGCAATGGCCTTGCCAATTCCTCTGGAAGATCCAGTTACTAAAATTGTTTTTCTATTCATATAAATTACCCCTTTCTCCATATCTTCTCTTTAGTATAGCACAGAAAGACAAAAAAAGAAAATGTAGATAGCGGTAAGCTTGGCTCGGGAGTTTGACAGTTGAATAATAGAAAAAATCCTTGCAGGTCGCTTAAAACCTGCTTTTTTTGTGTCAACTTTTTTGTTTTACTGTATTGTATTTTATTGCAATGTGTTGTAAAATATAGGAAA
>Ga0256404_1004203_pt1 | contig 27556 bp, 27 predicted proteins | sample RumenRJG_01DNA_FD_185990 | JGI IMG/M metagenome (GOLD analysis project Ga0256404, IMG submission 185990) | Bovine rumen microbial communities from Lethbridge, Alberta, Canada - RJG_01 | ecosystem: Host-associated > Mammals > Digestive system > Stomach > Rumen | place: Canada: Alberta | collected...
CTTAAAGCATCAGCCGCAACCCCCGTCCCCGGCGGCGTAGGAACCGTAACCACCGCCGTTCTGGCCCGGCACCTCGTCGAAGCCACAAAACTCCAGAAAAATCTGTAAATATAAAAAAGCTGAGTCGCTTTTCCATAGCGCTCAGCTTTTTATTTTTACATAAACAGAGTCGGTCTTCAGACCGCTCGTCATTAATTCAGCATTCATATATAGTCTAAAAACAGACATTGTGCGATTTATCTTTTAGTACTACAATACATCAAGTCATCAATCCCGTGGGCCGTCACACGTCCCTTCCATTTTCCGTCCGCCTATCACCGAACTGACGTAGCCACACTCGCCTTCACTCTGTCGAAAGCATGGATCATAGAGGTGGCCTTCAGCAGCGCCACAGTCACGAGCGCCTCAGCCCCGATGTAGATCAAATTGTAAACCGCAGAGTAAGCGGCAGGATTCCAACCACTCCAGGCATATTCGCCAAAGAAAACCCAGCCTGATAAAAAAGCAAAGAACCATCTCAAACCACAGGCTGTCAGATATCCGATGATCATCCCGTTCTTCTTGCTGCAGAAGAAGCCAGACACTCCGAAAGCACCAAAAGCAAGAATGTAATCAAGAAATACCTGCACAGGTGAAAGAACATAAGGCTCTAAAATAAACTGGAGAAGCCCGTAAGTGACTCCGGAAACAAGACCTGCTACAGGTCCGAAAAGAAAACCCGGAAGAGTTGCGAAAAGCATGGAACAAAGAGTGATGGCTCCGCCCGTAGGAAATTCAAAGACCTTGATCATTGAAGTTACGGTAGCCAGTGCGATACAAAGCGCACAGTAAGCGAGTGTCCTGACATTTTTTGACATAAAAAATCCTCCTTAAAATGGAGGGGCAGAGTACTATCCGGACATGGATAGTCAGATATTTGCTTCCCTACGCAGGTACTAACCTGATCAGGTAAAAAGGGTTGATCCGTAGATCATCTCAGCAAAAGCGCCCCTAGCGTTTATACGGAAATTATAAGCTCTGAGGATAAACTGTCAAGTGAAATTCTTATGCGAAAAACCTGTTTTTAATAAAAAGTGTTATTTGAAGAAATAAGAAAGTGAATAATTAAATATATGACTGAAAAGAATAAATATAAACTGCACAAAAAACTCGAGAAAATAAAACAGCTGATAATCATAGCACTGATGGTCATCAGCGGTTTATGGTATGTAACCAAAGGCAGGGAAAAGGATAATGCAGCCTACGCTTTTACGGAGCAACAATCCTCAAAGATCATCATAGAAAAGGATGATTCCGGAAAGCATGAAAGAGAAGATACATTAAAGCATAGTTTACAAGAAACAAGTGACTCTGTAAGCGAAAACATAGAGACAAGCGGCTTTTCAAGTGGAAGGGCTTCTGAAAAGAAAAAAGACAGCGTTGATAAGACGAACAAAGAAATAACTGTTGATGACTCTGAAAACAATAGATCATCAGAAACGGATTCAGTGGGCCGGAATTCGAAAGATTCTGAAGATTCCGATGATGAGGGTGACAGGGATTCGTTGGATTCAGATTCCGCAGATCTCATCAATCTGAACCATGCCACTCAGGAGGAACTTGAAAACCTCCCCGGAGTCGGTCCTGCAACAGCCAAAAACATTATCGAGTACAGGGAAAAGTATGGCGGCTTTGCGGATATAGAGGAAATAAAAAACGTAAAGCGTATAGGAGACAAGACCTATGAAAAATTGAAAGAATTTATAAGGGTCTAAGTTTCTGCCAGTTACTTTCACCGGCTTTTCCGGGGGATGGACCACTAACCCCGTCCCCCTGGCCCACCGACTGAACTGTTACAGAGATTCCCATATGACCGGGCTTATTAAAAGATTCCCTAATGCATAATATACAGAATTGTGCTATCATATACGCAAGATTACAAAAAAATTTGTCGGACTATGCCTAAATGTGAAAATATTCTGTACAAATCAGGCTGATGTCTGTAAAATGTGCATTTGCACAACTTATAAGGGAGGCTCTTAATGGAACAGAATCAGGAGAGAATGACTCACGTTGTATATTCAAAAGACGATGACGGTCAGGTGATAATTGCCGATGAGGTTGTTGCCATCATCGCAGGTATCGCTGCCACAGAAACAGAGGGTGTTGATTCCATGGACGGAGGATGGTCAGGTGAGATCATTTCCAGAATGGGTATCAAGGACCTCAGTAAGGGAGTTGCCACAAGCATAGAAGAAGGACATGTATCCGTAAATCTAAGTCTCAATGTTAAATACGGTTACTCCATTCCCGAAGTGTCAAAGAACGTTCAGGAAAAGGTTGCACAGGCTATCGAATCCATGACAGGACTTAACGTACTTGATGTCAATGTCAGGATTTCAGGCGTTGTCACCACTGAGTAATTTCAGATATTTATACTGACTGATGGTATAACTATTGATCATATGCAAATGAATAAGCATTTGCATAAAAGAAACATAAAGTAGATAGGAAAGATATGAATAAGCGAGAAGAAAGAGATCACAAATTTAAACTTCTTTTCTCCACACAGTTTTATCCAGGTTCGGAGATACCTGCACAGATGGAGAGTTATTTTGCATCACCTGATTATGAAGATGGCGATGTACTCATCAGGGTTGAGAATGTTTCCGAGGAAGAACAGAAGGAACTTGAGGCCGCAGTACAGAAGATCGTAGACAAGATTCCCGAGCTTGATGAAAGGATCAATTCATCGGCTGAAGGCTGGAAGACAGACCGTATGACAAAGACTGACCTTACAGCTATTCGTCTCGCACTTTATGAGATTAGCTACGATGAGGATGTTCCTGAGAAGGTAGCCATCAATGAGGCCATCGAACTGGCTAAAAAGTACGGCGGTAATGAGTCCGGTTCCTTCGTTAACGGAGTTCTTGCAAGACTTGTTGACGGCAGCCGTGAATCCACCAGAGTAGAAAAGGCTCCCCGAAAGCTTCAGGGTGAGATAACAGAAAAGAAGTCTTCGGAAGGTAAGAGCGTTCATATCCTTATCAATAAGAATAATAAGTAAATCATGAATAAGCCGATTCGAGCGTATTCGGTTTCCCAGCTGAATCGCTACATTGCCAATATGTTCGCTCAGGATTTTGCCCTTTCGGGTATCACCATAAAGGGCGAGATATCAAATCTGAAGTATCATTCTTCAGGTCATATTTACTTTACATTAAAAGATACAGCTTCGCAGATTTCCGGCATCATGTTTGCCGGAGACCGTGCGGGGCTTCAGTTTAAATTAGAGGATGGCATGAGTGTCCTGTGCACCGGAAATGTGGGTGTATATGAAAGGGGCGGAAGCTATCAGATATATGCCAAAAGCTTCACTGCCGACGGACTCGGAGATCTCTATGTAAAGTTTGAACAGCTGAAAAAAGAACTTTCTGAGATGGGGATGTTTGATGAGATGTACAAGAAACCCATTCCTCAATATGCCGGAAAGATAGGGGTTGTTACCGCGAAGACCGGAGCGGCTGTCAGAGATATCATTCAGATTGCGAAAAGACGTAATCCATATGTGGATATCACTCTGTATCCCGCTCAGGTTCAGGGCGAAGGCTCTGCCGAGTCTGTTGTCAGAGGTATCAAAACCCTGGATCTCATGGGACTTGATGTCATTATCGTAGGAAGAGGCGGAGGTTCCATCGAGGATCTCTGGGCATTTAATGAAAGGATAGTGGCGCAGGCAATATTTGATGCAGACACACCTATCATCAGTGCCGTGGGGCATGAGACAGATACTACCATTGCAGATTTTGTGGCCGATCTCAGGGCCCCGACCCCAAGCGCGGGAGCTGAACTTGCAGTATTCGATATTAATAAGTTTTTTGATGATCTTTCCGGATATCGTGCGACTCTTGATGCTGCCATGTCTGAGCATATTCAGGATGAACGCCAAAGGGTATCCATGTATAAACTGAAGCTGAATCAACATAGTCCGAAGCATATTCTGAATGAATATCAGAAGCGGGAGCTAATGTTTAAAAATGAGCTTCAGAAGCTGATGCAGGATAAACTTCTAAAGGAAAAAGAACGGTTAAAAGACCACGATGAGTTTAAAACCATCATGAAAGACCGCCTGCAGAAGTTCAGGAACAGGCTGAGAGATTATGAGCATCTGCCTTCCATGATGAGGCAAAGCCTTGAGAGATCAAAGCACCGGCTTTTGCTTCAAACCGAAAAGCTTGAAGCAGTGAGTCCTTTAAGGAAGCTTTCCACCGGCTACGGTTATGTTCAGACGGAAGACGGAGGAAAGGTTTCAAGTGTGAAGGATGTAAGCATTGGCTCAGAGATCACAACAACCCTGAAGGATGGAAGCATTAAGAGCAGGGTTGAGAGTATTGATGGAGGAAGCATTAATGGCTGAGAAAGACCTTGAAAATAAAAAACCTTTAAATGAAGTATTCTCGGAACTTGATGAGATCATAGGAAATATGGAAACAGAAGACAGCCTTGAGAAGACCTTTGAAATGTATAAAAAGGGCGTAACTCTTCTGAAGGAAGCTTCGGACAGTATCGATAAGATCGAAAAACAGGTAAAGGTGTTGGATGAAGATGGAATTCTCTCATGAATTTGAGCTTACAGTTAAGAATATAAATGAAATTATAGAGTCATATCTTCCTGAAAGGGAGGGTCTTCAGAAGCTTGTAATAGACGCCATGGATTATTCCGTAGAGGCAGGCGGGAAGCGCATAAGACCCATGCTCATGCTGAAAAGCTTTGAGCTTTATAAAGATAAGATGAGCAGTGAGAAATATGAGTTCATGCTTCCGGTGGTACATTCCTTTATGACTGCACTGGAGATGATTCACACCTTCAGTCTTTGTCATGATGACCTCCCCTGTATGGATAATGACAAGTACAGAAGAGGAAGGGAATCCACCTGGTTTAAATATGGCGAGGATATGGGGACTCTTGCGGGAGACGGGCTTATGCTTTATGCCTTTGAACTGGTATCACGGGTTTTTGACATTCAGCTTAAAAAAGTAAAATCCGGAGAGGTTCACGTCCCGGCAGAAACATTTGCGGAAGCCTCTGAAGCTTTTGTTAAGGCTGTAAATATCCTGTCCGGAAAATCCGGCATCTATGGAATGTTGGGCGGTCAGACAGTTGATGTGGAAATGACAGGGAAATCCCTTAGTGATGAGCAGCTTATGTTCATTTACAGATTAAAGACCGGTGCGCTTCTTCAGTGTGCTCTCATGACAGGAGCAGTACTTGCCGGAGCCTCGGAAGAGGATCTCAAAAAGCTTTCCGGTATCGGCGAAAAGATAGGCGTAGCCTTCCAGATACAGGATGATATTTTAGACGAAACAAGTACAGTGGAAGAACTTGGGAAACCCATACATTCTGATGAAGAAAATCAGAAAACCACCTATGTTTCTATTTACGGACTTGAAAAAGCCGGAGCTGAGGTGAAAAAGCTTTCCCATGAAGCTATTGACAGTTTCACAGAGTTAGAGGGTGTCAATGAAGACGCCCGGGACTTCCTCATTTCACTTACGGGTCTTCTGATCCATCGTAAAAAATAAAGAAAGTTATCGAAATGTTACTTGATGATATACACGGACCTGCTGATTTAAAGAAGCTCAACGATAAGGAACTTCAGCAGCTGGCTTCCGAAATCAGAAAATTCATAATAGAAAAAACCTCTGAGTACGGCGGACATCTTGCGTCGAATCTCGGCGTGGTAGAACTGACCATCGGTTTATTCAGAGCTCTGGACCTTCCCAAGGATAAGATAGTCTGGGACGTTGGACATCAGGCTTATACCCATAAGATCCTTTCCGGCAGGAAGGATGATTTTGACGGGCTCAGACAGTACCATGGTATAAGCGGATTCCCCAAGCGTGCCGAAAGTCCCTATGACTGCTTCGGCACCGGTCACAGCTCTACATCCATTTCCGCGGGCATGGGTATTGCGGAAGCCAGAGATATAAAAGGTGAAAACTACACAGTGGTTTCCGTCATAGGAGACGGTTCTCTCACCGGCGGTCTCGCTTACGAGGGTCTCAACAACGCTTCCCGAATGAAAAAGAATTTCATAATTGTCTTAAATGACAACAAGATGTCCATATCCAAAAATGTAGGCGGAATGTCCAAGTATCTCAACGGTCTTCGTTCTGACAGCGGATATAACCGTCTGAAGGTGGATGTGGGAGGAACTCTTTTGAAGGTTCCCGTGGTGGGTGAAGCTCTCGTTCATCAGATACAGCAGGCGAAAAACTCGCTTAAGCAGCTGGTCATTCCGGGAATGCTTTTTGAAGACATGGGCATCACCTATCTCGGTCCCATAGACGGTCACAATATAAAAGAGGTTGAACGCACCATTAATGAAGCAAAGCGTATCAATCATGCCGTTCTTGTGCATGTGATCACCAAGAAGGGCAAGGGATATAAACCTGCGGAAAAATTCCCTGCAAGATATCACGGGGTTTCTCCTTTTAATGTTAACACCGGAAAACCTCTCTCAAACGGAGGAAAGACCTATACGGAAGTATTCTCAGACAAAATCTGTGAGCTTGCAAAGGACAATAAAAAAATTGTAGGAATCACTGCGGCTATGCCGGATGGTACGGGACTCACCAGATTTTCAGAGGAGTTTCCCAACAGGTTTTTTGATGTGGGAATAGCCGAGCAGCATGCAGTAACCAGTGCAGCCGGAATGGCTTCCAACGGACTCAAACCTGTTTTTGCGGTTTACTCAAGCTTCCTTCAGAGAGCCTACGATCAGATAGTTCATGACGTATGCCTCCAGAAGCTTCCGGTGGTTTTCTGCATAGACAGAGCAGGGCTTGTGGGCTCTGACGGAGAGACTCACCAGGGTATTTTTGACTACAGCTTCCTTACCTCCATCCCCAACATGACGGTCATGGCACCGAAGAATGCAGGGGAGCTTGAGATGATGATGGAATTTGCCATGAAGTATCCTCTCCCCATAAGCATCAGATATCCGAGAGGCGTGGCTTATCAGGGACTCAGTGAGTTTAAGGAGCCTATAGAATATGGCAGGTCAGAGCTTATTTATAAAGGCAGAGACATTGCCCTTTTTGCGGCAGGTTCCATGGTTTCCACAGCTGAACATATCAGAGACAAGGCATTAAAGAGAGGCTATGAGCTCACCCTGGTCAATGCCCGCTTTGTAAAGCCCATAGATACACATATGATCGATGAGCTTGTTAAAGATCATAAGGTCATAGTTACGCTTGAAGAAAATGTAAAGCAGGGCGGTTTCGGAATACAGGTTCAGGCTTATGTTCTGGAAAACCATCCTGAGATAAAAGTCGTAACTGTAACCCTTCCCGACAAATACGTGGAGCATGGTAATGTTACAAAACTCAGGGAAGGACTTCATATTGACAGTGAATCCGTCATGAAGCTTCTCAATGAAAAGGGCATCATTGATTTTGGATGTGAAGATAAGGGACAGAATTGATGATAATGCAGGATATGCATACTGAAGTCTATATCTAAAAGACTAAAATATGTGATCGTACAAAGATATTTGCATAACATCTCAGAATGATGGATGTCAGTCTGATATCTGTCTTGTGAATTATAAAGGGGATAGTATTGAAAAAAGAAAGACTGGATGTTTTGCTTGTGAATAAAGGTCTTGCGGAGTCAAGAGAAAAAGCAAAACGTACTATAATGGCAGGAATCGTATATGTTGACGGACAAAAGGAGGATAAGGCCGGAACAACCTTTGATCCGGAGGTTTCCATCGAGGTAAGAGGCAATGTCCTTCCTTATGTTTCGAGAGGCGGTTTAAAGCTTGAAAAAGCAATAAAGGAATTCGGGGTTTCCTGTGAAGGAAAGGTTTGCCTTGACATAGGCGCCAGCACCGGAGGCTTTACAGACTGCATGCTTCAGAACGGAGCGGTAAAGGTTTTTGCCATTGATGTTGGACACGGACAGCTCGACTGGAAGCTTCGAAATGATGAGCGTGTTGTATGTATGGAGAAAACCAACATAAGATATGTAACCCCTGAGGATCTCGGTGAGAAGGCAAGTCTTGTTTCCATCGATGTAAGCTTTATAAGTCTGAAGCTGGTGCTTCCCGTTGTGAAAACGCTTATCAATGATGACTGCCAGGTGGTCTGTCTCATTAAGCCGCAGTTCGAAGCCGGAAGAGATCAGGTTGGGAAAAAAGGCGTTGTCCGTGACAAAAAGGTTCATACCGAAGTCATTGAAAAGACATTATCCTTTGCTTACTCCATAGGATTTGTTCTCAAAGGACTTACCTTCAGTCCCATAAAAGGACCGGAAGGCAATATCGAGTACCTTGCTGAGCTTGTGCCCGGGGAAAGCGAGGAAACAGATCTTACATGGCTTCATGATGAGGCTGTAAAGATCGTTGATGCATCACATGATATGCTGGATATAAAGTGAGACTAACATGAATGTAATACTGGTAGTAAATAAAAGTAAAACAGAAGCCCTGGATTTTCTGAAGACAGTAGAAGAGTACCTTGATTCAAGGAGAGTTCATCACAGGGCCCTTCTGGAAGAAAACTATACAAGAGACGATTTCAACGATGCCGATGCCATCGTCAGCATCGGCGGTGACGGCACCATGTTAAGAGTTGCCGGAGTACTGAGAGGTCAGGATACCCCCATACTTGGAATTAATGCAGGTCATCTCGGATATCTTACTGAAGTGTCGGAAAAGGAACAGATACCGGAAGCTCTGGACAGACTTATAAGACATGACTATCTGAGAGATGTAAGAGGCATGCTTCACGGAAGTCTGAGACGTAACGGTGAAGTCATAGGCAGGGGAACCGCACTTAACGAAATACTTATCACCCGAAGTAAAGGCATCATGGTCACAAAGTTTTCTGTTGTGTGTGACGGGAAGTTCCTCAGCAGTTATATAGCGGACGGAATTCTTTTCGCCACTCCTACAGGCTCAACGGCCTACAATCTGTCTGCAGGCGGACCTATAGTGGCACCCGGTTCACCCGTTATCATCATGACTCCCATATGTGCCCACAGTACGAGCAGCAGACCCGTTGTGTTACCGGCTTCAAGCCGTATAGAGATAAGCATCGAATCATCCGGAGAGATGGTGGCCTTTGATGGTGAACATGTGATAGAGCTACAGGAGGGTGATCTTGTTACAGTACGTAAAGCAAATGAGCTCACAACCCTTATCAAATTAAGAGAAGGTAGCTTCCTTGAGACCCTCAGGGAAAAGCTGGACAGTGAACGCTGACCTGTGTAAGTCGGGAAGCGAAAACTCACCGTTGACCGTCGGCGGATGTGTTCCTGCAGAATACATTGAAGCCGAAGATCCTACGGCTTAAGCATTAAACAATTACAGAAACTATCGGGATAAAGCAGACGAAGGAGAGCTGAGATGAAGAAATCACGGCACCAGAAAATAATTGAGCTTGTTGGCCGCATGCGCATAGGCACACAGGAAGAGCTTGCGGATATTCTGATAAAAGAAGGATATAAGGTCACTCAGGCAACCGTTTCAAGAGACATTAAAGAGCTTAAGCTCAGTAAGGTTGCGGGCAATGACGGTGTCCAGTATTACCAGATCATCGAAAAAGAGGAACAGGTATACTCTGAGAAATATATAAGAGTTCTGAGGGAAGCACTCATGAGTATGGATACTGCCGGAAATCTTCTGGTTATCCGTACCATGTCAGGCATGGCCAATGCAGTTGCTGCGGCATTGGACCAGTTCAGACTTGAGAAGATCGTCGGAACCCTTGCGGGTGACGATACTATCATGTGCGCCATGAAAAATGCCCAGGATGCGGAAGATATAAAGAAACGTATCCGGGAAATAATGGGCTGATGAATTTATGATATTTACCGGATGATAAAGAAACTTAAAGAGATGTAACAGTTCAGCAGGTGGACTGTTAAAAGAGGAGACAAAATGCTATATCATCTACATGTAAAAGATCTTGCACTGATTGATTCTGCGGAGGTTGAGTTCGGACCGGGACTCAATATCCTTACAGGTGAAACCGGTGCAGGTAAGTCCATATTGATAGGATCCATCAATCTATGCCTTGGTTCCAAGGCCAACAAAGATATGATCAGAAGCGGAAAGGAATCCGGCTTTGTTGAAATAGTTTTCGGCGGACTCAGTGAGCATCAGGAAGCGGAGATGCGTGCCCTTGATGTTGAGCCGGAGGACGGACAGGTTATCATCAAAAGAAAGATTTCCAACACAAGATCGGAAATCAAGATCAATGATGAAACCGCAACTCTTTCAAAACTGAGAAAAGTTGCCGAGCTTCTGATAGACATTCACGGACAGCATGAACATCAGTCATTACTCCGGGATGGTTATCATCTGAAGGTTCTTGATGATTTCCAGATTAAGGATACTGCGGATTTAAGAAAAGACATAAGCGATAAATATCATGAATATACCGCGCTTAAGGATAAGCTTGCGGGTTTTGATATGAATGAAGCGGAGAGACTCCGGGAACTGGATTTCCTTAAATTCGAAATTGAAGACATCGAGAAGGCAGAGCTTAAGGAAGGCGAAGAAGAGGAGCTCGCCCTGAAATATAAGAAATACCAGAATATACAAAAAATCTATGGTTCTGTTCAGAAGGCAAGAGCCGTAATGGATGAGGTTGATTTCAGCACAGCCATAAAGTCCATACAGGAAGCCCTTAACTATGATGAAAGCCTGCAGAACATCAGCGACAGTCTGTATGATCTTCAGTCTATTTCCGAAGATACCATAAGGGAGCTGGATCATTACCTCGATAAAAACGATTTTGACGAGGAAGACTTTCAGGAAATCACAGAGCGTCTTGATTATATCCGGGGAGTTATGGCAAAGTACGGCGGCACAGTGGAAAAAGCTGAAGCAGCTCTCCTGATGAAACAGGAAAGACTCAGATTGCTGGAAGATTATGATGCGGAAAGAGAGAAATGTCAAAGGGCACTGAAAAAATCCGAAACAGAGCTTTTGAAGCTCTGCGGGGAGCTTTCAGCCAAAAGAAAAAAAGGTGCGGAGATACTCTGTGACAGGATCCGTTCCGAAATGACAGAAATGGGATTTTTGGATGTACGTTTTGATATGGCTTTTTCGGAGCTTAAGGAGCCCGGATCAAACGGAAAGGACGAGGCGCACTTTGTGGTAAGCCTGAACCCCGGAGAACCGGTGAGACCTTTAAGTGAAGTTGCATCCGGAGGTGAGTTGAGCCGTATAATGCTTTCAATCAAAACTGTGCTGGCTGATACGGATGAGATACCTACTCTTATCTTCGATGAGATTGATACGGGTATTTCCGGAAGAACGGCGGAGAAGGTATCTGAAAAGCTAAAAAAGATAGCTCAGAATCACCAGGTTATACTGATAACCCATCTGCCTCAGATCGCTGCAAAAGCCAATATACATTTCTGTATAGAAAAGCTTTCCGAGGATGGACATACTCATACGGATATCAGAAGACTGTCTGAAGATGAATCCGTTATGGAGCTTGCGAGACTTCTTGCTGGAGGCAGAGTTACGGATGCTGTTCTTGCCAATGCCAGAGAGCTTAAAAACCTTGCTATGTCCAGAGAGCTTAAAAACCTTGCTAATGACAGGCTGAAAGAAGTATAATGAAAGAAGTTATATTGTGTTTATTCTTGATTTAAAAGATGATACTTTAACCAAATACAAGTTGGGAGGCTGCAAAAATATGAAGAATATATTGATGCTTGGATCGGAATCGGTTCCTTTTATCAAAACCGGCGGACTTGCCGATGTTGTTGGTTCTCTTCCGAAGACCATCGATAAGCGTTATTATGATTGTCGTGTAATGATCCCTAAGTACATGTGCATTCCATGGGAATGGCGTCAGAAGATGGAGTATGTTACACACTTTTACATGGATTATCTCGGGCAGTCCCGCTATGTAGGTGTTCTTAAGTATGAAAAAGACGGAGTAACCTATTATTTTATTGACAATGAGTCTTATTTTTCAGGTGACAGACCTTACGGTGACTGGTATTGGGATCTTGAGAAGTTCTGCTTCTTCTGTTATGCAGCGCTTTCAGCATTACCTTTACTTGACTGGCATCCGGATCTGATCCATTGCCATGACTGGCAGACCGGTCTTGTACCTGTTCTTTTACATGACAAGTTTGCAGGCGGGGAGTTCTATCGTTCCATCAAGTCAGTTATCACCATCCATAATTTGAAGTTCCAGGGTGTGTGGGATGTTAAGACTATTCAGAGATTCACTCAGTTAAGTGATTACTATTTCACTTCTGACAAGCTTGAGTGCAAGAAGGACGGTAATCTCCTTAAGGGAGGTATCGTTTATGCCGATGCCATCACAACTGTTTCCGACACCTATGCGGAAGAAATTAAGATGCCATTCTACGGCGAAGGTCTCGACGGACTCTTGAGAGCAAGGGAGCATGATCTCCGCGGTATCGTAAACGGAATTGATTATGATGAGTGGAATCCCGAGACTGATAAGTACCTGAATTTCAATTACAGTGCAAAGAACTTCCGTAAAGAAAAAGCGAAAAACAAGAAGGCTCTTCAGCAGGATTGGAATATGGATGTAGATCCCGGAAAGATGATGATCGGTATCGTTTCCAGACTTACCGATCAGAAGGGACTTGATCTCGTTGAATGTATCATGGACGAGCTTTGCCAGGACGATATCCAGTTTGTGGTTCTCGGAACCGGTGATGAGAAGTATGAGAATATGTTCCGTCACTACGGCTGGAAGTACAGCAATAAGGTATCTGCTCAGATTTATTATTCCAATGAAATAAGCCATAAGATTTACGGTGCCTGTGATGCGTACCTCATGCCTTCACTTTTTGAACCATGCGGTCTTTCACAGCTTATCGCACTTAGATACGGAACTGTTCCCATAGTCAGAGAAACAGGTGGTCTGAGAGATACAGTAGAGCCATTCAATGAGTATGAGGATAAGGGAACAGGCTTCTCCTTCACCAATTACAATGCTCATGAGATGCTCAATACGATACGTTATGCAGAGAAGATCTACTATGATCGTAAGCGTGATTGGAACAAGATGGTAGATCGTGCCATGGCAACCGATTACTCATGGAGAACTTCTGCATTGAAGTATCAGGAATTATATGATTGGTTGATAGGATATTGATTTTAGATGAATTTTACATTTGACTTGTTAAATAATTATATGCTTGTAACTTCGGTAGTTGCGTGGCTTCTTGCTCAGATCATAAAAACCCTGATCGATGCTTACTTCAATAAGACCATCAATTGGGAAAGGATGACCGGCTCGGGAGGAATGCCCTCCAGCCACTCCGCCTTCGTGGTTTCCATGGCTACAGCGGCGGCCATTGAACATGGTATGTCTTCATCGATTTTTGCAATATGCTTTGTACTTGCAAGTGTTGTAATGTATGATGCTACAGGAGTCAGAAGAGAGACAGGAAAACAGGCTGTGCTTCTCAATAAGATGCTGGAAGACAACCCCTTTAACTGGAAACCCGAAGAATTTGAGATGAAGCTCAAGGAGTATGTCGGACATACACCATTGCAGGTGCTTATGGGAGCTCTCCTTGGTATCCTGGTAGCCTTCATGGTAAAGACAAGATATTAGAGATTACAGAATTTTCCAACATATGATTATCACAAGAATTAAAAGAGAGATATTGTATTTACTGAGCTGCATGCTTTTGGCATGCAGCTTAGTTTCGTGTAAAGGTGTAGAGATAACCGGCAGGACAGAAGCGATTGATGAGTATTCTGAAGCACAGTGCAGGCTGGTTCTGTTTTCAGAAAGGAACCGGTATCAGAATGCGTTGGGCTCATCTATCTGGGAGCTGCCTCTCGAAGGAGAACAGGAGACTTCCTACGGACCTTATTTTATATCCCAGATGAAAGAGTTTCTTGAGGATATTAAAACTCTTAATCTCATAGCCAAAGAAACCGGTATCGTGGCATCTGCTGCCGATATGGACGCCATCAGAAGAATCTCCGGTGAGTTTTATGACGGACTTACCGAAGAGGACAAAAAGGTTATGGGAAACTGTTCTTTGGAAGATGTCATCGCCATGTATAACGAATATTTTCTGGCCTGCAAGACAGCTCAATACATTGTATCCGAAGCGGATGAAGAAATAGCAGATGCCGATGTCAAAGTCATAAGGATTCAGGAGATCATAGTTTCGGATAAAGAAACCGCAGAAGATCTTGTTGAAAAGGTTAATGTCAAAGGCGCGAACTTTGCCTACTATGCGAGACAGAACAGCGAAGATCCGGAGATTGAAAAGACACTTTCAAGAGTCGATGAACATAACGCAAGATTCAATACGGCTTTCGCCCTTGAACAGGGTGAGATATCCGGTGTGGTAGAACAGGACGGAAAGTATCACATCATAAAATGTATCAATTCCTATGATGAAGAAGCTACTGCCGAAAATAAAGTCCTCATACAGAATGCCCGAAAGACAGAAGCCTTTTTCAAAGCATTTAACGGCTATACAGATAAACATATAATCAGATTCAGATCTGATTTCTGGAAGGATATAGACCTTGCTGCAGGCAGCGACAGCAAAGCTGAGAACTTCTTTTCATTGTTTGATGAAAATGTAAGCCTTGATTGATCAGGCAAGTGAATTTGAACTATCGGGGACGGTACGTCCCCGGTGGTTCGTCCCCGGAAGCTCCGTCCCGGTGGCTCCGTCCCCGGTGGATAAACCAAGGACGGGATAGATGTTGAATCAATTAATGTATTTCACATCTATCCCGTCCTTGTTATAACTATACGATTTTATTTATGGAAGACGTTTAGCTTAAAATGATTTAAAAGTATTCCGAAGGAACTCTTTTTATATGGCAACTACAACGCCGCCATCCTCGGCATAAACCGTTGAAACTCCCATGGTGTTTGCGATCACAATCCTTCTGAAGCTGGCAAGTTTCAGAATCTCTTCCTTGACATATTCTGCGCGTTCAGGGTTATTGACGTGGGTGATGGTCAGAAGCTTATCCTTGGTTTTTTCGGGACCGCCTGCACGTTCGATGGCAAGCTGCAGCATGCGTTTTATGGCCTTGTTGACACCTCTTTGCTGTTCAAGCTTATGTATAACCCCGTGAACTGCAACCATGACAGGTTTTATATTGAGTGCGGATGCCAGAAATACTTTGACTGTGGAAAGTCGTCCGTTTTTGCGGAGATTTTCCAGAGATTCAAGCACAAATAAAATCTGCATGGTCTGAATCTTTTCTTCTATAAGGGTTACAACCTCGTCAAAGCTTTTACCAGCTTCTTTAAGCTCCTGTACACTGATGCAGAGGTTCAGCTCACCTGCTGTTGCGGCATCGGAGCTAAACACTTTTATCTTCTTTCCGCTGTCAGGGAACTCTTCTTCATACATATGCGCTCCCACAACAGCAGCCTGATACGAACCTGAAAGGTGTTCCGAAATGGTTAATATATAAACTTCGTCCGCATCACTGTCTACTATTGCCTGCTTATAGGCTTCCGGAGAAGGACATGCGGTTTTGGCACCCTCGCGTGATTCTCTGAGACGTTTAAGAAAATCCGCCTGATCAAAATTTTCATCATCAATGACAGAATAGGAACCTATCTCCAGAGTAAGAGGGACGATCAAAAAATGTCCTTCTGCTTTAAGCTCAGGAGTTAAGTCACAACAGCTGTCAGCAATAATTCTATAATCCATATAACCTCCACGTTTTATGACGTAGTTTTCATTACTACATATTATAGCAAATGAGAAAACCATGTCAATGACCTTGCCCTTAAGGTGAATTAGCGTTAAAATTAGAATTCGTATGTATCAATTTTAACAAAAGGGGTTATGTATAAATGAGCCTGAAAGACTATTCAAGAAGAAACAGTCAGAATCGCGATGACGAAATCATAGATAATGTAACACGCATCAATCCTGAAGGATCTGATACGGTACAGGGACAGAAATCATCATACCGGCAGGATTATGATTATGGATCAAAGCCTTCACAATATATGGAGGATGACCCTGTGGATGAAAAGGCTTTTGAAGAAAAGCTTGCACAAAGACGTGAAGAATTAAGAAGCCGTCATAGAGAGCGTTCCAGAAAGCGTAAGATGAAGCGTATGACACATACTTTCATCGCTGTTGACATCATATTGCTGCTGGTTCTGGGTATCCTTATCGGAACCGGAAAGCTTAATCTGTCAGGTATATTCGGAAATTCCGGAAACAGCTCAAAAACAGAAACCACAGCCGCTGCCGAGACAGAAGAAGAGACAACTGCCGCACCTGAAACAGAACCTGCTCAGGTTCTTACAGAGCTCATAGCTCAGAGCGACAGACAGGCTATGATGTATGACTATGATGCAGCGGTGGAAACATTAAGCACATCAGAATTTGCAGAGAGTCCGGAAGTACAGGCGAAGATTCAGGAGTATGAAGCACAGAAGGCTGCCTGTGTTCCGTTTGACAACTCACAGATCACACATGTTTTCTTCCATATCCTTTGTGAGGATACTGAAAGAGCGTTTACCAATGATGCTGCCGGAAAGGACTTCAACCAGGTAATGACCACCATTCCTGAGTTTGAAGCTATCCTTCAGCAGATGTATGACAGAGGATATGTTCTTGTAGGCCTTCATGATATGGCTGAGATGCAGACGCAGGAGGACGGCACCAGAAAGATGGTTAAGAAGCAGATAATGCTTCCGGAAGGCAAGAAAGCCTTTGTTATGTCAGAGGATGATGTTTGCTACTATGAGTACATGGAAGGCAAGGGCTTTGCAGACAAGATGGTTCTCGATGAGAACGGAAAACTGAAGCTCCAGTACACAGATGCACAGGGTAATGTCTCCATCGGTGATTATGATATAGTTCCTATTCTTGATAACTTTGTTGAGGCTCATCCGGATTTCTCCTACAGAGGAGCCAAGGCTATCATGGCATTTACCGGTTACAACGGTGTTCTCGGTTACCGTACGGATGAAACCTATGACGCGTCCTCCGAGAATCGTGATCCTAAAATGAAGGCCAATCCAAACATCGCAGAAGACAGAGAGACTGTAAAGAAGCTTTTCCAGGCTCTTGTGGATGACGGTTATGAGCTTGCTTCCCACAGCTGGGGTCACATCAATTTTACGAATAGAGAGCTTGCTGATCTTCAGAGAGATACCGACAGATGGGAGCGTAATGTTGAGTCTCTTATGCCGGGCAACTGCGATATCATTCTTTATCCTTTCGGAGCAGATATCGGTGACTGGCATCCGTATTCAACAGAAAATGATAAGTTCAATATGCTTAAGGCTGCGGGCTTTGATTATTTCTGTAATGTAGATTCAAATCCTGTGTGGGTTCAGTATACTGAGGACGCAGTAAGACAGGGTCGCCGCAACCTGGATGGTTACAGACTGTGGATGGATTATTCAGGCGAGGATAACAGGCTTTCGGATATTCTTGACGTAAGTACTGTGTTTGACACCAGACGTCCTACTCCTATTACTTGGAACTAAGGACGGACGTAACAGTTCAGCCGGGGCAGATGCAACTGCGAGCCGGCGGGCATCATTTTTTGAACGTTGAGCCGAGTCGTGAAAAATCAAAAATCAGACCCCTAAGTGGCTCTAGGCCCTCGCCAATGTCAGAGATTTTCTTTATGAAAACTCTGACTTGGCGAGGGGGTTAAGGAAAAGGGAACCAAGAGCCACTAAGGGGTCTGATTTTGATTTTTCACGACTCGGCTCAACGTTCAAAAAATGATGCCCGCCTGCTCTTGTCTGCATCTGCCCCGGCTGAACTGTTACTGGTTATATTTTGACTTGTAATATGAGAGTGTATTTAGGACTTGAAATGAAAATGACTGAGTGCTATACTACTTTCGTGTTCTAAAGTGTAAAAGCGCACGAATTAACGTGTGAAAACATTAAAGTGTTTGTGCATTTCGAACATTTACAACAATACAGTAGAGGTTTTTGTGATGAACGACAAATTAAAGACTAAGGAAGTAGACCATATTTTTGATGCAATCCTCACTCTCAAATCAAAGGAAGAGTGCTACAAGTTTTTTGAGGATGTTTGCACCATCAATGAGCTTCTCAGTATGGCTCAGCGTTATGAGGTTGCAAAGATGCTGAGAGAAGGTGAAACTTATCTCAATATCGCGAAGGCAACCGGTGCTTCAACAGCAACTATTTCCAGAGTTAACCGTTCACTGAATTACGGTGCCGACGGTTACGATATGGTATTTGAGAGGCTTGGATTTGAAGATAATCTGAAGAAGAAATAAAGAGATGCAGCCGGAAGGCTGCATCTCTTTATTTCTTCTTCATTGCTCTTTCATTATTCATTCTTTCCAGCTCTTTCTCATGTAACCTATCGGCTATTTTTTCCATGAGAAGCTTCTTTATAAACACATCCATACCCAGCTCGCACATAAATGAAAAAAGCTGGAGCTCTTCGCGGTCTTCGTCTGAAAGCTCTCTGAACTTCGGATCCTCAGCACTGAAGGAACGAAGGGAAATCCTGTTCATTTCTTCCACTTCGTTAAAGATACGGGTCTTTTCGGAAGCCTCCATGGTGAAGACTTCATCGTAGATGTCTGTAAGACTGATTGATGATTTTCCTCCGAAATACTTGTCATTCAATGGCTTCAACAGAGCTTCGATATCATTGAGCTGAAGCATGCCCTTATAGTAATAGATAAAGAGAAGTATGAGCATATGATCACGATTATATCTCTTTTTTTCAGGAGACGGCAGGAGCTTGTTCTTGGCATAATTGTTGATCATGGTTTTGGTCAATGCCTTATCATCGTGATGCCGCTTGATAGGATCCAGATTTCTCTCCATAAACCCGGTAACCTGATCCATATAGAGATCAAGATTCGGAATATCCTCGGACTTTATATAGTTAAGGGAGTGGAAATATTTAATTATTTCATCAATCATTGTTTTATCCATGCGATAAAGTATAACATAATCTATTTTTTGTCACAATACGTAGTTTTAAAAACTACGTTTATTTAAAATCATAAACAACGTAGCGAAAGAGAAAGACTTATGCTATAATCTACCAACATTTGTTTTGATAAAAAGATGAAGATGAACTTCGTCACGTTGATATCCGGTTGAGACCTGATGAGATTCCGGAGGACAGAGTTCCTTCATTTCAGAAAGATATTTATATAGGAGAATCATGGAAAATCTTGAAAGCATTTTAAATAAAGAGCAGTGTGAAGCCGTACGGGTAACTGAGGGACCTTTACTTGTACTGGCCGGTGCCGGATCCGGAAAGACCAGAGTTCTGACGCATCGTATAGCATATCTTATAGAGAATTGCGATGTGCAGCCCTGGAACATTCTGGCCATAACCTTCACTAACAAGGCAGCCGGAGAAATGAGAGAACGAGTTGACAAGATAGTGGGACTCAGGGGCAGAGAGGTCTGGGTATCCACCTTCCATTCGATGTGTGTTCGTATCCTTCGTCGTCATATAGACCGACTTGGGTACACTTCAAACTTTTCAATTTACGACACGGATGACCAACGTACAGTGATGCGCCAGGTTTTTAAGGAGCTAAACATTGACCCGAAAAACCTGAAGGAGCGCGCGGTGCTGTCTGCCATCTCAAAGGCAAAGAATGAGGGCATGACACCGGAGGAGTACCGTGATCAGATTTCAGCCGGAGATTACAATGAAAAGAAGACAGCCGAGTGCTTTACACTTTATGAGAAAATGCTTCACCGGAATGACGCCGTGGACTTCGACGATCTGCTCCTTAAGACCGTTGAGCTTTTCGATACGGAGCCGGAGGTTCTCGAGTACTATCAGGAGCGCTTTAAGTACATTCTGGTTGACGAGTATCAGGACACCAATGACATCCAGTTTAACCTCGTCCATAAGCTTGCCGGCAAGTACAAAAACATCTGCGTTGTAGGTGATGATGACCAGAGCATTTACAAGTTCCGCGGCGCAAATCTCGAGAACATCCTTTCCTTCGAGAAGAGCTTCCCGGGGGCGAAGGTAATCAAGCTTGAGCAGAATTACCGTTCAACGGAGAAGATCCTTGATTGTGCCAATGCTGTCATCGCCCACAATACCGGCCGCAAGCAGAAGCGCCTCTGGACCGACCATAAAGGCGGAAAGGATGTCACCTTTAAGGAATTTGACGGTGCCAATGATGAGGCCAATGCTGTCATCCGTGAGGTAAAGGACTGCGGAAGATCCTATCACGACCAGGCAATCCTTTACAGAACAAACGCCCAGTCACGACTTCTGGAGGAGCAGTGCATCAAGATGAATGTTCCCTACCAGATAATCGGCGGCGTGAATTTCTATCAGAGACGTGAGATCAAGGACGTGCTGGCCTACATGAAGATAATTGCCAATGCCTCCGATAACGTGGCATTTGAACGAATCATAAATGTTCCAAAGCGCGGCATAGGTGAGGCCACTCTTGAAAAGCTCAGAGTCTTTGCTGCGGCAAATACAACTCCGGAGCATACAGTTACCATGTATGAAGCGGCTGCAAAGGCAGGAATCATTGGCATAGGCGGCAAAGCCGGAAAGATGCTCGGGGAGTTTGTCAACATGGTGGAGAGCTGGAAGGATAAGCTTCGTTATGCCGGATATCTCGACGAAAAGGCAGTTGATGAGGACAGCTACTCCATACAGAGACTTATCGAATCCATCCGTGATGATTCGGGCTACGGAGCCGAGATAAAGCTTGAGGGCACCATAGAAGCAGAGACGAGATTCCAGAACATCGAGGAAATCATCAACAAGGCTTCGGACTATCAGAAGAATGCAGAGGAGCCGAAGTTAAGTGAGTTCCTGGAGGAGGTTTCACTGGTCGCTGACATTGACAGGAAGGATGACAATACGGATCTCGTTACACTTATGACCCTTCATGGTGCAAAGGGACTGGAATTCCCGAAGGTATATCTGGTGGGGATGAGTGACGGACTCTTCCCGGGCTATAAATCCATGAACGAACATGAAGACCTGGAAGAGGAGAGACGACTTTGTTATGTGGGCATCACAAGAGCGCAGGATGAGCTGGTCATGACTTCGGCCAGAACCAGAATGGTCAACGGTAACTACGAGCGCATGAAGCCTTCCATGTTCATTGATGAGATTCCGGATGAGCTTTGTCAGAAGAGCACACTTAACAGATACGGTGAAGACGAGATGCCTTTTGCGGATGCATTTGGCAGGGGCTCCTTCGGCGGCGGATCTTTTGGTGGGGGCTCCTTCGGCGGCAGCTCCTATGGTTCAGGAAGTTACGGTGACTACAGAAAGAGCAGGCGCGAAAGTCAGAGATATGATGAAACTGACGAGTACCGCCATGACGATGATTTCGGTAATGTTATCGGCGGCAGAGGCAGTGGCTATTCCGGTGGTCGTTCCGGCGGATTCTCCGGTGGAAGCTCAGGCGGTTTCGGTGTGAACAGCTACGGTCTCAGCGGAATGGGTTCAACGGGCTATACAGGCAGAAGCAGTTCCTCCTACGGATCAGGCAGAAAGTCAGGCTCCGGAATACCAAAGAGTCTTCAGACTACAGGCGTACAGAAGCTTAGCAGCCTTGACTATGAAGTCGGTGACACCGTAAGTCATATTAAGTTCGGAAAAGGAACTGTGCTTTCCATAGTCGATGGCAAAAAGGATTACGAAGTAACTGTGGATTTCGAAAAGGCCGGACAGAAAAAGATGTTTGCAAGCTTTGCCAAGCTGAAGAAGATTTAACAATATTTTTATTATTTTCTCGGTTTAATGGCAAAAATACGTCATAAATGATATAATTTTCTTATATACATAAATAGATCGGAGGTATCTCATGGACAGATTTGATATCGAAGCGTTAAGAGATAATGCAAAGGAACTTACACATAATTTCAGAAACTACAGAAGTGATGCGAAGGATCAGGCAGATCTTCTCCTTCAGAGACTGAAACTGCAGAATTACATGGAGCAGAAGAGAGAAGATGAAAAGCTTAAAAAGCTGTTCCTTTCTATTCTTACAGTTATCGGAATCATTGCTTCAATAGCATGCATAGCTTATGCAGTATATCGTTTCGTGGCTCCTGATTATCTTGAGGACTATGATGACTATGAGGATCCTGAAGAGGATGATGACGTAGTTGTTGAGGGTTAATCGAAACTTAGAGATTAGTGGTTAAAAGGTCTTCTGACTCTTTCGGAGTTGGAAGACTCTTTTATTGCTACCCACGTTTTTTAATCGTGGGAGCCGCGCGGCTTTGAGCGGTTCAAAAGAATCCGCAAGGATTCTATCATTACTAAAGGAGATTTTTACATGAATTTATGTTCCAATGCAGAGAGATGTGGTGGATGTTACTATCAGGGAACATCTTATGAAGACGAGATCAAAATAAAGGAAAAGCAGCTTCATGAGCTTTTAGAGCCTGTCATAAGGAATGAGGACTATACATTTGAACCTATTGTACCGTCACCTGTACATGAAGGCTACAGAAATAAAATGGAGTTTTCCTTCGGGGATTCGGAAAAAGACGGACCGCTAACATTGGGACTTCACCAGAAGCACAGCTTTTTCAATATCATAAATACCGACGGCTGCTCACTTACACATAAGGATGCAGACCATATCGTAAGAGCCACAAGAGAGTACTTCTCAAAGCTTGAGATCACCTATGAGCATAAAAAAGCCCACGAAGGTTACTTAAGACATCTGCTTTTCAGAAGAGCTGTCAGGACCGGAGAGATACTGGTGGACCTTGTAACCACTTCTCAGTGGGACAGCGCTATGAGAGTGCCTGCACCGAAGGAAGTCATTGAGCAGCGTGCAAAGGAGCTTGATGAGTGGTACAACAGAAGATACAGTCCCAAGGCACAAAAGAAGCATAAAAAGCCTGAGCCGGATAAATACATAAGAGTTAAGCCGGATGCTTCTGAAGAAGAAGTACTTAACGGCTGGAAGGATATGCTTTTAAGCTTAAAAGAAGAAGGGAAGATTGAGGGCAGCTTCGCCGGAATCCTTCATACTGTCAATGATTCTCTCGCTGATGCAGTCACAGACATGGGAACCACGGTGCTTTATGGGAAGAACTACTTCTATGAAGAGATATTAGGACTCAGGTTCAGGATCACACCCTTCAGCTTCTTCCAGACCAACTCCCTTGGAGCAGAAAAGCTTTACAGCAAAGTAAGAGAGTATGCAGGTTTTAGTGAACTTCAAAAGGAACAGGAAAGTGGAGACATTAAGAAACCTGTTATCTATGACCTTTACTCAGGAACAGGAACCATTACACAGCTTATGAGCAGCGTTGCTTCAAAGGCCATCGGTGTGGAGATAGTTAAGGAAGCCGTTACTGCGGCAAGAGAAAATGCTGAGCTTAACGGAGTAACAAACTGTGATTTCATAGCCGGTGATGTACTTAAAGTTATCGAGCAGGGCGGAAGACTCATTAAAGAAGACGGTACTTATGAGGACGCTCCTAGACCGGATTTCATCATCCTTGATCCTCCGAGAGACGGCATTCATCCGAAGGCCCTCACCAAGATTATAGATTACGGAGTTGATAAGCTGATATATGTTGCCTGCAAGCCCACCAGTCTCGCAAGAGATCTGACCCCGTTTCAGGCCGCCGGTTATAAGGTGGAGAAGCTTTGTCCGGTGGATATGTTTCCGCGTACAAACAATGTCGAGTGTATAGCGTTACTACAAAAACAGAACTAGAAGAAATCCTTGAATTTACGCACTTTTACGAACATTTCACGTTTGATAAGACCGATTGGTCGGACCGTGGAAAGCGTTTTAAAAAGTATATTAAGGTGATTGTAGCCGTGGAACTCGACACAGTAGCAACAAGAACAGATACTACGTCGGGACAGTAGGTGCAAAACCATAATCTGTCAGATAAAACAAAATATTATCGTCGAAGGACGCCTAACTTACAGCATTCCTGTGGGTTAAGCGTCCTTTTTGTTGCTTCGAAAATTTTGAAAGGAGGAGTTATGTAAATGGAATTTAATTATTTCTATGGCAGAGGAACGGAACAATTTGCTTTTTATCAGATTCCAAAGATCCTGATTACAGATGACAGGTTCGCAGGAATGTCGATAGATTCAAAGCTTCTGTATTCACTAATGCTGGACAGATCTGCATTATCTGCAAAGAATGGATGGCTTGATGAGGAGGGAAAAGTCTATATCTACTACACATTGGATCAGATCATGACAGATATGCATTGTGCAAATCAGAAAGCCACAAAGCTTTTAAAAGAGCTTGAGAAAAAAGCAGGTCTTATCGAACGTCAGGTTCAGGGTCAGGGTAAACCAACAAAAATATACGTTAAAAGAAAAATAGCAGGCATCCTGTTACAGGACCTGATGAACCGGCAGAGCGGCAATGTGGTTGCACCGGATACCACAGGTGTTGGCTTTGAATTTCTGATGGGTTTTATCACTCCTGAAATGTCCTGTGATTTTCCCCTGATCGGGCAGGATTTCCTAAAAAACTGCCGGAGCAAACTGGAGGAGTTCCGAAAGGCAGGCTGGTACGGGGCCATGTCATTCAGGACAAACAAACCTCTTGATGCGATACAGAACAGTATACTGAGGCTTATATATAACGGTGCAAAGCTTGGAGATGAATACTGCGTTGAACTCATCAGGAACCTCTATAAGGTGTACCACAAAAAGGAGTATAACCAGTTAAAACGCTTCAGGACCATTAATGCACAGGAAATCCTTTCCCTTTCCGATGATGACATCAGCGGGAGTTCTTATTCAGCAATGGGCCGTATAGTGGCAATGTGTCAGTTCTTAGGCATTGAGCTTCACGAAAATTGTTCTCTTCTTTATGATCTACTTAATAACGACAGAGATGAATTCCTTACTGAGGAAGATGAAGAAACAGAGTTTCTGCATTTTGAGGAGGGACTGTTCGATGAATGTACCGAGCAGGTTGATGAGTGGATCACGGAGCTGACAAAGAAGAACATTCTACGCAGAAAGAGGATCAAACATTATCTGGATAATTCGGATTTCGTTGGCCTGTGTATGAGGCAGCATGGTTATGTAGAGGTTTATCCGAAGATCTGTCTCGAAAATGACATGGGTATCAGGATGCAAATGATCCGGACCCTGGCAATGCTCAGGACCTGGAAGCCTAAGAAGGAATTCACCTTTGAGGAAGTGCAGCTCTACACCAATATCTATGATCTTGCAGCTGCATTGGCCGATACGGCAGACTGTCTGAATTATGATGTAGGGTATCTGATCGGGGATGAGATCGACAAGCTGGATATTGAGGATGCCCTGTTTAATCCGGCGAACATGACTGTTAATGTCAAGAACAGGAAGCCGGAGAAGAAGCCGGTGACAAATTTGGCTCCGGTAAGTAAGGGTGATGTGACGGCGGAGGATTACCTTGCCGAGATCGCTGAGCTCCGAAAGAAGCTCAATGAAAAGGAGCAGGAGAACAAGTACCTCCGGGAGATGTACAGAAGCGCTAAACATTCTTCTGAAGAAACCGAGGGGCTTGTAAAGAAATATGAGGCTGAACGTGATGAGCTGATCGCGCTCCGGGAGTATACCTATAACTCAGAGCATGAGGATGATGAGGTAGAGGCTGACAAGCTCCCGGATATGGAGAAGGCAATCGCGGATAAGAAGATCGTCATCATAGGCGGACATGTGAACTGGCAGAACAAGCTTAAGCAGCTGTTCCCGGAATGGCTCATCGTCCACCTGGATGAATATAAAACCGTGAACAGCAGGATGCTGGAAGGTAAGGAGAAAGTGTATTTCTTTACGGATTACATTAACCACATAAGCTATAAGAAATTCATAGCCATCGTGAGGGAGAAGAATATACCATTTGGATACATAGGAAGCAGTAACATTGGCAGTGTGGTGGCACAGATTTATGGGGAGATGGTGAAGTAACTGTAATACCTGCCAAACAGAAATAACAGCTTGATATATACAATCATGCGAATATTTGTTCTGTATTTCTTGATATTTTTGGAAATCGGAGTATAATTTTATTTCGAGAACAGTTGTTTGTTGTGAGAGGTATATAAAATGAGCAAGCGATTCCCTGTAGATGTGATCCTACAACATAATACGGATGGTACAATAATACCGATAAGACTTAGATTTACTAATGATGACGGTGAAAGAACAGAATATACCATTAGAGGATACAAAGATTTGTCCGGCCAGGAGACAAGAACGATGCCTGATGGAGTTTTCGTCACTTCCTCGGACTTGGTGTATCAATGCAAGCTGATCGTCAATAACCAGCAACGATATATATACCTACATCGTATTCCAAGTGGATCCTCATGGTTTATGACGGTATGTGCTTAAGACCAATCAATTATAATGAGGTTGGGGATGTATGAGGGGCCTAAAGCAAAAGAAAATTGATATTAAACGTATTCTTCTAGGTAAAACGGATGGAGTTTGTGCTCGTTGCGGAAGGACTCTTTCGCTAGAGAAGACAACGATAGAACACCACGTGCCAAAATACAGAGGTGGAGCAGATGATGAAAGAAATCTACTTCCGCTATGCAAGAAGTGTAATAAACAAAAAGGCTCCAGGTTAGTAGCCGCAGAGGAGTACTATCCGTTTCTTAAGAGCGAATACTGCTTTGAGGCAGATAAATATAAAAATGAAGAGGGGATATAATCATGACTTTTCTGGGAAATCTTATATGGCTTATATGTGGAGGCCTTTTGAGCGCCATCGGCTGGTGGCTTGCAGGTATTCTTTGGTGTATTACGATCATCGGGATACCGGTAGGGATGCAATGCTTCAAGCTGTCGGCATTATCGCTTTGTCCGTTTGGTAAAGAGATAATAAATGATGGAGGAGCAGGTTCGTTTCTTCTAAATGTTATTTGGTTCTTCTTATCAGGCTTTGAACTTGCTTTGGGGAATTTCCTAATTGGTTGTCTACTATGCGTCACTATCATCGGAATTCCATTTGGGCTTCAGTTCTTTAAGATAGCTAAGCTGTGTCTTTGTCCGTTTGGAGCAAACATCGTGTATATAAATTGAATTTACTTCAGCCGTCATGACCGGATAACGCCGGTTTCTGATGGCTGACGAGAGGAATAAAATATAGTTGAAAAAAACAAAGCAATTTGGTATTATAATACTACTTAGGGCTGGTCGAAAGACCCGGGTCCACATAATGACGGGCGGGACGCCCGTCTTTTTTTTAGGAGATATATGCGTGAACTTAGTATTTTTGTTGATGAATCCGGAGATTGGGGAGAATATAAGCATCACTCTCCGTACTATATAATTACATTTGTATTTCATAATCAGAATGTAGATATTTCGGATGATCTGTCTAAGCTAGATGCCGATCTTTTGAATATTGGATATTCCGGCCATTGTCTTCATGCAGGACCAATTATCCGTGGTGAAGAAGATTATAAGGAAGTAGATATTGCTCAAAGACAGCGAATCATGAAAAAGATGGGCTCTTCGTTAGTTTGTGTGGGTATATAAAACGCTATAACCCTTGTAAATATTGAAAAAGCATACATTTTCCTGTACGATTTTTTTTGCGGAAAAAAT
>Ga0256404_1004204_pt1 | contig 27553 bp, 25 predicted proteins | sample RumenRJG_01DNA_FD_185990 | JGI IMG/M metagenome (GOLD analysis project Ga0256404, IMG submission 185990) | Bovine rumen microbial communities from Lethbridge, Alberta, Canada - RJG_01 | ecosystem: Host-associated > Mammals > Digestive system > Stomach > Rumen | place: Canada: Alberta | collected...
TAGACTTGAACGTCAGTGAAAGCCGGGACTTAAGTCTCAGCTTGGGAACCGAGCCTTATAGGCTGTGTTCAAACCACCCGTTTGACGGGTGGTTTGTGATTTACAGGGACCGATTCAGTTTGATTACGGAAAATTCACTTCTTTTGGAAAAAATTGTTACGCAAATTTCAATCTTGTGATTCTTGACTGTGCGCCTGTTCAGATTGGCGATAATGTTTTTTTTGGTCCGAATTGTTCGGTTGTTACGCCAATGCATCCTTTGTTGAATGAAGAAAGGCGTGTTAAGCAAAAAGCTGATGGAAGTTTTTATACAACTGAATATGCAAAACCGATTACAATAAAATCTGGTTGCTGGCTTGCTTCAAATGTAACTGTTTGCGGTGGAGTGACGATTGGGGAAAATTGTGTGATTGGCGCTGGTAGCGTTGTGACACGGGATATTCCGCCGAATAGCTTGGCTGCGGGCGTTCCTTGCCGCGTAATTCGTACACTTTCTGAAAACGACAGGCTTTTGCAATCGCGGAATATTTAATCGAACTTTAGTAAGTTACTTCACCATCGTGCTTTAGTATGGATGAGTTTGTTACGCTTTGTATTGCTGCGATTTCTTTTAAAAGTTCATTATCTTTTTCGGATTTTATTTCAATAACAAGGTCTGTTCGGTTATTTGCAAGCGAGCATGACTTTGTTGTGAAATTTGAGCAATATTCTTTGCAAATGGAAGTGACTTTTTCTTCTAAGTCGTATCCTTCTCCGCTTACCAAAAGGATTTTTGCGGCTTTTGCCACAGGAACTTTTTCAAAAACAATCAGTGCAACTGTTACGATAAATGAAAGTGCGAATGCGATTTCGGCCTGACCTGCGCCAGTTATTATTCCGCATGAAATTGACCAGAACAAGAAAACTAAATCCATTGGATCTTTGATTGCGGTTCTGAATCGGACTATTGAAAGTGCGCCGACCATACCAAGCGATACAACGACATTTGACTGCATTGTAAGAATTATTCCGGCGGTGATAAGATTTATTATTGCGAGCGAAATATTGAAATTTTTTGAGTAAAATGTCTTTCTTGTTAAAATTCTGTACGCAATAAAAATATAGACTGAAAATATTGCGGAAATTGCAAAAACAATCAGAATATTTTCTGGCGTCATGTCGTAGCGAGAAAATCCTTCAATAAATGATTTCTTAAAAATATCCTTAAAAGTTGTCATATAAACTCCGTTAAATTATTGTTCCTTGTAAATTATATTTTCTGCACAAATAATATTTTGAAAAAGAAGTTTGTTGCAGCAATCCGGTTTGTAAAATTGATGAAATATAGTCGGGAAGAAGTTCATCGAATTTTACTTCCATCATGTTTACATTTTTTTCCATTACAGGCCGAAATGCTGTTGAGTTGCTGAAAAATCCTTTTATGTCGGAAGAGCTTCTTATGTTTCTGTCAAAAGTTACGCGTACATTTCCGATTTTGTAAATATATGGAACGCGTTCGTATGCGACGATGCAGACTGGTTTTAAATCTGAATATTGCATTTTTGAAACAAGTTTTTTCAGCAAATATGGAGAATCGTTTTGAATTTCTGGAATTTTTCCATTCATTATAAGATTGCAGTCCTCTTTTGAAATTTGACAGTTGAGTTTTAGTGTTTTTGAATTTTCTTTCTGTTTGAGTTCAAGAGAAATTCTTTCCGCGTTGCAATTGTAAATTCGGATTCGGAATTTTTCGCGCGGGTCGGTGCCGTCTTCGTTTTCGTGGTAGCAAGTATTGTAAATATCGTCAAAATAAATGCTTCGGATTGAATAAGTGCCATTTTCCCCAGTGTGAGAATCCAAAGAAAGCACAGAACTTGCCCGTTTTTCTAAAACAGCAAGAATAATTTCTGGAGAAACGTATTTGTATTCGTGTCGGTACTTGTTCATCATAAAAAAGTTTAATTTTGAATAGTCTAAAAATAGACTAAAATTTAACATAGAATTTACATTATTTTTATCTTTTAGTAAATAGGTTTAATCTGATAAACCAAGTTTTTGAGAATTTATTTTTAATAATTGTTTTTTTATGAATTCTATTTATAATTTCTAATATGCTTATAAAAAGTTCAAAAGTGCGCCGCAGAATAATTTATGGATTTATGCTTCTTTCGATGTTGCTATTTTTTGTAGCTTCCGCATTGAATCATATTACAGTTGAAAAATGTAAAAAATTGAATTTACCGATTCTGTATATTGTTACGGATAATAATAAACGGATTTCCAAAAAGGAATCTTATGTTGGTGCGCATTACGAACTGGATGAATTCTATGGAAAGTGTAAAATTCGTGGGCATGGAAATACAACTTGGGTGACTCGTGAACTTTATAAAAAGCCGTATCTTTTGAATTTGGAAAAATCTGCGCCGCTTGCCGGGCTTCAAAGAGCAAAAAAATGGATTTTAATGGCAAATACTGCGGATAAAGCTGTTCTTAGAAATTTTTATGGCGAGAATCTTGCAAAAAATGCGTGGAATAATTTTAAATGGACGCCTTCCAGTCGGTTTATAACTTTAATTGTCAACGGAAAATATAGCGGACTTTACGAGCTTTTTGAAAAAGTTGAAATGGAAAACGGTCGGCTTGCAGATTTTTGCGGTCCAGGCTCGTTTCTTGCGTGTGTAAATTCCCGGATGGACAAAGAATATAATTTTATTACAAAAAATAATATAAAATTCAGTATTCGCTCGCCGGAAGCAACGCAGGATGTTTATGTTTCTTGGCATCAGATTTTGCAGTCTTTTGAGGATAAAATTTATTCAGGCTTGGACTGGACGGATTCAGAATTGGGAAAATATCTTGATTTGGATTCGTTTGTTGACTGGTTTATTGTAAACGATTTTTCAAAGAATCATGATGCAAGGTTTCAAGCTTCGTGTTTTGTGTATTATGACACTGATTCAAAAAAGTTGTATATGGGACCGGCTTGGGATTTTGATTTGGCGTTTGGAAATATTGCCTGGGACAACTGTGAAAAAACTGATGGATTTTGGGTTTGCACCGATGGATGGTACGAGCAGCTTTGGAAACTTGAAAAATTCAGAAAATCTGTGAAAAAACGTTGGAACGAGCGAAAATCCGTTTTGAATTCTGCGGATGAATGGCTTGAAGAGCAAAGTTTGTTTCTGAAGAATGCGATTGATTTGAATAACACGATTTGGCCTGCGTTTGGAAAAAGACAATGGCCGCATACGAATGGCTGGAAAGACCGAAAAAATCATAAAATGGAAATAGATTATTTTTCAAATTGGATAAAAAATCGATATTCTTGGTATGATGAGGCTATAAATCAGCTTTAAGAAATCTAAAAAAAATGTTTGGGGCTTTCGCTGTTCGTTGACTTTGGAATGTTCTTTCCGTTAAAATCAATAGATTATGGAAGTTTTTTTTGGTATATCAGCTGCTGATGGAACAGGAATTGGTCCGGCGTTTAGAATTCCTGACACTGTAAAAAGGGCAATTCCTCAGAAAAAAATTGATTCTTCTCAGATTGAAAATGACTGGAAACGTTTTGAGCAGGCTATAAAAACTGTTACAGCTGATGTTTCTGCAAAGCTGGAGCAACTTCCAAAAAATAAAAAAACTGATATTCAGCGTGAGATTTTTGAAACTTATATTTTAATGCTTGCAGATCCTGTGTTTTTAAAGGAAGTCCGCGAATATTTTGAAACAAATTTGTATAATATCGAATTTGCGGTTAATTTTAAGGCGCAGGAATATGCTTCTAAACTTAGGAATGCTGGAAATGAATATCTTGCAGAGCGCGCGCAGGATATTACGGACATTTTTGGACAAGTTTTAAATGAATTGCTTGATATTCATCCGTTTGACATTACACAAGTTCCGGACGGTTGCGTTATTGTTACAACAACTTTAAGTCCGACGGACACAATTGTTCTTTCAAAGAAAAAAATTGCGGGACTTGCACTTACAGAAGGTGGACTTTCTAGCCACGTTGTAATTCTTGCGCGGAATTTTGGGATTCCTACAGTTGTCGGTTTGAATGAAAAAAGCATTAAAAAGAAAATTCAGAATGGTGAAATAATAATTGTTGATACAGAATCCGGTGAAATTCTTGCTGAACCTGATGAAAAAACGCTGAACGAATTTAAAATCAAGATTGAAAATGAGCGGGCGGAACAAAAATTGCTCGATGAATATCTTGAAAAACCAGCCCGTTCAAAAGATGGCGTTGAATTTAAACTTTACGCAAATATTGGTTCAACAGAAGAAGCAGAAATGGCTGTGAAATGTGGCGCGGATGGAATCGGGCTTTTCCGTACGGAATTCTTGTATATGAGCATGGCGGATTGTGCCCATCATGTTTCGGCGCGTGCGTTTAATGAAGAAGAGCAGTTTGAAGCCTACAAAAAAGTTCTTCAGGTAATGAATGGAAAACCGGTAACAATCAGAACCCTTGATGCCGGCGGTGATAAATTTATTAATTCAGTTGATATGCCTCATTTTGAGGAAAAAAATCCGCTGATGGGAATGCGTGCGATTCGTTTAAGTTTGTCATATCCGCAGATTTTTAAAACTCAGCTTAGGGCATTGTACCGAGCGAGCATTTATGGAAATTTAAGGATTATGCTTCCTCTGATTACTTCTACGGAGCAAGTTGAGCAATGTCTGGAGATTGCAAAAACTGTTCGGGAAGAATTGAAGGCTGATAATATTGAATTCAATGAAAAAGTTCCAATTGGAATAATGGTTGAAACAGCGGCGGCTGCTCTTACTAGCGACTGTCTTGCAAAAGTCAGCGATTTCTTTTCTTTGGGAACAAATGATTTGACTCAGTATACGCTTGGAGTTGACCGTGAAAATTCAAATGTAAGTGAATTGTATGATGAATTCAGTCTTGCGGTTTTGCGTCTTATAAACATGACGATTGTGAACGCAAAAAAAGAAAATATTCCTGTTTCGGTTTGTGGAGAAATGGCTAGCCGGCATGATAGTATTCTTGTTCTTGGTGGAATGGGAATTAGAAATCTTAGCATGGGTTCAAAAATGATTTGCCGTACAAAAAAATTGCTTTCTCAATTTACAATTGCAGAGCTTCAGGCAATTTCTTCAAAAAAATTAAATAGACTTTAAAGGTGAAAAATGGCAGAAGAAAAAAATATTGACGAAGAAATTCTAGAAAATGAAGAAGACGGTCTTGAAGAACGTTTTAATGGAATTGCCCGAAAAAAATATGAGGGAACTCCACTTCTAGTCATTGCTGGACGCCCGAATGTTGGAAAATCTACTCTTTTTAATCGTTTTATGCAGCGTCGGCTTGCGATTGTTGATCCAACTCCTGGAGTTACTCGCGACCCTGTTGAAGGAACTGCGATAATCAACGGAAAACCGGTTCATCTTATGGATACAGGCGGTTATAAACTTACCCGCGATGTTGGAACTATGGAAGCCGTGCTTGATGATTTGGTTGTTGAACGTTCTCTTGAAATGATAAAAAAAGCCGATTTGATATTGCTTTTGCTTGAGGCAGGTCAAATTACTGGAGAGGACGAAGAATTTATTCAGGAATTGCGTCCTTACTGGAATAAAGTTGTTGCGGCTGTAAATAAAACTGAAGGCGGAAGAAATGAAAGTGTCGCATGGAATTTTGCTCAGTTTGGATTTAAGAAAATGTTCTTTATTTCTGCGCAGCATGGCGACAATATTACAGAACTTGCGGAATATTTAACTTCAAGGCTGGATTTTTCAAAAGTAAAGGAAGTTGATTCTGAACAGCCAATCCGAATTGCAATTATGGGAAAACCGAACACTGGAAAATCGACGCTTTCAAACAGGTTGACTCATTCAAATGCTTCAATTGTTTCAAATTATGCGGGAACAACACGCGACACTGTTGAAGGTGGATTTGAGTATGGCGGAAAGAAATTTCAGGTTTTGGACACGGCAGGAATAAGAAGAAAGGCAAAAGTCCATGAAAATGTTGAATATTATTCTGTAAATCGTGCAATAAAAACATTGGATCGATGTGATGTTGTGTTTTTGATGATTGACGCAATGGAAGGGCTTGCCGAACAAGATAAAAAAATCTGTAGCCTTGCTTACGAACGTGGCCGTGGAATAATTTTTGTTTTGAACAAATGGGATTTAAAAGAAGATCAAAGCAAAAAAGTTATAAAAGACACAAAAAAATGGATAAATATAATGTTCGGGCAGATGGAATTTGCTCCGATTCTTACGCTTTCTGCGCTGGAAGGAACTGGAATCAAAGCCTTGCTGAACGAATGTATTGAACTTTACAATCAGTTGAATCATAAAATTCCTACTACAGCATTGAATCTTGCATTGAAGGATTGGCTCTTTAAATATCCGCCGCCGGCAAGTAAAACTGCTCATTTTAAAATTCGGTATATGACGCAAAAAAGTGTGAATCCAGTGAATTTTTTGATTTTTGCGACACGACCGGAAGTTGTTCCAGAAACTTACGTTACTTACTTAAAAAACAGGATTCGTCAGGATTTGGGATTCGATAAAATTCCTGTTCAGCTAGAAATGAAAGCTAGCCGAAAAAAATGGGAAGACAGGGAAATTCAGTAATTAATGTATTCAATCGGGCAAGTTGAAGAAATTACAGGTGTAAAGGCTCATGTTTTGCGCTATTGGGAAGAGATTATTCCTGGATTTGCGCCGCAGAAAGATATTGGCGGAAGGCGGATTTATTCTCAGCGTGAGCTTGAGCTTGTTATGCGCCTGAAATTTTTGATTTATGAAAAAAAATTTACAATTGAAGGTGCGCGCGACCAGTTGATTGCGGAAGTTGATTCCGTAAACGATAATGCGGATGTGATTCGGCAAATCAGTGAACTTAGGAAAGATTTGACGGATTTGTATTTTGAAATAAAAAATTTGCAAAAAAAATAAAATTCAAAAGATTTGGATATGAAAAAAGAAAATTTTACGGAAGCCAAGTGGTACGATAATTTTAAGAAAAAGAAATCTTCAAAAATCTCTGCTGAAAAAAAAGAGCGCAAAGAATTCAATAAAGAAAGAGATAAATTTTTTGATGAAAAACGCCGTGGCTTAGACAAGAAAAATAAAATTCAGCAAATTTATGAAAAAAAATCTACGGAGAAAAATGATTTTTCAAAAGTTGATGCAAGAATTCTAGAAAGCAAAAATATGTTCGATTTTGAAAAATTACCGGAAGATGCGGTGAAAGTTCTTGAAAATTTTGATGAGATTGTGCAGGGCGTTCGACCTTTGAACAGTCGGCAGATGCAAAATCTTTCAAAAGATATTCGTGCGCTTTCACATCAGCTTACGGATGAACGAGAAACTAGGCGCGCTGGTTATATGAATGCAAATCAGGAACTTTCTGCTTATATTCGTTATTTTTCATGGTGGAATCTTGTTCGGCTCACACGCGTTTTTTCAAATATTTCTTCTTCTGCGTTTGAATTAAATGATGGCGATGTGATTTTGGATATTGGTTCGGGGCCGCTTACGGTTGTTTCTGCACTTTGGTTAAGTCGCCCGGAACTTCGAAATAAAAAATTGACTGTTTATGCGATGGATATTTCGCAGAGCACAATGTCTGTTGGCGAGGATTTGTATCTTTCGATTGCGGCGAAAGCACTTCCGTCTGGGGAAAATTCTTTGCCGCATTGGAATATAATCCGCGTAAAAGGTGGAATTGGAACTCCGCTCCGCAAAAAGGCGAATTTGATTACCTGCGCAAATATGTTCAATGAACTTTATCAAAAAGAACACGAAAATCCGGAAAAAATTGCGGATGCGCAGATTCAGAATTTGCTTGCGTATGCAGATGAACGCTGCTCGTTTTTTATTGCAGAACCAGGAATGCCGGTTGCGGGGCGTTTTATCAGCCTTATGCGGGAACGTTTTATCAAAAATAATCATCCTATTGTTGCGCCTTGCTCGCATCAAGGAATTTGTCCGATGGATGGAAATCATGCTCGTTATGGTGGAAGTGCAAAATGGTGCAACTTTTCGTTTTCTACAGAAAATGCGCCAAAAAAACTGCTTAAACTTTCAGAATTGGCAGGGCTTCCAAAAGAACGTGCAGTAATCAGTTTTATTTTTGCTGGAACAAAACATGAAATTTCAGCAGCCGAAAAAGATGATAAAATTCTTTCTGTAAATGTTGTTTCTGATCCGATTTTTCTTCCGCCGCATAGAGCCGGTTTTTATTCTTGTTCACAGAATGGAATGGTGCTTTTGGTTAATGGCAGCGGAAAAAAATTGAAATCTGGTGACAAAATAAAAATGTCCATGCTGAAAAACACGGACATTTTGGAAAAAGATAAAAAATCTGGTGCTGTTTTGATTACGGTTTAGTTTTTATCGTCTGCAAAAATTTTATTGATTTGGTCTTTGTAAATTTCTGTAAGACGATAGCGCATGATTTCCTGCTTTGCGGAAAGTTCAACACCAACTTCAAATGGCTTTGTAATCAAGGCGAATTTATTGATTCGTTCAAACATCTTGAATCCGTTCTTGGAATTTATAAGCGAGCTGATTTCGCTTTCAAACAGTTTTTGAATTGATTCAGAGTTGATTAAATTTTCGTAAGTGTCGTATTGAATTCCGTTTTCTGCCGCAAAATTCTTTACTTCGTCTTCTTCTACAAGAATCAATGCGCCAAGATAATGCTTGTCCTGTCCAACAACTACAGCCTGACGGATATAACGAGATTCTGAAAGTTTCAGTTCAATCGGAAGCGGCTCAACATTTTCTCCGCCCAGCAAAACGATTGTGTCCTTTTTTCGACCTTTCAAGACAATTTCATCATGAATCGAAAGATAACCCAAATCGCCTGTGTCCAGCCATCCGTCTACAGTCATTGTTTTTTCAGTTAAATCCGGGCGCTTGTAATAGCCTTGCATTACGGTTGGACCTTTTATTTGAACTGCGCCGAACTGACCTCTTTTTAAAACAAATCCATCGTCAGGATCTACAATTCGGCATTTTACACCGCGGATTGGGGAACCTACATTTCCAAAAACTGGAGCGGCAATTGGACGAACTGAAATAACCGGAGCTGTTTCTGTGAGTCCGTAGCCTTCAACGATTTTTACGCCGATCGCCCAGAAAAAATCATCCAGGACTGGAGGATATGCGCCACCACCAGCAATTCCAGCGCGGAAATTTGTTCCAAGCATAGCTTTTATTTTGCGGAAAACAAGAAGATTTCCCAAAAGTTTTAGCGGCCAGAGCAAGCTCCATGGAATAATAAACGCAAACCACCATGCGACTGTGTAATATCTTGTAAGGCAAACGTTCTGATTGAACATGAGCCTGTGCATTCTGCTGTGAAGGATTGCAACTTTTGTAAAGAATTTAAACAGAGCGTTAACGATTCCGCCGGTTTTTCGCATTTTTCTTTGGATTCCGTCGTAAACGGCTTCAAAAACGCGAGGGACAGCAGGAAGAAGCGTTGGATTCAGTTTTTTTAAGTCCGCAAGAAGAATGCTTCCGATTGGTTTTGAATAGCACAATGAACCGCCCTGGATAAGAATTACATATTCAACTTCGCGCTCAAAAACGTGCCATACAGGAAGGACGAGCAAAGCTTTTTCCCCAGGATTTATCATGATTCGTTCTGGAAGTTCTTCCAGCTGGGCAAGGAAATTTCCGTGGCTCAGCATAACTCCTTTTGGAGTTCCAGTTGTTCCTGAAGTAAAAATAATACAAGCCAAATCAGAATTTTGACCTTTTTCAAGTTCGTTTTCAACTTCATCCTTGTGCTCAATTCTGAAAGTCTGTCCAAATTTTAAAATTTCTGCAAACGAATAAATTGTGATTCCATTATTTTTTGCTTCGGCAAGAATTTCTTCTGTCGGTTCATCAAAAACGATGATTTCTTTTACGAATGGAATTTTTTCCTTTATTGAAAGAATTTTTTTTACTTGCGCGGAATTTTCCGTAACAATATATTTTGTTTCCGTGATTGTAAAAATCGCTTCCAAATCCAAGAGAGTCGCATCGCAGCCGCGCGGAACATCAGTTGCGCCGATTGCCATAATTCCCATATCAGCCTGAAGCCATTCTTTTCGGTTGTCAGAAATCAATCCGATTAAATCTCCGCGTTTAATTCCGATTGAAAGAAGTCCTGCGCCAAAATCAAGTGCTTTTTGATATAATTCTCGGTAAGTTACCGGTTCAAATTCTCCGTCTTTTTTTCGTGAAAATTGAGCAACAGTTTCCGGCCATTCCATTGCGGATTTTCTTAAAAGTTTTGGTACAGTTTGTTCCATGTTGTCTCCCAAGTGTAATATATCGATTATAAAATCAAATTTCCTGTAACGCAAGTAATGAAAATCAATGGAAAATTTGCGTTGAATTTTTGTCAGAATTTGCGAAAAAATCCTAATATGATATAATTGAAGAAATGAATTCTCAAGATTTAATAAAGTCGATTGTTGATAATTTTTATAATGATGACAAATTAAATGTTACTTACTTGTGCTTGTCAGAAAATCTGATGAAAAAGTGCGTTTCAAAAGATTCTGATTTACTTGAAATTGATTTGTGTGATGAAAAAACTCCTTTAGCGCCATTTTTGAACATTCTTGCAAAATCCAAAATTCCAGACGAATTATTAAAAAAATCCGCCTATGAACTTCAGTATGAAACTTTTAAGTCTTTTTTTGCGGACGGATTTGCGAAAAACAGAAATGATTCCATGATTCTGGAAGAAATTGACTACGAAAAAATAAGAATGCGTGAAACTATTATTACGCTGCTGAAAAAATGTTTTGGCGGTAAGGCTATGGTTTATAACGCTCAGCTTATGAGTGATGACGCTTTGAAAATTCTTCTGCAGCTTGAAAATTCAGATTTAAAAGGAAAATTTATTTTTTGCTTCAATAATCTTGATATGGAAAAGAAATCTGCCACGATGAAGAATTTTTTCCAGAAAATCAATAAACAGAACAATTATTATTCAATAAATTCGCTTGAGGATTTTTCAGAAGAAGAATTCGGGTTAAAATCAGAGGCAAAGGAGATTGATTTCCAGAAAATTTACAGGGAATTAAAATCTTACAGAATTTTTCTTGATATAGAAAAAGCTTATGAAGTTGTAAAAGAAATTGACCATTCGAATATTATTTCAAGGGCAAATATTGACGAAGCCTGCTTGCTTTATATGGAAATGGGAATTATCGCGTTTTATTATGGCGACACAGATCTTGCAAGTTTTTATTTTAACAACATTATTGAATATCAGATTGATGATGAAGTTGACTGCTATGCCTTGTATTATCTGGCGCAAGTTTTTAGCCGAAAAAATATGAATTCTGTCGCGCTCAAATATATTTCAAAAGCGATTGCAAAATCAAAGAATTTTATGGAATTTCCAGTTTATGCTTTGTCTGTAATGCTGGAGTATATTATAACAGAAAAAACTGATTCTCAGTATTCTGCGGAAAAATATCTTAACGCTTTAAAGCAGCTTGATAAATTCGGGCTTACAAATAATCGTATTTATACTTCGCTTGTGATTCCTTATGGAGTTATTTACGATGGAAATTTGCGCAAGCAGATGTTTGTTCATGTTGAAAAAGCGATGGCGGATGCTGAAAAAATCGGAAATAAATTCGGACTTTCAATTGCGTGTCATTGGATGGGAATTATGATGACAAATGAAGGCCGAAAAGATGATGCGGTTTTCTGGTATAAAAAATGCTTTAAATTGCGCGAGGAAATGGAAGATTTTTCTTCTTTGATGAAAGTTATAAACGGTCTTTCCTATGAATATCTGATTGATACAAAATATCTTGATTCATACAATTTGATAAATGATGTAAGTATAAATCTGCTTGAAAACAAGGATTATTCAGAAATAATTATTACTTTGTACAATCTGGCGCGAACTTCTTTTTATTCAAGGAATTTTGATGTTGCGTCGGAACTTTTTCAGACGATTTTTAATTTGCTTTCAATGTTTGATGTTTCTGACCTTTATATGAATTCTTTTTTGCCGGAATACAACGATATTTTAGCTTACCGCGCAATGCTTGATTTTTACCGTGGAGAATATATCCGCGCAAAGATGAATCTTCACAACGTGCAGAATAACGGAAAACCTTTTACAACAATTGAAGAATTCGTGAAATTTTTTCTGGATGCAAGTATTCGTCTGGAAGAAAACAACAAAGATGAAGCGATAAAGATTTTTGAAAAATGTATTTCTGATTTTTTTGCGATTGGAGTAACGCAGGAACACAGAATTGTCTTTATGATTTATGAATTTGCAAATTTTCTTGAACAAAAAGGTTTCCATAAAGAGTCTGAAAGTTATATTGCGCGCGGCTTTAAAATCGCCAAAGAAAATAATCTTGAAAATTATACAAAAGGAAAAAATTCCATAACTTTAAAAGAATATCTTGACGGTGTTGAAAAACTTCCGCCTTTAAAAGTCAGTCTTGCCGCTCTGGAAGAAAAAGCTGAAAAAGAGCGACTTTTGATTCAACTCCATAAACAGCTTAGAAATTCAAAATTTTTGAACAAACTTTCTACAAATAACATAAACGATTTTAATGATTCAAGATTTTCTGCAAATATTGTCCAGGCGGTTTTTGACTACACGATGGCGGATGCAGTTTTTCTTGCAGAAAAAAAAGAAGGTCAGTGGACAACTCTTGGAGTTTCTGTTCGTGAAAATATCAAGCAGCCTTCGGAAGATAGATGGGAAACTCTTGTTCAATGCAAAAAACTTATTGAAATGTCAAAGCTAAAGAACGAAGACCGGCAGATAATTTTTATAAATCTTTCAAGGTTCGAATTTGTTGGTGGAATGATAATTTATCTTCAAAAGAAATTTTTGCTTAATTCAGAAGAATTGAATATCATCACCATTGCCGCTTCAAATATTCAGGCTCAGCTTGTAATGCTTAAGCAGAACGAGCATCTTGCTATTATTTCCGCAACAGATCAGCTTTCTATGCTGAACAACCGGCGCGCGCTTCATAATCATCTTAGTTTGGAAAGCGAAATGATTCGCCGCTACGAAAAAAAGCGGAATTTGTATATGCATGATGCGATTTCGTTCATGGATTTGGATAATTTTAAATATTACAACGATACTTTTGGTCATGAAGCCGGAGATCTTCTGATTTCTTGTTTTGCAAAACTGTTGAAAGAAATTTACAGAAAAGTTGATTTTGTGGCTCGTTTTGGTGGCGATGAATTTGTTGTTGTTTTGCCGAATACAAATTGTTCGGAAGCGGCTCGTGCGGCGGAACGGCTTTACGAAGGTCTTGTAAAAAAAGAGCATTTTATTCCTGATTTGGAAAAACTTTTGGGTAAAAATATTATCATTCCAGAAGGCAAAAAGCTTGGATTCAGTATGGGAATCAGTTCAAATTCTGATGGCGATGATATTTCTGATTTAGATACAACTATGACAAATGCTGATAAAGCGTTATATTATTCTAAGCAGCACAAAAAAGGAAGCGTAACAATTTGGGCTGACATAAAGGATAAATTTAATGAAAGCAAAATGCTTGCCAGACCTGAAAGGTAAACATAAATGACCCGAAAAAATATTTCGCAGGAAAAAATTATAAACGCATTTTTATTTTGTGCTTTTGATAAAAGTGCCGGTGCAACTTCCATGGCGGATATTGCTGAATATTTGGGAATAAAAAAAGCGTCATTGTATAATCATTTTGAAAGCCGCGAAATAATGTATGAAAAAACTTTAAAATATTGTAAGCGCGCAATAAATACGTTCACTTTTTTGCCAGAAAAATATATTACGCCAGATTTATTTGAAAAAAACGATGTTTTTACAATTTTTGACAATCTGATAAAACGTTTTGTGCAGTTTTATGAAGTTGAGCCATTTTTTCAGATTTTTACGTTTGTTCACACAGAAAAATATTTTAATAAATCTGCGGCAGAAATTGTTGATGAGGAGCATTTTTCGCTGGAACTTGGTGTAAGCCAGATTTTGCTTCGTTATTGCGTTGAAAAAAAACTTGATTTAACGCCGGCGGAAATTGATTCTGCGGTAAAATGGTACAGTTCGTGTCTTATGCAGCAAATTGATTTGTACATTATGCATAAAAAAGAAATTGTCCGGCAAAATCCTGAATGTGGTGCTGGAAGCCTTTTTGCTTTGCCAACGGACGAAGATGCGTTGAACAAGATTTTCAATCTTTCAGAGAACTATTTAAAGCGTTTATTTGTGTAAGACACTTTTTTGTTTTATTGTAAAGAACGTTTTTTTTGATTAGAATATAAAAAAGGAATAAAAAATGATTTTTTCACCAACAGAAATACAAGAAACAGTTAGTATGTTTATGAAGCAAAAACTCGACATTCGTTGTGTAACGATGGGTATAAATTTGCTTGATTGCGCGGATTCAGACGCAAAAAAATCTTGTGCAAAAATTTACGATAAAATAATGAAAAAAGCCGGAAATCTTGTAAAAGTCGGTCAGGACATTGAAAAAGAATTCGGCGTGCCGATTATAAACAAACGTATTTCTGTAACGCCAATTGCTTTGGTTGCCGGTGCGAGCGACGCAAAATCTTATGTTGAATATTGCAAAACTTTGGATAAATGCGCAAAAGAGCTTGGAGTAAATTTTATAGGCGGATTTTCTGCGCTTGTCCAAAAAGGAATTACTCCTGCTGACCGGATTTTAATTGATTCAATTCCAGAGGCTTTGGCTCAAACTGATTTTGTCTGCTCGTCTGTAAATGTTGGAACTACAAAAAACGGAATCAATATGGATGCCGTAAAACTGATGGGTGAAACAATTGTAAAAACTGCGGAAATTTCAAAGACTCTTCCTATTAATGGTTGTGCAAAACTCGTTGTTTTCTGCAATGCGCCGGAAGACAATCCGTTTATGGCAGGAGCTTTTCATGGTCCAGGAGAAGGCGATTGCGTAATAAATGTTGGTGTTTCTGGACCTGGCGTTATTTTGGCTGCTGCACGCGAATATAAAGGAAAACCGATAAACGAGCTTGCTGACGGAATAAAAAAGATGGCTTTCAAAATTACAAGAATGGGGCAGCTTGTTGGTTCAGAAGCGGCAAAACGTCTTGGCGTTCAATTTGGAATTTTGGATCTTTCTTTGGCTCCAACTCCAGCGGTTGGTGATTCTGTTGCACGAATTCTTGAAGAAATCGGTCTGGAAGGCGCGGGCGCTCCAGGCACAACTGCAGCTCTTGCAATGCTCACTGATATGGTTAAAAAGGGCGGTGTAATGGCTTCCACAAATGTTGGTGGTCTTTCCGGGGCGTTTATTCCTGTTTCAGAAGATGAAGGAATGATTAATGCAGTTGAAAAAGGTTCAATCTGCCTTGAAAAACTGGAAGCAATGACAACAGTTTGTTCCGTTGGTCTTGATATGATTGCAATTCCGGGCGATACTCCGGCAACAACAATTTCTGGAATTTTGGCTGATGAATTTGCAATCGGAATGGTGAACAATAAAACTACTGCTTGCCGACTTATTCCTGCCCCTGGCAAAAAAGCTGGCGAATGGGTTGAATTCGGCGGACTTTTGGGTGGCTGCCCGGTAATGCCTGTAAGCAAATTTGGCTGTGCTGACTTTATTAACCGTGGTGGAAGAATTCCTGCCCCAATCCATAGTTTTAGAAACTAATTTTGCAAGGCTGAATTGCCAGAATGTTTTTTGTTCCGATAAGTGAGCTCCGGGGAAGAAATAAATTTGCATTGATGCGATTTTTGTGCAAATACGAATTTTTGGGTGTTCAATTTTCGGCGATTTTAAAAAAGAACATTTCTGGCTCTTATGCGGTTTACATAAATGAACTTTGTCCTCAGGATTTATATGGGATTTTTTGCATAAAAAAAACGGTTTTTCATATTTTTCCGTTTGTGAAATCCGGGTTAGAAACTGCTTTGCAACAAGATTTTATTGATTCGTTTGTAGATTTTTATGAATCTGAGAAATTTAAAAATCCTGTCTGCATAAATGGAACTAAAAATGGCACAGATTTGCTTTTGAAATGCTTTGAAAAAATAAATTTTCATCCTGCTCAAGTGAATGAATACAATCTTTTAAAGCTTGAAGGCAAAGAATTTCTTTTAAATCTGAAAAAACAGTCAGAGCAATCAGCAAAAAATGAAAAATTTCAAATAATTCACTGCAAAAAAGATATGCAGAATGATGAAAAGTTAAAGCTTTTTGAATTGCAAAAATCTTATGAACAGGAAGAAGTTGTTCCAGAATGTTTTGATTTTGACGAAGATTTTTGCCGCCTGCGTTTTTTTAATTTGCTAAGGACTCAGTTTGTTCTTGCTTTAAAAAATGAAGAAAATATGTTTGTGGCAAAATGTGGAACGAATGCGATGGGTTTTAAATATGTTCAGCTTGGTGGAATTTTTACCCAAAATAAATTTCGGGGCAGGCATTACGCAAAATATCTTCTGCAGGTACTTTTATTCAGACTTTTAAAAATAAGAAAATCAGTTGTGCTTTTTGTAAAAAAACAAAATATTCCAGCGAATAAACTTTATAATTCTTTAAGTTTCAAGAAAATATCAGATTATTCAATTGCATATTTCAAGCAGAACCTTTAAAGTTTTATCATCTAAAAAATATTAAGAGGAAATTATGACTCCACAAGTAATTGCAAAAATTATTGCATTCATTTTGTATTTAGGATTTATGATTTATATAGGTCTGAAAAGTGCAAGCAAAAACAATGATTCCGCTGATTTTTTTCTGGGCGGACGAAAAATCGGGCCGTGGGTAACAGCTCTTTCTGCGGAAGCGTCGGATTCTTCTGCCTGGCTTTTAATGGGTTTGCCTGGTCTTTGTTATCTTGGTGGTATTAAGGAAACTTTTTGGACTGCGCTAGGACTTTGTGTCGGAACTTATCTTGCGTGGTTATTTGTTGCGAAGCCGTTAAGAAAATGTTCTGTTGCGTTCGGGGATTCAATCACTGTTCCAGAATTTCTTTCAAACAGATTCAAGGATAAGACTCATATTCTTTCTGTAATTTCGAGCCTTTTTATTGTTCTTTTCTTTACAATTTATACTGCTTCCGGATTTGTTGCCTGTGCAAAATTGTTGAATTCTGTTTTTGGTCTTCCGTATCATGCGGGCTTGGCTATTGGTCTGGTTGTAATTCTTTGTTACACAATTACCGGCGGATACACTGCTGTTTGTACAACTGATTTTGTTCAGGGAACTTTGATTTTTGTGGCTTTTGTTGTTTCTGCGACAATCGCAGTTATTTCTGTTGGCGGACCTTTTAAGGCTGTTGAGGCAGTCCGTGCTTTTGATGCTCAGGCAGTTGCCGGAAATTTTGGCGAGGCAATGAAAAATGCTTTTGGCGCGAACAGTCACTACAGTGTGATGAATATTATTTCTGCGATGGCTTGGGGACTTGGATATTTTGGAATGCCACATATAATCGTTCGTTTTATGGGAATTGATTCAGTTTCTTCCATTAAGACTGCACGTAGAATTGGAATTTCCTGGATGATAGTTTCTTACATTGGAACATTTATTATTGGAACAATCGGAACTGCATATCTTTTGAGGCACGGAATTCTTTTGAACGGCGGCGAGCAGATTGCAAATTTTGTTACAGGCGATTCGGAAACTGTATTTTCTGTAACAATGCAGCAGATGTATCCGGCATTTATTGCAGGACTTTTCCTTTGCGCGATTCTTGCGGCTTCAATGTCTACGGCAGACAGCCAATTGCTTGCGGCATCTTCTGCAGTTAGCCGTGATATTTATAAGGGAATCATCAAAAAGAATGCACAGGAAAAAGAAGTTTTGAACATCGGTCGTTTTGTTGTGTTCTTGATTGCGTTAATTGCATTGCTTCTTTCTTTGAATCCAAATTCGTCGATTTTTGGTCTTGTTTCTTACGCTTGGGCTGGATTTGGTGCAACTTTTGGTCCGCTTGTTCTTTTGGCTTTGTACTGGAAAGGTACAACTGCAAAAGGTGCAATTACAGGAATGATTCTTGGCGGAATTACAGTTGTTGTTTGGCATCAGATTCCAGGTTCAGTTTCGCCAATTTTTGGTTTGTACGAAATTCTTCCAGGATTTATAGTTTGTCTTGTTTCTGCGGTGATTGTTTCCTTGCTTGATAAAAATAAAGACCCGGAAATGCTTGCAGAATTTGAAAATTATAAAAAAATGGCAGATTAATTTATTCAGTCTATGCTAAAAAGTACAGGTCATGCAGATTTACCGCTTCATTACGGAACTGTTCCGCGCTGGCTTGCTGACCGAATGATGGTTCTTGGAACTTTAATTGTTGAATCTTTGGTTCAAAATTATGGTAAAAAGGAAGTTCTTCGGCGATTGAGCGATCCGCTGTGGTTTCAGTCTTTTGGAAGCGTAATGGGCATGGACTGGCATTCTTCTGGAATTACGACCAGCGTAATGTATGCGTTAAAACGAGGAATAAATCCGCGGGCAAAGGAATTTGGACTTTATATTTGCGGTGGCCGCGGAAAATATTCCCGTAGAACTCCAGAAGAACTTTTGGCATTGGCTGAAAATTCTGGGCTGGACGGAAATGATTTGGTTCGTTCAAGCCGATTGTGTGCCAAGGTTGACAATACGGCGGTTCAGGATGGGTTTCAGCTTTATCAGCACAATTTTATTCTTTCTGATGAAGGCGATTGGGCAGTTGTTCAGCAGGGAATGAATGAAAATCTGCGTACAGCCCGACGTTATCATTGGTGCAGCGCGAATATCAAATCTTTTGTGGAAGAACCGCATACAGCGGTGATTGGTGAAAATCAAGGAAAAATTTTAAATCTTACTGCGAAAAATGCTGAAAAAACTCGTGGCGCGATTATGGATTTTACAAAAGAAACTCCAGATAAGCTTTTGCACGAAATCAGAAAAATTGCCGAGCCGGATTCAAGTTTTTCTATTGGCTATGGTGGCTCTTCAAAGGTTGTTGCAAAAAATTCTGATTTGGAGCAAGGGCTTCTTTTTCCTGAATTTGCGGATTCTGCTGCGCCTGAAAAATTAAAAATTCAAGTAAATGAAAATGAAATAATACACGCGGAACGAAATATTATTTTGCCGCAACATCACGAAGTTAGACAGGAAGATGTGGATTTAAAGCGCCTGGGAGCTGTTCTTGCGACTGCTTACGAAAATCAGCCGCAAAATTTTGAGTTGCTTTTGCTTACGCCAGGGCTTGGACCACGAACTCTTCAGTCTTTGACATTGGTTAGCGAAGTTATTCACGGAACACCAAGCCGATTTTCTGATCCGGCACGTTTTAGTTTTGCTCATGGTGGAAAAGATGGGCATCCGTTTCCTGTTCCTTTAAAAGTTTATGATGAATCAATAAGAGTTCTTCGGGATAGCATTGAAAAATCAAAGTTGGGTTACAATGAAAAATCTGACTGCTTGCGCCGCTTGCATCAGACTGCGTTAAATATAGAAAAAAATTGTGAACCTCAGGCAGATTTTGAGGCAACTTTAAAATACGAAAAAGAACATTCAAAAGAATGGGGCGGTCGTACGGTTATGGACGATTAATCCGTTTTGTATTATACTACTAAATTACTAGGAAAATAGGATATGAAAATTTCAACACGCGGAAGATACGCATTAAGTTTTATGATTGATTTGGCTCAGCAAGGAAGAGGCGGCTACGTTCCTTTAAAAGATATTTCGGAACGTCAGGGAATTTCTATAAAATATCTTGAACAGATTACAGCTCTTCTTAGCAAATTTGGACTGTTGCAAAGCATCCGTGGACCTCAAGGTGGCTATCGACTTGCAAAGGATTCTTCTGAATATACAGTTGGCGAAATTCTTAGAACAACAGAAGGAAATCTTGCTCCGGTTGATTATGACGAAAAAGATGCGACTTCAACTGAACAGACAATAAATACCGCAACCGCAAAAATGTGGGCAGGATTGAACAAAGTTGTAAACGACTATCTGGATTCAATAAAACTGGATTCATTGGTTTACAACTCTGGAACTTGCGATTACGTGATTTAAACTAGCGGGTCAATTCGTAAAGGATAATTGAACTTGCCTGAGCAACATTTAGACTGTCTACGGCAGGCTCTTTTTTTCCTTGTGAAATTCCTGCAAATGGAATTAAAACAAGTTCATCACAATTCTGCTTTACTTCTTTTGAGATTCCGTTTTCTTCGTTTCCAAGAACAACTACAGCAGGTTTTCCCTTTGTAATTGATTTTATATCTGAGGCAAATTTGCTGCGGGCGGATAAATCTGTTCCGATTCTGACCATTCTATTTTTCAATGCTTCCAAAAGCCTTGGAATTGAGCGCACTGAATAAATTTTTACAAATTCCATTCCACCTTCCGCAATTCTGTAGGAACTGGTTGTAATTGCGCTTTCTGATTCATCTTCTGGAATTACAATATTTTTTACACCGAAAAATGCGGCACTTCTTACAATTGCGCCAAAATTATTTGCGTTTCCAATGTGATCAAGGACAAGCGCATTTTCTTTGTTTTCAATCCATTCGTCTGTAATATCTGAGTCTAGTGGAATAATCTGCGGCATATAAATCATTGCAACAACGCCTTGGTTGTGAACTGTTCCGCTGAGTTTTTCCAGTTCTTTTGCATCTTTTACTTTGTTATAAATTCCTTTGCGTGCGGCAAGTTTTTTACAAAGCCCACCGAATAAAGGAGCAAGTTCTTCTGTAAAATAAAGCCTTCTGATTCTGTCGCTGTTATGTTTTTCCAGTTTTTTTACGGTTGCAAAGCCGCAAACTGCAAGTTCATTGTTCTGTTTGTTTCGCATGGAAAAAATTATATCTGAATTTTTAAGTTTGTGGCAGTCTTGCAATGCAAATGTGTTATAAAAAAAATGAAATGATAAAAAATACCTGCACTTTCAGCGGAAAATCAAAATTGTCTATGGTTGCAATTTTTTTTAGGAAGAAAACTTCAATTCGCAAAGCTCATTTTCAGTTTTCTTTTATGCCTATGGCAAAAAAATGGCAAATTACGCCAATTTTGCTTTTCTGCTTCCGTTTCGGTATTTTTTATTCGTTCAACTTTTTTCAGTTGTAGCAGTTTTGGTTTTTCCGCTGGAAGAGCAATCATTTTTTTTCATTGTAGAAAAATGACATTGCTTATATAAAATGTTGACTAAAGTTTTTTGATGTGGTTTAATCAATTTGCGAATCAGTCGCAAATTTAAAACGATGATATATTCAACTGAGCAACGAAATATTCTTCTTTCTTTTTTAAGCAAAAATCCGGACAAAATGTTTTCTGTGAAGCAGATTGAATCTGGGCTTGCTGGAAAAGGAATCAGCAAAAGCGCGATTTATAGGAATCTGGCGGAACTTGAATCAGAGGAAAAAATCCGAAGAACTTCAAAATCCGGTTCAAGGGAAATGTTTTATCAGTTTTATGATTGCCAGGTTTGCCGTTCGCATATTCATCTTTCATGTTCTAAATGTGGAAAAATTTTTCATATGGAAGATAAAAATGCGCAAAAACTGATTTTGGAGCTTGAGCAGGCTGAAGGTTTTGAAATTAATAAGGGCGAAAGCACATTGATTGGAGTTTGTAAGGAATGTGCCTCTTTGAAATGTTAGTATTTTTGGGGATTTATGAAAAAGATTTTTAATTTGTTTTTTGTGGCAGGAATTATTTTTCTTGGATTTTTTTCTGGTTGTACAAAAAAAACGGTGAATAATGGAAAAATTAATGTGGTTGCAACGATTTTTCCTGTTTATGATTGGGCAAAAAACGTTGTTGGCGATTCTGATGGAATAAATCTTGAGCTTCTTGTAAAAAACGGTGTTGATTTACATTCATTTCAGCCTTCTGCCGCGGATATAATTAAAATTTCCACGGCTGATGTTCTTATTTTTGTTGGCGGCGAAAGCGATTCTTGGATAAAAGATGTTCTAAAAAATCCTGCAAACAAAAATATGATAGTTTTGAATCTTATGGATTTGCTTGGAAATTCTGTAAAGCAAGAAGAATTTATTGAAGGAATGACTGGGGAAAAATCTGAAAATTCTTTTGAAGAAAAAATAAATTCCCATTCTCATGATGAAGTTGAATACGATGAGCATATTTGGCTTTCTGTGGAAAATGCAAAAACTGCTGCTGCAAAGATTTCTGAAATTCTTTGTGAAAAAAATTCTGAGAATGCAGAGCTTTACGAAAAAAATAAAAATTCCTATATTCAGCAACTTGCTCAACTGAAAAAATTTTATAATCCGCAGAATGAAAAGACGAAAACAATAATTGTCTGCGACAGATTTCCATTCAGGTATATGACGGATGAGCTTGGAATAAAATATTTTGCGGCATTTGTTGGTTGTTCAGCGGAAACAGAGGCAAGTTTTGAAACAATTGCATTTCTTTCCAGAAAAATTCAGGAACTTGATGCACAAAAAGTTTATGTTTCAGAAAGTTCAGACAAAAAAATTGCGGAAACGGTTATAAAAAATGCCGGAAAAATCGGAAAATGTAAGATTGAGGTTTTGGATTCAATGCAGTCAGTTACTTTTGAACAGTCAGAAAAAGGAAAAAACTACATTGATACGATGAAGGAAAACTATAAAAAATTGAGCGAGTAAATTTTTCAGTTTTGTTTTGAATTTAAGGCGGAAATATGGCGCAGTTAATTTGTGAAAATCTTACTTTAGGATATGATTCAAAAATTATTGTAAAAGATTTGTCATTCAGTGTGAATTCTGGGGATTATCTTTGCATTGTTGGTGAAAATGGTTCTGGAAAATCAACTCTTATGAAAACAATTCTTCATCTTTTAAAGCCGATTTCTGGAAAAATTGAAACAGGCGATGGACTTTTGCCGGATGAAATTGGTTATCTTCCGCAGCAGACTTTTGTTCAGAAAGATTTTCCAGCTAGCGTTCAGGAAATTGTTCTGAGCGGAAATCAAAGCCGCTGCAAAAAACGTTTTTGGTACAACAAGGCGGAAAAACAGCTTGCCGCTGAAAATATGGAAAAAATGGGAATAACGCATCTTGCGAAAAAATGTTACCGGGAACTTTCTGGTGGGCAACAGCAGCGGGTTTTGCTTGCAAGAGCCTTGTGCGCGACTCAAAAAATGCTTTTGCTGGATGAGCCGGTTAGCGCGTTGGATCCTGGAGCGCAGGAGGAAATGTATTCTCTTATTGAAAATTTACACAAGGACGGAATTACAATTATTATGATTAGCCACGATATTGAAGCCGCTTTAAAATATGCAACTCATGTTTTGCATATTGGCGAAGAAATATTTTTTGGCACAAAAGATGAATTTATTCATAAGTCAAACTGTCCTGATTGTAACGGGCAAATCAAAAAAGTTTTTGGAAGAATTTTTAAGTAAGAGGATTTTATGGGCACGCTTATTCAATATTTTCATTTTTCTTTTGTGCAGTACGCTTTTATTGTTGGTGTTCTGATTGCAATTTGTTCTTCACTGTTGGGTGTTACGCTTGTTTTAAAAAGATTCAGTTTTATTGGTGACGGTTTGAGTCATGTTGCATTTGGAGCGATGTCGATTGCGAGCGTTTTAAATTTGAGCAACAATATGTATCTTGTTCTGCCATTTACGGTTGTTGCGGCAATTTTGCTTTTGCGGACTGGAAAAAATACAAAAATTCAAGGTGACGCGGCGGTTGCGATTATTTCTGTTTCTTCACTTGCGCTTGGTTATCTTATAATGAATATTTTTAAGTCATCGAATAATTTGGCAGGAGATGTCTGTTCAACTTTGTTTGGTTCAACTTCAATTTTGACTCTTACAAAAAGTGAAGTTTATTTGTGTGTTGCGCTTTCTGTTGTTGTGATTGCCTGTTTTTTTGTTTTTTATAACAAAATTTTCGCGGTTACATTTGATGAAAGTTTTGCGCAGGCTGTTGGAACTCATGCTTCTGCATATAATTTTGCAATTGCGATTATTATTGCGGTGATAATCGTTCTTGCGATGAATCTTGTTGGTTCACTTTTGATTTCTGCGCTGGTGATTTTCCCGGCGCTTTCTGCAATGCGAGTTTTTAAAAGCTTTAAATCTGTAACAATTTGTTCAGTTTGCGTTAGCGTTGTTTGTTCGGTTTCTGGACTTTTGATTTCCATTTTGGCAGGAACGCCGGTTGGTTCAACAATTGTTGCGGCGGATTTGGTTGCGTTTATTATTTTTTATTTTGTTGGAAAAATCGGAGGTTGATGATTTGCGGATTTTTAAGATTTTTTTGCTGGTTTTGTTGAATTTTGTCTTGTTTGGATGCAATAAAGTTCAGAAAAATATAAATTCTTCTGATTCTGATATAAAAACGACGGAAAAAGTTGATTTTGATCTTTCGTCTATGAAACCGAATATGGTTTATGCGCAAGTTTTTGATATGCTTGTTAGCCCGGAAACTTATGAAAATAAAATTATACGGATGAAAGGCAATTTTGAAATTTACGATGCTTCTGAATTTATGGGAAAAAGCTACGCTGTTATAATTTATGATGCTTTGGCGTGTTGCCAACAGGGAATTGAATTCCGGTATGATTTTGGAGAAAAATTTCCTGAAAAAGGTTCAGAAATAACTGTGACTGGAAAATTTGTGCTTTCTGAAATTGAGCCTGGTATAAGTTATAATTTTGTTCAGGCAGATTCTGTTGAATTTTAGTGTTTCTGAAAAATTTTAAAATTCCTTGTAGTTTTCGTCGAGTTCTTCTTCTAGCCAAAGCGAAAGTTCCGCTGTTACTTTTGAAAGTTTTTGCGCGCGGTTTTTCCCGGTTATTGAACATTCCCAGACAACTGCAACGCGCCAGCAATTTTCCATATAAGTTTTTATGATTTTTGCGTCGCGCTTTTTATTTTTTTCAATTTTATTTTTCCAGAATTCTATATTTGTTTTTGGAAGCCTGAAAAGCCGGCAATTTTCGTGTCCGTGCCAAAAACATCCGTTTATAAAAATTACTGCATTGTAATGCGGAAGAAGAATGTCGGGTGTTCCGATGTAGCGTTTGTCGTTTTTGCGGAATCTGAAGCCAGCTTTAAAAAGTGCTTTTCGCAGGAACACTTCGGGTTTTGTGTTTTTGCTGTGGATTTTTGACATATTTAAGCTGCGTTGTTCAGGTGTTAATTTATCCATTTTTTTCTATATATTGGTTTGAAATTTGAGTTTAAGAATTCTGAAAAAACGCTCTCAGCGGATTTGCAATTTGTTCCAGACGGTTGTGCTCGCGCTACGCTTGTAAAAATTGGGGTGCTTTGCACTTTAATTGGTACAATCGCACAAAGTCTTCGCAAATTACAAATTCGCTTACGCTTTTGAGAATTCATAAAAAACTAAAATTTCATTCCATTATACAGCACCGCAGGTAGAATGGGTAGGCGAAAACGAGCTTGCGAGTTTGAGACGAGGGAAAGGCTTTTCCCTACAAAATGAAAAAAATGTGTTTTTTTGCTTGTTTCTATTTGTAGAAACGGTTATAATTGAAGTATGAAAAGAATAAATTTGATTGCAGGTTTTGTTGCCTGCGCTGTTCTGGCTGCGGGATGTTCTAAAAAAACTTCTGATAATTCTGCGGCTGGTAAAACTGTAAAGATTGGAATTGCTAAAATTGTTCAGCATGTGGCTCTTGATGACATTGAGCGCGGCGTTATCGATGCTGTAAAAGCAGCTGGAATCAACGCAGAATATGACTTGCAGAATGCGAACGGTGATGTGAACACTGCAAATCAGATTGCTTCTCAGTTCAAGGATGAAAAAGTTGATGTTGCGGTTGGAATTGCAACTCCGGTTGCGGTCGCTCTTGCCAATACAATAAAAGATGCGCCGGTTGTTTTTGGAACTGTAACTGATCCAATAAAAGCCGGGCTTGTTACAACATTGGCTCACGGTGAAAGAAATGTTACAGGAATGAGCGATGAGCTTCCTTCTGTTGAGCATATCAAGATGTTCAAGGAAATTGCAGGAATAAAAACTCTTGGCTATATTTATACTTCAAGCGAGGATAATTCACTTTCAGGCCTTGAGCTTGTAAAGAAAGGCTGCGCTGAAGCTGGTCTTGAGCTTGTTACTCAGTCGATTTCTGCTTCTTCAGAAGTAAAGCAGGCTGCCGAGGCGATTGTTAACCGCGTTGATGGAATTTACCTTACAACTGACAATACTGTGTTCAGCGCGCTTCCTGCTCTTGTAAGTGTTTTCAATAAAGCTAAGAAACCGGTTTTTTCCGGCGATGTTACTGGCGCAAAGAACGGCGGATGTTTTATGGCTTCCGGGTTTAACTATTACAAAGCCGGGGTTGCAACTGGCGAAATGGTTGTGCAGATTTTGAACGGCGTGAAGCCAAGCGAAATGCCTGTCCGCTTCATGACAAAACCTTCTGATTCGGATTTGCTTTTTGACTTGGATGCGGCGGCTCTTTGTGGAATTACAATTCCAGAAAAATATCTTTCGCAGGCAACATATATTATTCAGAACGGAAAACTGGAAGAAAAGTAAAATATGCTGGAAACTGTACTCATAGAAGGCTTTATTTATGGAATTATGGTTCTGGGCGTTTTTGTTTCGTACAGAACTTTGAATTTTTGCGATATGACAGTTGACGGAGCGTTTCCTATGGGCGGCTGTATTCTTGCGGCCTGCCTTCAGCTTGGTGTTCCGCCTTTTGTTGCGCTTCTGGCTGCTTTTTTGGGCGGCTGTGTTGCGGGGCTTTGCACAACAATGCTTTACACAAAACTTCGTATTCCAGATTTGCTTGCCGGAATTCTTATGATGACGATGCTTTATTCAATAAACCTAAGAATTATGAATAACCGGGCAAATGTTTCATTTTTAAGAATTAGAACAACATTCAGCAGCATTACGGCTTTCTTTGAAAAACAGTTTCCATCGCTTCCTTCTGAATTTGGAATTCTTCTGTTCCTGATAATTTTTATTATTCTTCTGAAATCGCTGCTGGATTTGTTTTTTCATACGGATTTGGGGCTTACGATGGGAGCTTTGGGCGCAAACGAGCAGATGATTGTAAGCCAGGGAGTGAATCCTCAGGTTGTGCGCGGAATTGGAATTTGTTTTGGCGACGGGCTTGCGGCTTTGGCTGGCGCTTTTGCGGCGATGTACAACGGATTTGCTGATGTTGGAAGCGGAACTGGAGTAATTGTGAGTGGTCTTGCATCTTTGATGCTCGGTGAATTTATTATCCGCTCAAATAAAATCGGCTGGCAGACATTGCGCGTGCTTGTTGGTTCGATTATTTACCGCGCGCTTATGCTTGTTGCGCGAAAATATGGTCATTTTGTAAACCTTACTCCAAATGATTTAAAGCTGATTACAGGAATTTTGATTATCATTTGCCTTGTGATTTCTAATTTGAAAAGCAAGAAGGACTGGAAAATTCATTTTAGGCGGCCGGCGAAAAACGGAGGGTTAAAATGATAACAATCGAAAATCTGAATGTGGTTTTCAACAAGGGAACTCCAGATGAAAACCACGCGCTGAAAAATATCAATCTTAAAATTGATAAGGGCGATTTTATAACTGTAATTGGTTCAAATGGCGCAGGAAAATCAACTTTGTACAATGCAATTGCTGGAACTTTAT
>Ga0256404_1004205_pt1 | contig 27553 bp, 19 predicted proteins | sample RumenRJG_01DNA_FD_185990 | JGI IMG/M metagenome (GOLD analysis project Ga0256404, IMG submission 185990) | Bovine rumen microbial communities from Lethbridge, Alberta, Canada - RJG_01 | ecosystem: Host-associated > Mammals > Digestive system > Stomach > Rumen | place: Canada: Alberta | collected...
GGACCTCATCCTTACCAAGGATGCGCTCTACCACTGAGCTAAAGCAGCATAAGAGCGAAAGACGGGACTCAAACCCGCGACCCCCAGCTTGGAAGGCTAGTGCTCTATCGACTGAGCTACTTTCGCGTTAAACGAGAGGTAAGCTCTCGATTGTGTGGGTGCGGATGGATTCGAACCACCGAAGTCGAAAGACAGCAGATTTACAGTCTGCCCCATTTGGCCGCTCTGGAACACACCCAATTTTCAAAGATCTTGGAGCCTCTAGTCGGACTCGAACCAACGACCGCTGGATTACAAATCTAGTGCTCTACCAACTGAGCTATAGAGGCGCGCTTGCATCAGAACTCGCGTGATTCGCTGCTTTTGCAGCTCAATTACGCTGCGTTCTGTGCTACGCTTTTCGGTCCGCAAACGCTTTGCTGGTTTACGTCCCGAGGGGTTAAAACCTCAGTTCTAAACACTCGTTCCGACGAAAAAGCGTGCAAAGGTACTGCTTTTTTTTGACATGACCAAATATTTTTCAAAAAAAATGCAAAAAAAATGCAATTTTGCCATTTTGGGATGGAATTTGAAGGTGTTTGAATCCCTCTTTCGTGCGCGTATATAAATAAGGATACGCACCTATACGCGCGCACGATGTCACGCTAAGAACCGTTTCCGAAGGGTGAGGATATCGTCGTGGGAGAGGCAGAGAACGGTGTGCAGATAATTGATCATCCCGCCGAACTGTTGGTCAATGAGGTCGAGGGTAGAGATGAAGTTAGGTGTAGAAACGCCCATGAAGGCCTGGATGACGGACAGTTCGGGAGCACCGCCTCCTCGAGCGATGACGTCTGCATTGAGTTTTTCCACGATCGGCCGGTAAGCGATGTTACTCTCATCAAAATCAGCGATGATCGTGTCTCTATCCACACCCAAAGCGAACATGAGGAAGGCCGCACCCCAACCGGTTCGGTCTTTGCCTTGTGCGCAATGCCACAGGATTCCGCCGTCTTCGGGTGCTTCAACCACCAGACGCAGGAAAGCAGCATACTGGAGTTGGCTGAACTCACTGAGGATGAGCGACGGGTACATGTTACGTGCCATAACCTGCACTTCGGGATAGAAGGAGTAGTTGACGATATGCTTATCCAGTTCATGAAACGCCTCATCGGGAATGGGTTTGCCGGTCTGTTGCTCGGCACGCATGTCGATGGTAGGCAGCAGATGATGCTGCACACCTTCCATCTCCCGATCGGGGGTGACCTGAAACTCACCGAGCGAACGGAAATCAAAGATGCGGCAGAGGTTATATTCCGCTTTGAGTCGCGCCACGTCATTATCCGACGCATCGTGCAGATGGGCCGTGCGCAGCAGGCGCCGGGCACGGATCGGTCTTCCTCCGGCTCCGAGGATGCCGCCTAAGTCACGGGCGTTGTCGATATGTTCGAAGGTAACGGTCATTGGGATAATGGCGAATGGCTAATGGCGAATGGGAAAAACTTCGTTTATTAATCGCACAAACTCCTGATAAGCGAAGGTGTCTTGTAATTCTTTGAGGGACTCCGCCAGACCGCGGTAATGCCAGGCATGGGAAGCTTTATCTTTGACGTGGAAGATCGACCAGAGTGCATCTCCTTTGGTCTGATAATCGCGCCAGATGGCACGCATGTTACTCAGTTTATCTCCCAAGGCCACGATCTTCGCATCATGGGACGCCGCAGCCAGACGATCAATAGCCGCCTGTTTGCGGTCATGCCAGCTATCCTCTTCGGAGACTCCTTCGGTGAACTGGTCACTCTCGGCATGCACGAGTTCCGCTACCCGATCACCAAACGCTTCACGCAGTTGTTCAACGGTGACGTCGGTATCTTCGATGGTGTCATGCAAAGCTGCCGCAGCTAAAAGTTCCTGATCGGCTGTGATGGTAGAAACGATCTCCACGGCTTCCATCGGATGCACGATATAGGGAAAACCTTTGCCGCGACGCTCGGTGTTATGATGCGCCTGGACCGCAAAGATGATCGCACGATCCAAAAGATCTGTATCGATATATTTGTTTGCCATTATTTGAGAATCGATTCTGCCAGCACTGCACGGAATTCGGGCATGGGGCAGTGGGTACAACTTTCGATGAGCAGGGTCTTGAGACCGGCATAGATGCGCACGGTTTTCTCTATTTCGGCGAGATCAGCTTTCGGTCCGCATCCTTCGATGGGGCAAAGCGGTGAGTGGAAATATTCCTCCGCAAACGCATCCCAGAACCGTGCCGCCGTCGCATTGGACATATGGTACTGCTCCATGGTCCACGACTCATCATTCAGTTTGCAGCACAGATAAACCATGCCGAGGTCAAACATCGGATAGCCGTAACAGAAATCACCGACGTCAATGAAATAACGGGTACGCACACCGTCCTGTTCGACGAAGATACCGTTACTGAACTGCAGGTCTCCGTGGATGGCGGTGTCGGTATCGGGTGCCGCCGCGATGAACGCACGCAGTTTCGCTTTCTCCTCATCGGTGAAGAAGGGGTTGTCTTCCAACCACTTGTACTGCTTGTCCTTCACGTTCTCAAACTGCGTGGTATCGACGTGGGTGTTATGCAGTTGCAAGCACATCTGCGCAAACTCACGAGCGTATTCTTCGGTATGCTCCGGATCGTCACCGCAGGCGCGGGAATAGGATTTCTTCCCTTCGATACGGCGGAAACGGATACCCATCCGTTCACCGTCGGTAACGAGATCACCGGGTTCGGGTGTCGGGATTCCGAGTGCGAACACTTTGCGTGCCATCTCGAGTTCTGTACGTGCCGATTCGAAGTTCCGCAGGTACAGCTTCATCATGATGTTCGGATCCGTCTTATGGTTAAAACTGGCACCGTTCGCACCTTCGCCGGTACGGATATAGTCATTCAAATCAATTTGTATCGGGTTCATATCAGTTGTATGTTTTTAGCTTGTTCATATGTCAGTTCAGCAATCGATTCGTTCTGCGAGTTATGGCCGTTGATGGCATCGAAGAGTCGGACTAAACCTAACTTTCCACCGCCGGTAGCCAGGATGCAGACGATGCATATGTTTTGTATTCCCACGGCCGAGGAGATGATGTCGAGATCGGTGTTTCCCAACTGATGCCGTGCCAAACGATAGGCGTCGTTCTCATATTGGTGCGCCATACGTGACACGTCACCCAAGGTGTTGCACCCCAAGGCCTTGAAGACACGCAGGTAGCGGTTGAGCGGCACCTCTTCTATCTCCGCCTGGTTGATAGCCGCAATGCGCTTGTTGAGTGCGTCAAACGGCCGTGCCTGCAGGTAGCTGCTGAAGGTATCGCCGTCCAGTTGCACATCGTCCAGTTTACCATCCTTCACCAGCGACTGCACACGGCGACGATAGTCGGTGATCTCGGTGCGGATACGGCTGAACTCATCATCCGCCATCTCAAGGATACCCGCCAAACGGTTGATGCGCCGCAGGTAGTTACGCGGAATCTCGACACCGGTCTTGTAACCGATATCATGGTTGATCGACGCCCAAGCATGCTGCAGCGTGGTGCGTAGTTGCAGTTCAAACCGGAATTGATATCCCGGTAGGCGGCAGATATAATGGAGGGAGTTGTATCCAAAGCTGTCCAGTTGGTGCAGCATCCGTTTGTCCACGGAGTTATCCCAATCGACCTCGAACAGCTGTTCTACCATCGACGCGATGCGGTCCACATCGTCGGTGTAGAAGGTGACAATACGCGCACCGACAAGGTCGGTGATGTCACTGAGCGTGGTATATTTCGCACCTTTGAGTGCCAGTTTGCCTTCGAGCGAAGAACGTGTCTTAACACGTCCTTCGACAGCGGTCACCAGCATCTCATTGCGCTCCAGCGCTTCACGAAGTTTTGTCAGCACCTCCTCCAACAAGCGTTCCAATTCCGGCAAGGCGGCTTGGTACTCGTCCAAAAGCATTTCGGTATGTAAGTCCATTTACCAATTACGATTTACCATTTACTCTATTGTAAAGAGGCTCACAAAGCCGGTCATCATGAACACCTGACGGATGTCGGCGTTGATGTTACGTACGATGACGGTGCTGTTATGCGCTGCCGCTTCCTTGCGAATGCTGAGGAAGATACGCAGACCGGAAGAGGAGATATACTCGAGTTCCGTGCAGTCCAGAATAATCTTTTTGTTGGTCATCTCCAGCAGCGGTTTCACCTCTTCTGCCGTTTGTACGGCGGCAGGTGTATCCAAGCGACCGCTAAAACGAACCACCACCTGATCGCCGGAGGTTACAATGTTTGTTTTCATATGTTTTTAATTAATGTCAATATATTCTTATCTTCGATGCGCTCGTAGTGCACCTCGTCCATGATCTGGCGCACGAGATGGATGCCGAGACCGCCTATCGGCCGTTCTTCGGCGCTGAGCGTCGTGTCCACTTCTTCTTTCTGCGTCGGGTCAAAAGCGATACCGCTGTCGGTGACAGTGAAGATGAGTTGCTTTCCACTTTCAACTTTCAACTTTCGACTTTCTACTATTACTTGACCACTCTTTCCCGGGTAGGCATAGAGCATGACGTTGCTCACGATCTCTTCGAGTGCCAGGTTAATCGGCATGGATAATTCCGCAGGGATACCGAGGCTGTCGATCCATTCGGAGAGCGTAGGAATCTGCTGGATATCATTGCGCATGATGAGTGCCGGGGTATGATAGTGGACGGCTAACATCGTCAGGTCATCACTTGGTTCCGCTCCTTCCCGGAATGCCTCCACACTCGCTTGCATACGGGTCACTATCTCCAAAGGACTTTCGCCATTCGCCCATTCGCCATTCGCCATTAGCCGTTCCATCATTCTCTCTTCGCCGAACTGCTCATGTTTGCCGTTCTCCGCTTCGGTCAGACCGTCGGTGTACAGGAAGAGCACATCGTTCATCGCCAGCTGCATCTGTTGTGCTTGGAAGACAAACGAGCCTTCGATGCCTAAGGGTAAGTTCGGAAGGACATTCACCATTCGCCATTCGCCGTTCGCCTTCACCATAGGTGCATTATGTCCGGCGTTGCAGTAGGCCAGTTCACCCGTCTTCGTATCCAGCACACCGATGAAGAGGGTGAGGAACATGTTCGAGGTGTTCTGTTCCGACAGCGACCGGTTCATCTCGTTCATAATGGCTGCCGGATCCTCTTCATGCGACGTGACGGTACGGAACAGTGACCGCGTCATAGCCATGACGAGTGCCGCCGGAACCCCCTTCCCGCTCACATCGCCGATGCAGAAGAAGAGTTTGTTATGCCGCAGGTAGAAATCATACAGGTCACCGCCCACCTCTTTGGCCGGTTGCACGATGCCATGCATACTCACGTTCGTCAGGTCCTGGAACGGCGGGAACACTTTCGGCAGCATCGCCATCTGGATGGCACGGGCGATATGCAGTTCACCTTCCATCCGTTGGTTCTGCTCCGTAGAACGAATGAGTTTCTGCGTGGTCTTGGACGAATGTATGAGCATCAGCGCCAGAATGATCAGGCCCAACAGCATCAGCAAGCCGACGATCCTTCCGATATGATTAAGGTCAGCAAACAGCGCTTCCTCCGGAATGATAATCTCGATATGCCATCCCGTCGCCCGGATCTCGGCATTGTAGATATTGTATTTCTTACCGGCGATGGTGTCCGGGATAGGCACGATGTTCTCACCTTTGTTCGACCGAATGGACGAATAACTGCCGGGGATTATCTGCAAGTGTTCCGAAATCGACTGCAGGTAATCCAATGACAAGTCGATACATACGACGGCTACCACCGAGTCACAACTGTCATACACCGGACAGGAACAACTGACGACCCAGGCCTTCGAACCGGCATCGTCTTGGTACGGTTCGCTCCACCAGCAGCTGTCACGACGCAGACCGTTCTGGTACCACTCCATCTTCGTATAGTCATGTTCGGCACTACCGATCTGACGGGTGTAGATACTGTCGTTTTTGACCTGACTCCACTCCTTGCTGGCAGTTAACCGACTGCTGCAGAGTTCGAAATAGGTTCCTTTCTTGGGAAAATAACCGGGTTTGAAAGCCACGGCCAGACTGGTGGTATTGCCTAACGAACGCACCACCAGACGGGTATCTTCGGCTATGCGATCCGGTTGGTTCAGATGTTCTTGAACCAATAGCGCCAGCGTCTTGGCGGCTGTCTCCACTTCAATCGTATGGATCTCTATCTCTTGTTCGGCATTGCGTAACTCCGCCTCAGCGCGTTTATCCACCGTCTCACGGATGGCACTGCGGCTGGAGAAATACTGGATACACGAAATCGCCTCCAGCGCCAGCGCGGCTACCACCATAATCCATATGCCGGAACGGTTTTTCTTCTTTGCCATACCTATTCTTCCTCACACATACAATGACTGCGGTACCGTTTGGGATGCGGTATACGGATGCGGATACCGATCTCAGCACCCACCGCTATCGGATTCGGTTTTCCGGACAATACCTGCGTGTTATAGACGGGAGCATAGTCACTCATGAAATAATGTGCCTGCCGCATCTCGTTTCCTTGGGTGTCGTTACGCCAGCCCAGAGGAACAGCGGTCTCTGCCGTCTCGAGGGCCGGCATGAAATGCATCGTGCCATAGATAGCACCGAAGATCCATACATGCCTCAGTTCATCGACGGGCGCTTCCACTCCTATCTTCACAAAAGCCGCCACGGTCATTTTGGTTTTTAACTCATATTTTCCCTCCATAGAGGCGGTGTAGAACCCGTGATTAGGGATGTTGCTGAGCGTCATCATCCACGGTTCATAGAATCCCTCATGACTCAGTATTCCGCCATACGATCCCTTGTTCATCATCGGGATGCAGGCCTTGGCACCGATCTGACCGTACAGACGCACGTCGGTAGCCACCGGAAAACGCAGATACACCGCCAACGGGATCTCTAACATATACAGTTCCTGTTGGTCCGACCATTTATGGACGGTGGTCAGGTGGTTATACAACTCCCCGTCGGTATCCCGTACGCCCTGCCATTCGGCTACACCGTTAATCTTGGCATTCGCTCCGTAACGGGACAGGTCCACTCCGACACCCAGACCGACGTACTTGTTAAACTGCAGTCCGTAACCCACATGCGCACCCAGACCGTATGAACCGCCCTGGCTCATGGTCAGTCCCGGCTGCGTAGCATTGGTCAGACCGTATCCTAAGCTACTCCATCCACCGCCTACCGACACCTCGAAGAAGGACGACAGACCATACATCGACGTGGCAGCGAACAGCAGCAGTCCTATTATGGTAAATCGAATCGGTTTCATCAGTACAATACACGTTCAGACCATACATTTCCTTTCTCATCGGTCAGCATCCAGATATAACATCCGTGACTGACAGCCGGTTGTTCCGGTCGTTCGGTCCACTCACCGACTTTCTCACCGCTGAAGTTATACAGCACGGCTTTGCAAACCACCTTACCCGGGTTCAACGGTGCACTGGCGGAAAACTCTTCAAACAGACCTTCACAGGACACGACTTGACTTCCGTCAGCACGCGTAGCTACTGCATGGTAGATATTTCCGTCCCCTTCCAGCACCACACCTTGGGTGTACAGATACTGGCGTGTAGCACCGTCGATTGCCGTATGGTTTTTGTACCACTGATAACTGACATACTCCTCATTGCCGTTATCCACAAACAGCAGGTCGTTCCACTTGCGATAGACGATGTCCTTGCATTCCGGTCTAGGAGGCGGCGGTGCTACTTCCGCTTTCATCTCCACAGACACTCCGGCTAACAAAGCCGTTACCATCAATGCCATGATCACATTTCTTTTCATATCGAAAAAGTGTTTAGTTATTCAACAGGTGTTATCTCTACACGGCGGTCCAGACTGATATCATGGATGCCTTGTATATAGTCTCTATCAATACCCTCTGCACGGCTTTCAATCTGTTCCGGTTGAACGCCCAACTCCAGCAACCTATTCACGATCGCCTGTGCTCGAGCTTCGGAGAGAATCTGGTTCTTTGCCTTGTCACCCTCCCGGCTGGCGTGACCGGTAACGAGAATTTTCTGGAACGGATTCTCTTTGAGGATATCTGCCACTTGTACCAGGATATCTGCCGGTTCCAGTTTAGGTTCCGCTGAGTTGAGGTCAAACCAGATGACGGATTTCTCCAACACGCGTTTGATCTGCTGTACCACCACCTCTTTCGCGATCTTCTGTTCACGAGGTTGCAGTTCGGCTGTGGTGTCGCAGACTTCGATCCGCTTGTAGTTCACCAGCACCACCGGTGCTTCCTTACGCTGAACGGTACGGGTGTTGAAGTTGATACCCACCCGCACACCGGCCTGCCACGGATGGATAGAGGACGCATACTGCGTACCGATGATACCGGCATATTCGTTCATGAAGTCATGCGTCTTGTACCCGGTGGCATTCACGTTCTTCCATCCTATATCCTGCTTATTGGCACACACGTCGTTCACCACATAGTTGGCATAGACACCTACCAACAGATCCAGGTTCTTCAGTAGCGGTATCGCTACCCCCACATCAGCCATTAGACCGATCGCCGGCATCTTAACTGTTAACTTCTGCGCCGTGGTTTCAAAATCCGCTGCCTCCTCCGAATAGAAATCATGACCGGCGATATCCGTCAGTTCCAGTTTCCACGGTTTGTACCAACCTACGTGTTCAATACTACCGCCTTGGAGTTGACGGCGTGCCGAAACCGGTAAACCGATGTTAGCACCCAGGTCTGCGTAGATCTTCAGCGGTCCGTTTTCCAGTTGCACGTTGGGAATCGGATAGGTGCATTGCACCATCACCGGCACATCCACCATATACGCCCGTTGACTCTCTTTCCAGTCGTGCGTCTTCACATGATGCTCGTAGTCTTCTCCTTTCATCCCGGGCATCGGCATGTCCGAATCGGAGACATTGGGTGTAAAGACCGTTGTCGTGTTCAGCACCCCCGTACTACCGTAATCGGAGAAACCGACACCGACACCGATACCCCAGTTGGGCGTGAAATAATACAGATACCTCAGTTGGGCATTCAGACCGTAACTGCCGGTCTGTTTACCGTCCGCACCTAAGCTGTACCCCATGGTACTATAACCGGCACCGAGCAACACCTGGATGTTATGCTCCAGCCGGTTCACACCCGTCGTGTCTTCTTTCACTTTCTTCTCCGGCGCCGGTACCACCGCTACCGGTTCTTCAATCGTCTGCATACCGCAATTCACGGTAAACAGCGTATCCATGTAGCGTTTAAGGGTGACGGAATCATTATCGATGATCTCATACGGTTCGGCCGCTACCGACTTGTACGTCACCGGCGGGGACGGCTTCCGGGTGATCGTCAGCACACCTTTCTTCACCTTGCCTTGAAAGTCCTTATCCAGCACTTTCTTCAGTACCGTACCCGGTTTCGCTTTCTTGAAATCCTCCGTGATCCGTTTGTTCCGGTCAATTTCGTCCACAATATTAAGTGTATAACCGTTTCGGTTACACAGATCCTGTAGTACAACGATCAATCGTTCATTGCGGTAACGCTTCGTGAATGGCTTCGTTTTCGCATTCGCTGCCTGCATTTCCATACTGCTGACCGATACGAAAATCAGAAGAATGAGACCCAACATTCGTTTCATGGTGTACACAAATTTTAAATTTGGCTGCAAAGTTACGAAAAAAATTTCGAATACGCAAATAAAAAATGCATTTTGATCATCTTCGAAATGTTTCGAAATAAAGGAAACAAAATCATATCGAAAGCTATTTCCCATATAAAATCAGTAAGTTAGGACATATTTAAGGTTCGCGGACGTGCGCCGAATACAAAACATGTTTTAAAACATATTTTTATTTTTTCGTATGTGCGCGAAAAGTTGTAATTTTGTGCCGAATTTGGAATCTATATACGTATGAAAAGGCATTTCATCACATTGGTTTTGGTTGCTCTCACCGGTTTCGGTGCAGCAGGTTTTGCGCAGTGTCCGTTCTTCTCAACCCCTTTGTATCCCAGTTTGTCGTATAACATCGACGCTACGCCGTGGAACCTGGAACTGGAGGTGTTTGGTGACACCACCGGCGCTACGATCAAGTGGTACCGTTATGAGCGATACACCCAGACCGCTGCGGATGCGGTGCTGTACACCGGTCCCGGCAGTAATACGGTCAGTGAGTGCAAACCGGAAACCAGTCCTGCGATGCGAGACACGCATTATGACTATTTCTGCGTACTCAAGACTCCCGCCTGTCCGGAAGGCATCACGTCGGCGGTCTTCGATGTGCAGGTGGCGATCGGTAATGACTGCTGGACCATGGACGGAACGACTTTCACCATCCAGTCAGCTCCCGCTTCTTATCACGAAGGCAACATGATCACCCTCACCGCGTACTACAGCGGTTACGGCGGATTCCATTACTACACCTGGTTCCATAACGGCGACACGGTCAAAGAGGATGCGAACCACATCATCTTCAACGATCCCGATAATTTCAACTACTCGGTGCTCACCATCCCGGCCAGCGAAGTGACCGATGCCGGTTCCTACTATGTCACCATCGTGGACGGACCGAACTGCGAGAAGAAGACTTCAGCGAAGAACATCACCGTCATACCGAACGAATACCTCGTCTTTGACGATAACAACAACACCCATATCTGGTCCGATCCCAAGAACTGGTGGCCGAACTACAACCGCATCCCGATGCGAACCGACAGTGCCTTCATCCGAAAGTCATGCGAGGTGGATATTGCTAACGCACAGGTAGGCAGTCTGACGATCGACATGACGGGTGACACGGCCCTGATCATTCACCCGACTTCGGCACTCTTCATCGCCCGTCATCTCTACGGTTGCAAAGCCGGTGACCTGCTTATCGAAGCCGACGCCAATGGGAACGGTGCTATCGTCATGGGCACAGGCAACCAGGCCATCCCTGCTACCGTGCAGTTCTACGCACGCTCGGAACAGATGAACGCCGCCACACCCGTTTGGCAGTATATGGGTTCGCCGTTGATGTTCCAACAATCGCTGACGGACCTCTACGACGGTGCCCAACTGTACGAGTGGACCAACACGCCGAACCTGCAGTTAGGCGGCAACTGGCAGAAGATGGATCCCGCGACGCAGAAGATAGAACCGTTCAAAGGGTACTGCATGACCCAGACAGCCCAACAGACCTATTCGCTGAGCGGCACGCTCAACAACCCGGCTACCAGAGGTCTCTCCGTGCCGTACAACGATCAAGGTCAATACCCCGGTTTTGCACTCTTAGCTAACTCTTGGGTAGCCCCCATCAGCATTGCCGCCATGACCGCTGAGGATTTCGGCGATGCCGATGCCACGGTTTATATCATGAATACCGGCACCTACAACGAAGCTATCCAACAGCAACCGAATATGGCTACCGGTCTCGGTATCGATCCCGGTCAGTACAACGCCATCCCGGTGCACGCTGCTTCTTACGTAGCCGGTGCTCTCGCCGTCATCCCTCCGATGCAGGGATTCTTCGTGCATACCACCGCAGCGACCAATGTCAAACTCAACTACATGAACGCGGTTTATACTCCGGCTCGCACCAAAGTGACTACCACCCCCACCCGTGCACCCCAACAAATCTCCAATCTCCAATCTCCAATCTCCAATCTCCAATCTCCAATATCCAATATCGAATCTGTGATTCGATTACATATCGACGGTTTCGGTCATGCCGATGACCTCTATCTCTTGGTGGATGACCAATTCACGGCGGGCTTCGATAACGGTTGGGACGGTCGCAAAGCGTACGGTCGTTCTCCGCTTACTATCGCTGCATTGTCCGGCGGTGACGCGCTGGCAGTTGCTGCCGTGCCGGAACCGGAAGGTCTGCCGATCGAGATACAAGGAGGTTTGGATAAGTACTACACGATCACCATCTCCAATCTCCAATCTCCAATCTCCAATGATCTTTATCTCTATGATAAAGAGTCGAATATCTACACCCCGTTAACAGACGGTGCGCAGTATGTCTATACCGCGTCGAATGACGCGAACCGGCTGACTATCGTTCGGAAGATGCAAGAAGTGACGGACCAACCGCACAATGCATCGAAATTCATCCGAGATGCCCATATGTATATCCGAATCGACGGTGCGTTGTACGACGCATGCGGTCGCAAAATAGAATGATACCATGAGAAAATTCATCGTTATCGCATCCATCGTAGGCTGCGCAGTCATGGCGCAAGCGAACACCGGTGCTCCCTGGATCGTGGAGCGGAATAACATCGTGGAGAGAACCGAAGCAGGTTGTCCCTCTTTCCCGAGTGTGCTGTATAGTTCCCTCGTCTATAACGTCGGCTGTATCCCTTGGGATCTGGAATTCAGCAGCAGTACCATGTCCGGAGATACCAACGGTGCCTATTTCCAATGGTATCGCTATAAGGAGAGCGAAGGTGCTTCGACGGCACAACCCTGCTCCTGGCAAACCGATCACTCCACCTTCGAAGGATTCAAACCCGCCACGGACGAGAATAACTCCCGCTACATCTACTACTGCCTGGTAACGACCCCCAACTGCCCGTCCGGCACCAAGTCCGGTAAGTTCACCGTTGTCGTCGGGCAAAACGGAGACCCCTGTCCCACCTTTGCCGGAACCACGTTCACGATCACTTCCGGCGGTTCCTACACCTCCGGTCAGACGGTGACGATCACCGCTACCACGACCGCTTACGGTGGTGACCACATCTATACATGGTACCATAACGGAGTCGCGCTGGATACCACCGACACCCGTTACACCTTCGTTTGGGGCTTTAACCAACCCCAACTTATCATCACCAATATCCGACCGGAAGATGGCGGTATGTATTCCATCCAAATGCAGGACGGTACGGAGTGCTATATGTACACCGATCCCGTTCGTATCCTGGTGGATAGCCCGTCCTGCGGTCCCGTGCCTACCCTCGGTGTGCAGAAAAAGGCTATTTGTGAAGGAGAGAGCACCCAGACCGGTGTGTCTAACAACACACTCGCTGCAGGCGAAGTGGGACAGATCGTCTATATGGTCAAACCCGACGGTTCCAATCCTTCCACCACCATCGGCACCTGGACCACCGACATGCCCGGACTCTATCAGTTCAAATATGTCGTTGAGAACCCCAATAACCCGTCTTGCTACCGCGAATCGAAAGTAGCTACTATCCGCGTCTATGAGAACGGCGGTACCGTTACCATCACCCCGAGTGTCGCGGTGGAGAAGACCACGAACAAGGTGACCTTCACCTGCTCTCCGGCTCCCGGCACCGATGAGACCGCTACTGTCACCTTCTCCAGCAACGGCGGACAGACCGGTTCCGTTTATCCGAACACCTATCCGAATTTCGCCCATACCTGCTATAACTCCGGCACTTATACCTACACCTACACCATTACCAACACCAAAGCAGGTTGCAGCCGCACTGCTACCTGCGAAGTGATGTGGTACTCTTGCGGTTGGGTTACCGCACGGTTCAACAACTGGGTGGCGGACAAGATCAAAGTGGGTGGTAGCATTAACTTAGGACCGGCAGTGCCGACCGAGACGGGTATGATAGGAATACTCACCGTCAGCAAGGATGGCGGTACACCGGAAGTGATCCCGACCTCTTCGCCCTATACACCGACCGATCCGGGTACGTATGTGTTCCACTATGAAGTGAAACACTCCGACCCGCGCGTCACGGATTGTTATAGCGAGGTCAGCAAAACCATCGTTGTGGAACCTTGCGGTACAAAAGCACAACTGTCCACCAACAAGACCGTGCTCAAACTCGGTGAGTCTGCCTATCTCACGTTCAACAGTCCCGCTTCCGGCGAAACAGCCAAGATGGAAGTCAGCAAAGACGGTGGTGCCAAATCTACAATCTCCAATATCCAATCTCCAATGACATATACGCCAACGGCAGTTGGCGAGTATGTGATCACCTACACCATCACTCCGTCCGGTTGCCAGGCAACCTCGCAGTCCGTGACGATCAAGGTCTATGACTGCGGTCCGGATGCTACTATCTCTGCCGACCGGACCAGTATTCAACCCGGTGGAACGGTGAACCTCACCGTCTCTACCCCTGGTGCCGATGAGACGGCTACCCTCACCGTCAGCAAAGACGGTGGTCCTCAATCTCCAATATCCAATATCCAATCTCCCATAGCCTTTACTCCTTCCGAGGAAGGCACCTACGTGCTCACCTACACGATCTCGCACGCGTATATAGATTGTTCACGCAGCGCGCAAGTGACCATACGCGTATATAACTGCGGTACGCCCGCCGGACTGAGTACGGATAAGAATGTACTCAAACTGGGTGAATCGGCTTCGCTCACCCTCAACCGTCAACCGGTGGCTGCCGATGGAGAAACAGCTTCCCTCACCGTCAGCAAAGACGGCGGTGCCCAATCTCCAATCTCCAATATCCAATCTCCAATGACATACACACCGACCGCCGTCGGTGAGTATGTCCTCACTTACAGCATTGATAACGTTACACTCGGTTGTGCTACTTCGGCGCAGGTCACCATCCATGTCTATGACTGCGGTCCCGAGGCTACGATCACGACGGATAAGGATGTGTTGAAATTAGGTGAATCGGCTTCGCTGACCCTCTCCGCCCTTGGTGCCGACGAGACCGCCACGCTCACCGTCAGCAAAGACGGTGGTGTAAGCCAACCGCTAACAGCTAACAGCCAACAGCCAACATATACGCCGAACGAAGTTGGCGAATATGTCCTCACCTACACCGTTTCGCATCCGTATATCGACTGTACGCGTTCCGCTTCGGTGACGATCAAGGTGTATGACTGCGGTGTACCGGCAGCGATCACATCCGATAAGGCGGCACTCAAACTGGGAGAATCGGCTTCGCTGACCCTCTCTGCCCTTGGTGCCGATGAGACCGCTACCTTAACCGTCAGCAAAGACGGTGGTGCAAGCCAACCGCTAACAGCTAATAGCCAACAGCCAACATATACGCCGAACGAAGTTGGCGAATATGTCCTCACCTACACCGTCTCGCATACGAAGATCACCTGCGAGACCTCGGCTTCGGTGACGATCAAGGTGTATGACTGCGGTCCGGATATCGAGATGACGCTCCCTGTCTCGGAGATCAAGATCATGCGTACCACGACGATCACCCTCTCTGCCCCCGGTGCCGACGAGACCGCTACGCTCACCGTCAGCATCAATGGTGGTGCCCAATCTCCAATATCCAATCTCCAATCTCCAATGACATACACACCGACGGAGTTAGGCGTTCACACCTTCACCTACACCATCACCCATCCGTATATCAACTGTACCCGAACGGTGACGGCGACGCTGAATGTGATTGAAGCGGAACTGGTGTTTGACGATAAGAACGGCACGCATGTATGGTCTGATCCGCAGAACTGGTGGCCGGCCTATAACCGCATCCCGAATGCTGCCGACAGTGCCATCATCCGTAAGAACTGTAACGTCGATATCGACAATGCCGTGACGTATGACCTCACCTTCGACGGCGGTAGCATCAACATCCAGCCGCAAGATGCCCTCATCGTCCTGCATCAGGTACTGCCAATATCCAATGTCCAATCTCCAATATCCAATAACTTCACCATCGCTTCCGACGCTTCCGGCAACGGTGCCCTCATCCTGGGTCCGGACAACACCGATCTCTCGGCCACCGTACTCTTCTATGCGCGTTCGACGGACATGGATCAACTCTATCCCGTTTGGCAGTACATGGGTTCGCCGGTTCAGGAAGCGCTGAACATCGATGCCGCTTATCCGGGTGCGGTCTTCTATGAATGGACCAACACCCCGAACCATAAGACCGGTGGCAACTGGCAGCGCGTCGATTCGCTTACCGGTGAACTGTCGCCGTTCAAGGGATATTGCATGACGCAACTCAAAGACAAACAATATACATTGCAAGGCACGCTCAATAACCCGGTTCTCCGGGAAGTAGCGATCCCGTTCAATGACCAAGGCATCTACTCCGGTTTCGCGTTTGTCGCTAACTCCTGGGTAGCACCGATCAGCATTGCCGCCATGAGTACCGAGGATTTCGGCGGTGCCGATGCAACGGTTTATATCATGAACAGCGGCACCTACGAAGAAGCGATCCAGCAGCAACGCAACGCTTCCTATGACGGAACAGCCGCAGCCCGTGGTCAGTACAACGCGATACCGGTGCACGCCGCTTCCTATCTGCCGAATGCACTCACCGTCATTCCGCCTATGCAAGGCTTCTTCGTGCACACCTCCCGTGCCACGACGCTCAGTCTCGATTACAATAGGACGGTTTATACCCCTGCTCTGACGAAAGTCATCACCACCCCCACCCGTGCACCGCAGGCCCATAACCCGTCACCCGTAACCCATAACCCATCCGTCTTACGCTTCCGCGTAGAAGGCTTCGGTTCGGAAGATGAAGTCTATCTCCTCACCTCGGAGGCTTTCACCACCCGTTTCGATAACGGATGGGAAGCCATCAAGGCACGTTCGGAGAACAGCGATATCTCGATGGCGGTCTCCTCAGCCGATGGAGACCTCGCCGTAGCGGCTATTCCTGAACTGGAAGGCACGGAGATCACGTTCGATGGTGGCAACCACAAGACCTATACAATAACGGTAACCGGTAACCCGTCACCCGTAACCGAGGACCTTTATCTCCTTGATACAGAGTCCGGCACTTATACTGAATTGCGTGATGGCATGACGTACAGCTTCAAATGCGGTGCGGCTACCCGTCGTTTCGTCATCACCAATGACCAATATCCAATCTCCAATGTCCAATATCCAATACCCGCTTTCAAATACATCGAAAACGGTCTCCTTTACATCCGTGCCGGCGAACGCCTCTACAACGGAACCGGAGAGTTGTTGAAATAGAAAATAATAACTTTAAACACATACCATTATGAAAACAAAATTGACAACTATTTTCAAGAAATCCGCGAATACCCCCCCCCCATGTGGGTGTGTCTTTTATTCGCGTTAGTGATCTCGACTAATTGTTGGGGAAGTGTTGTTTCGTTTGGACAAAGTTCATCTGGTGCTGCGACAACACTACCAGCGAACAACACATCAACAGATCCGTTGAATGGGGTCACACTTACCAATAGTGGTGTGGGAATAGGCAGTTGGTCAACTACCTATTATATGGAATTTGGAAACGATGATGCATATTTGGATATAACATTAAGTGAGGGATATAAATTATCAAGCATTGATGCCGGCATTTATTATGATGGTTCTGGAGAAGGAAAATTAAACATCAAATATGCGACATCTCTGCAATATAATGAAACATATAAAATTAACAATTCAGAAACACCTATAAATCTAAGTAACACAGATTTCTATTCTTATCCTGCAAACGCTACTAATATTGGTAGCGTCCCTGAGGGGGCAAAATCTGCACGAATATACAAAACAGGGACACGTCAATATGGTATTAAACTTCTACGATTAGTTGTAACGACAGCCGTTGATTTATCTATAAAAGATGATGCAGAACTTGCTTTAGCAGTAACTGAAAAATCCATCCCTGTGGGAGGAACATTTAATATCGGTGTTTCTACCGCAGATGGCTATGATGGAGAAATTTCATATTCTGTATCTCCGTCTGGTGTGGTTAACTTAAATGAGGGCACTGGCGTTGTGACGGGTACCGCAATGGGAGAAGCCACCATATCTGTAACAGCTTCAACAACCGAGAATTATATCGGAAGTACCGAGACGTGTACTGTTCATGTAATTAAGAACTTCGCAGGAACTCTTACTGCCAGTGAAGATGCCGGTACTGTTTCGCTTAATTGGTTCTATAATTTGCCGATATCATTAGCAAATGACGCAGATCCTGTTTACTGCGATAATAATTATGCATCATATACTAGTAGTACGTATGCTAATGGCGTTCGTACTATTACATACAACACAGCAGGCGGATCACATTTCTATTGTAAGGATTTCAAAACATCGCTCAATGATGCAGAGGTGCCAAATTGTAAATCGTTTTCATTCGAATATAAGGGAGGAGGTAACAATGGTACAAATGCTCGTATAGTTCCTTATACGTGGGTACATCGCCCTGAATGGGCAGCAGGCGATCTCGTAGCAGACCCCGTTTCTATTATAGCAGAATGGCAAGAAACTACTGTAACACCTGCATATGATTGGGCTCCTTGTGAGGCTGATATTAAAGGAGATGATCTCGGTTATTATTACTATGAGTATCCCGTTGGATGTGTAGCGTTCTGTCCAATGGCGAACGATGCAGTTAGTGGTGGCACACTCCAATTGCGTAATGCCTATTTCCAAATCATCAATACCAACGGCCTGACATCTTCGGTTAAACTGGTTCGTAAGGATGGTTCTGCACCGACTACCTCAAACGATGGAGTAATTTACACAGGTGCTCCTACAACTTACGAAGATAACTCTGGATTAGTGGCAGGTCATACGTACTATTACCGTTTGTTTGTTACCTACAATGATGTAGAATATGCTTCCAACGCTGTCAGCATAACCATGCCGGGCACTCCAAAAGAAGATCCGGAGTTAAGTTTGCCAGCGTCTTCGGCAGTATTGAAAGTGGGAGATACTTACACCTTAGAGCCGACGGTAGCAGTCGGTTATGACGGAACATTAGCTTACGAGATTACAGCCGGAAGTGACAAGATTTCCTTGTCCGGCTCAACGATCACCGCCGAAGCAGCCGGTACTGCTACCGTGCGTGTAACAGCTCCTGAAACCACCGAATATAACCAAGTAACCGCAAACTTTACCGTTACCGTTCTTGCTGTTCCTGAAACTAATCTGGCTATTAAAAATGTTGACGGCGACAATGTAACGCTTTCATGGACTATTCCGGGAATTATCGATTTGAGAACTGCACGAACGGGACGTAGTAGTAGTTTCGCAACTAACTATAGTGGGGTTTCAAATACAACGTCTTCTGATTTGTTAAACAATGGTGCAGAATTAGAAGTTACTTATTCTGCAGCTGGAGGAGGTTCTTATAATGGATTTTTCTTTGGCGTAGATTTGACATCCATTGAATCAATATCTTTCGACTATAAAGGTGAAAACCTCGGAGGAGGATGGAAAGGTATACTTCCGGGTATATATGATGGTAGTACTATGTATTGGGAATCCAGTAAGGGTCTCTTCGGTTTATCAGAAACAACATGGACATCTAAAACAGTCGCTCCTTCCAACGGTTTATGGAAAGGTAGTGATACGTATCCTTCTGGTGATATATCAGAGCTTTGCTTCTTAGTATATGCAGAAGGTGATCCTGTTTCCGGTCATGTATATCTCCGTAACTTGCGTTATCACTGCACCGGTATGACGGATATTGATCATATCGTCATTATGCGAACGACAAGTGCGGCTGCAACGGATACCGTGAGCGGTACAAAGATATACAGCGGTAAGATGTCGCACTTCGTAGATACCGAATCCAAAGCAGCAGGTCTCTATTATTACACTTTGTTTGCTGTCTATGAAAACGGAAGTATCCCTGTTGAATCTGTTACACTTGATACCCGTGTCTTCAATATTACCTACAAGGACAAAGGCGATGCAGAATTCTCCGGTACCCATGAGATCGGTTATCCGACAACGCACTCAAATGCTGCCGCTACAGCACTCAAGAAAGCCACCAAAGATGACTACATTTTCGTAGGTTGGTATGACAACGCGGCTTGTACCGGTGATGCAGTAACCAGCCTTGCTGCCGGTGCCTACGATGCAGACATTACCCTCTATGCCCGTTGGGAACAACTCTCTCTCCACCAACCCGGCAAGTACCAAGCCCCTGATGGTTACGGACGCGTTCTCAAAAATGTTAACGGTCATGACTACGAGGTATATCTCGTTACGTATGATGAAGCGGGACGGGAATGTGAAAGTGGATGTGATAATAAGAATGGAGAATTGTATGCCGGTCCAGTGGATGCGATCCATGACGGTTATAGAATGTTTACCGGTTCTGCTAATACCGAGGCGAAAAGTGCCGATGGTTGGGTAGCGTTCAAACCGTATAAGTATTATGGTGATGCTGCAAGTTCCAATTATGATGAATTCCAGAAACTGAATGCAAATAGCAGTATTTCTTCTTCTCGATACGCACGTATAGGAGAAGGTTATTATGTGCGCTTGTACGTGCAAGGCTATGACCAGTTCGCATTTGTCGGACAAGACAATTCTGCAGATAACCACTTTGTGATTCGAATTGATGGCATTCAACAAGCGTATACTCCGGACAATAATACCCATGTTACGAGATTTGATCTGACTACGAATGAACCTCACTTTATTGAGATCACCGGTAGTACAAGTAATACCAATAGTAAGTTCCGTGGTTTCTCGCTCCAGTTACCGGATGTAGAGCGTTATACCGTAACGGTTGCTAAGAATGATAATTCGTATGGTACTGTCAGTGCAGCCTCGATTGCTAACGTGCGTACAGGTGAAGCAACCTATGTTTCCGATAACACGCTTTATATCGCCGGTACTACCGTTACCGCTACTCCGGCAGAGAACACTGCAGAATATACCTATGCATTTGACAGTTGGTCTGGTGTTCCTGCTACCATTACGGAAGCAACGACCGTTACCGCTAACTTCACCCGTACAGGAAACAACTATACCCTTACATGGGATCTGAATGGTGGTACCGTAACGACCGCCGGTACCGGTGCTGCTGTTAATGCGTCGGGAACTCCGAGCAGTTCAGTTGCTTACGGCACCGCAATCACTGCTCCAATAGTTGCTAAAGACGGTTATGCGTTCATCGGTTGGGATGTTACCCCGACAACGATGCCTGCTGAGAATATTACCTACACCGCACAATGGGCTACTCCTACGGTAATTGGATCAGGAACAACGACGCTGGATTACTCGAACGTTTATCTGCCAACCGCTCCGGGCACATACGATATGAATGTAGATGGAGTAGAGGGAGATGAAACTTGCTTGGATATTAAAGGCCAAGGTCAGGCTGACTGGTGGGTGAAGATGACTCCGGGCTCATACAGAGTGGCAGTGAAGTACGGAACACCATCTGGTTGTGTAAAAGTGAGAGTCCAGGTTATTGATAAAGAAACAGGTACACAGGTTGCTCAGACCGAGATCGACGAACATTGTTCAGGTACGGTCTTCATGGCTGCATGGGCGATGGATTTAGGCGAACTTATTGATGTAGATAAGACGTATTACATCCGCGTAAAGGATGCTTATGAAAATACGGGTTCTAAACCGAAAGTTGGAATCGTTGAGATTACACCGATAGAACCGCTTCCGATCACTACTGCTGCTACAAAGCGTCTGGATTATGATAACGTGGCTGTCCCTTATCAAATCATGCCATTTGATATAGAAAATGATGGTGTCAATGAAACTTGTCTGTTTATTGGAAATCAACATCAGGCGGACTGGAAAGTAACTATTGTACCGGATGTGTATAATATTAAGATTAGATACGGAAAACCGGACGCAAGCACCAATCTGACGCTCTATTTATTAGATAAAGATGAAAACGCAGTATGGACATCCCCTGCAAGAACTACACCTTCCGGTCGTTATGAAACCTGGGAAATAAAAGGTGTGGACTTGACAAATAAAGTGAACAAGGATGAAGTATATACCATTCGTATTAAGGATACGTACGGCAGTGACGGTTCAAAACCATACATTGAGTATATTGACGTTATTCCTGCAGTAGTGAGAATCCCGTCAGAAACTCGTTTGGATGCTACTAATACGTATTCTTCGGTTAATCTCAGAACAGATGTAGATTTCGATGACGATTCGCAAACCAGTGATGAAAGTATGAATCTGAACGGTACGCAAGCAGATTGGTCGGTACAGATTCAGCCGGGATATTATAACGTATCATTGGCGTATGGTGCTCCCGAATATAATGTTAAGGTAGCGGTAACGTTGACCGATCCAAGCGGTGAGAAATCGGAAATTTATTTAAGCACCAATCCCTACTATTCTCAGAGTGGAAGTGCAGGTGAACCGCATCATCATATCTCATCCACGAAGTGCGACCTGACAGATCTTGACAAAAACAAATCGTACCGCCTGCATATAAAGGATGAGTATGGTTCATCCAACAATTTGCGCGTAAGCCATCTTGTATTTACTCCGATTGAGCCGGTGCTCATCTCTAATGGAACGATTCTTAATTCGGGCAATACCGTTACATTCAATGCTCCGACACAAGAGTTTAATGTAGATGGCGAGGATGGTAACGAGACTTGTCTGCTTGTTTCGCAGCATTACGGCGTTTCGCCGGTAGAATGGAGTGTAAATGTCACACCGGGTGTATATGACCTCAATGTACATTTCGGTAATAATGCGGCAAGTGACGGAGGCTATGATATGACGATTTATCTGGTTGATCCGGAAGCCCCGGAAACACCGGTAACGTTGTATCACAAGCGTGTCAGTGACGGAACATCCTTGTCGTACGGCGTAGCACGTTGCGACTTCTCCGGCTTGACTGCGGACAAAGATTATATTATCCGCGTTGTAGACAACTGGGATGGTTCCAAACTCCGTGTTGGTGATATCAAGTTTGTTACTCCGGAGCCGCTTCAAATCCCAGATGTAACACGTTTGAATGCAAGCAATGTGTACGTTTTGCCTAAATATGGCAAGCAGAACTTCAATATTGAAGGCGAAGGAGAGATCGAATGTCTCAATATCCGTTATCAAGGAGAAGCTGCTTGGTTTGCAAATCTGACACCGTTTGTATATGACATCACGCTCAAGTACGGTAAACCGGAAGCAAGTGTCAAAGTGCTCTTTGGTATTATTGATGTTGAGAGTGGAGAAACCGTCTTCTCACGTCAGTTTGATAACTCCGAAGAAGGAGCACAAACGTACACACAGAACTTTACCATAGACTTGAGAAACGATATTACAGCCGGTAAGTTGTATAAACTTTTCATCAAAGACAATTATGGCTCAAATGGTTCGGAACCGAGAGTGGCATATATCGACATCGCTCGTTATACCGTCACCTACTCCCGTACCGGTTTGACCGTTGGTAACTACGGTACGATCTGCTTACCGTATGCCGTGGCAGCGGAGGATATCCACGGTGCTGACATCTTCGATATGCAGGGATGGCCTGCCGGATCTGTGGCAGTTGTGCTCAATGAGGTGGATAACATGGAAGCCGGACGCCCGTATGTCATCCAGGCGAAGGCAACTACCGCTACATGGAGCTACTATCCTGAAGGTGACGAGGCGGAAGCCGGTTCGCATAATGGTCTGATCGGTTCGTACACCAAAGAGGTGATCACGCCAAATGCCAACAACTACATCGTCTATGACAACAAACTCTATTTTGTAGATGTACTGGCTTATGTAGGTGCTAACAAGGCGTATATCAACCGCAACTTGGCAGAAGCAGCCGCAGAACCCGTTGCTCCGGCGCCGGGCAAACGGCAGATCCGTCTCTTCCTTGACGGTGAGCAAGTGATAACCGACATCGACCAAATCACCAATGACCAATCGCCATTGAACAATAAGATTATCAAAGATAATCAGTTGTTCATCCTCCGTGAAGGCAAACTTTACAATGCACAAGGACAATTAGTGAAATAATTTTTGACGAACTAAAATATGAAAAAGATGTATAAAAAACCCATTACAGAAACAACCCCCATGGAGCCCGCTTTCACCATTTGCGGTTTAAGCGATGGTGGCAATATCAGCGATAAGGGGACGGGCTTAGAAGGCAATGCCCCAAAACGCAGAACCGAAGTGTTCTGACCGCTCACCGCTAATGGTCCATGGCCAAAGGCGAAGGTAAAAAGTGCTCCACGTGAGCACTTTTTTCGTATCTTCTCTTGCACATGTCAAAAAAAAGCAGTACCTTTGCACCCGCAAAGGTTTTAATGACAAATACGAACCATTATGGAAGCAGTTAGACAAACCCCACATGATTGGAATTCGAATGGTACGAACCACCCGATTATTGATCCGAATTGGAGAACACAGCCGAGTTGCTCTCGCAAGGAATTCATGGATGAGTTAGCTCACAGAGTAGGAGCGCACTATGGATTAACCGATATCAGAGACGCACAATGATTGGAGGAGGTCCATACATCATTGACTTCAAGCAATCCGCTAAATCTGACTTATTCGAGTTGGAGAAATATATTGTAGAGGATTGCAATGCTCCTTTGACTGCTAAGCGTAAGTTCGAGGATTTAGACAAGCGCTTGGATTGGTTAGAGCAGTATGCCGAACTGCCGGCAATTGATTTTAATTTAAGTTATCAGTACGGTATCTTGGTCCGCACGATCCCATATGGGAAAAAGATGACTATTATCTATACTGTCGAAGAAAAAATGGTTTACATTCTGCGCATTATACCGCAGAGTATGATCGTCTTTTAACTATACCGTCCTCTCCTGAGACGTTAAATCGGGAACAGATTAAAAAAGTTGATAGTTTGTAAAAAACGAAAAGGCACCAAACGGTGCTTTTTCTGTTTTTGTTTCATTTCCATCCCATCTCTTTGCGGATTTCTGCGCAGACTGAACTTTATCCAATCTACACGTCGACCTCATAAAGGCCGGCGTTTTTTGTGCAATAAATATGCTGTACTGAATAAAAAAGTACATTTTTTGTTCAATATATTTGCATAATTGGATAAAAAGTTGTACCTTTGCACCGCATTTTAAAGAGGAGGTTATTATGAACGCAGTACAATTAGATGCAGACATCCTTCGTAATCTCGGTATTATTGCAGAAGACGAAACCATGCTTGACAAAGTAGCCAAGTACCTCCGTCGTGTGGCTAAACAGATGACCGATGACCCGACTCGCATGAGTAAAGAAGAGTACTTTGCTATGCTGGATCGTTCAGAGGCACAATATGCTAAAGGTGAATATACAATCCAACAACCCGGTGAGTCTGTTACGGATATGTTAAGAAGAAGTGGCTATGACGTATGAGTTAGCATATACCGAGGAGGCAAAAAGTCATCTCGCGAAATTAGCAAAAGATGAACCGAAAGTCTTTCAAAAGGCTCCCCGGAAGGTCGATGGAGTCGTGAGATCACGAAGAAACATAGACTTGTATATCGTATCCTGGAAACAGAAGTAATTGTTCTTGTCTTAGCTGCCTACGGGCACTATAACGATAAGTAATTACTAAGTTTTTCACAAACCAAAAAGCGGTAATCCGAAATGGATTGCCGTTTTTTTATGCCCTTTTGTCATCTGCCCGGTTTTTCGTATCTTTGCGAGAAATTATAAAACCGTCAGATCTGATATTCGCTCATCTGGCTAAAGCACAATCGAAAGGTTGTGTTTTTTCTTTCTATGCGTCTTCAGACGTTGAAAGAGCCTCTTTGTATGCCTGCGGATAGATGCCGGTGGCACGCTTGAAGTAACGGCAGAAATTGGCAGTAGTGGGGAAACCGAGTTGGAAAGCAACCTCTTTGATGGTCTGTTCCGGATGCTCGCTTATCATTCGTTTTGCCTGATTGCTGATATAGTTCTGGATCCACTCCAATGGAGAAGTGCCGTCATTATATGCACGGAAAATCTTTGAGAAATATCGCGGATCGTAACCTAATAACTTGGCGTAATAGTTTACATTTCGCTCCTCTTTATGGTGCTCTACAACGAGATTACAGAAGGTGAGATAGATATGTCCCATGCGGTCTTTGTTCCACTCTGTATCTTGCTCATGACGAATCGACATGTACAACTCATATGTTACTGACAGCTGCTGCTCCAGCAAACGATGCTTGTTGGGAAGATTTTCCTCGCTTCGGCTCGCTATATAATTGATCGCACCAAGAAGTAGTAAAAGATTTTCCGCTTGCTCGTCTGTCAAATGACATATCGGACTTTGGGAAAGTAACTCCATGTCACTGGGGTTGAATTTCAACTCCGAATCCTTGAATTTACTGGGATCAAAGAGCAACCATGCTTGCGTATAATCCTCACTAGGCTCCAGATGACGGATGATGTGTCCGGGCAGAAAGAAGGTCAAGTCATTCTTTTGGGCTCGTATATCCTTCATGTCATACAAGCAATGCGACGTGCCTGATAGATTCAGCGATAAGATAATATAGGGATACATCATATCTATACCCGGCGGAACAGCTATTCCTTCTTGTTTCATGCAAAGGATAATACCGTTTGATTCTACATTTTCTCTGTTCTCAAGAGAACGCAAGGTTGAATAATTTTTCATCTGTTTAGAAATTTTGTGCAAAGATACTGCTTTTCTCTGATATATGCAAATTTTTTCACACATTTTGGTAATAAAAAGGCGAAAATTGATAACATTTATTGCTTTTAAAATTTGCGTATGTGCTAAAAAAGCAGTAATTTTGCAGCCGATTTTGAAAATGGAGTAAAAAATTATGGTATTAGCAGTACGATTTCGATTCTATGGGGCCCAAACGCCTACTTTTGACATTGTGAAACTGACAGATAATCAATGGCGCGAGTTCTTTTGGTTGGAGCGCAGTTTTATGCGGATGGAGTGGATGATTCATTTTTTGAACCGCGACTATATGCGGCACGAAATTAAGGAACTTTGGTGGATTCCGCTCGATGACCAAGAGGGCTTACAAATCGCTCCCAATGCCCCGATTCGCAAGAACTAAGAAACAAGACAAATAAATCAAACAACAAACTAACATTATTAACAATTAAAACAAAAACATTATGAGAAAAATCTTTACATTTCTCTTTGCCGCGCTCATGAGCGTAGGCATGTTTGCAACCACCGTCACATGGAACAGTTATGACTTGCCCAGCTCCGGTAGTTCGTTTACTAAGGACGGTGTCACGCTTACCTGTGATATTGATGATAGTGATCTGTATGGCCCCGGAACATTTACCACCGACCTCGGCAATTTCACACAGATTGTAGTATCTGCGTATGATGCCTGTATAATTGAAGCCACTGGTGGCTGGTCAGGTAATAGAGACCAAATGACATGGACCGGCAATGCCGCCAGCGTATCGTTCGATGGGAATATTTATGGTTTTAGTAGCGATGTCACGTTTGTGTTCACCATCGAAGAACCCGGATCGAGTGATAGCGGTCCCGGATCGGGTGATAGCGGTCCCGGATCGGGTGATAGCGGTAATCCCGGAACGACCGCGGTAGAGAATGTACAGACCAACCCTGTACAGGCTACCAAGTTCTTCCGTGACGGCATGCTCCTCATCGAGAAGAACGGCAAGATCTACAACGCTACCGGTGCAGAGGTTAAATAAATCGTAGCCGTTAGGCTATCCGTATCGCAAGAGGCGGTTCACGTTCATCGTGAGCCGTCTCTTTTTTTGTGCCCGTTTCTCTAAAAAAATAGGGTGGGTCAAAAAAAAGGTACCTTTTATTGGACCATTTTTTTTGCCCAAACCTTTGCCGGCTGCAAAGGTACAACAAATTTTTGACATGTGCAAGAAAAAGGTACCTTTTTCCGATACCACCCTATGAGGCGTATAATATACATATTATTAACTGCTTGCACGCTCACCGCGTGCACGTGTGGATCGTCTTCTGCTTCTAAG
>Ga0256404_1004206_pt1 | contig 27549 bp, 27 predicted proteins | sample RumenRJG_01DNA_FD_185990 | JGI IMG/M metagenome (GOLD analysis project Ga0256404, IMG submission 185990) | Bovine rumen microbial communities from Lethbridge, Alberta, Canada - RJG_01 | ecosystem: Host-associated > Mammals > Digestive system > Stomach > Rumen | place: Canada: Alberta | collected...
TACAGCGACGAATATATACAAAGCAAAGTGGATGAACTCAACAAGCGACCTAGAAAGTGTCTGGGGTACCTAACACCTTATGAGGTCTATTATTCAACCGTGTTGCACTTAATTTGACAATTCAAGGCAAAAAACTTCGCTGCTTTTCCTTGACACTCCTCCCTGTGCAGGCGCATAATACTTAAGATAATTGATCTTTAAGAACGATCCCGTGAGGTCGGCAAGATCGAGTCATAGATAGTTTTGGGCAGGTGCTGCAGCACAGGCCCCTCTCCTGCTATGTTCGTTCACCCTGCCGGCTATCCGGCAGGGTTTTCTGCAAAAATCCGGAGAAACTATGACTTTCAACGCAAAAAACAACGGCAGAACTTTCGGACAGACGGACAGCGGCAGCACTGTCCTTCCCGGCTTTTGCGACGTGCACGTGCACTTCCGCGAGCCGGGTTTTTCATATAAGGAGACGATCGCATCCGGATCGGCTGCGGCGGCGCACGGCGGCTATACTGCCGTCTGCACCATGCCGAACCTGGCGCCCGTGCCCGACAGTCTGCCCCATCTCGAGCAACAGCTCGAGATCATCGAAAAGACGGCTGCGATCGCTGTCCATCCCTACGGCAGCATCTCCGTCGGAGAGCAGGGCAAAGAGATCGCGGATCTCGAAGCCATGGCGCCCTACGTCTGCGCCTTTTCCGACGACGGCAAAGGCGTGCAGGATGCGGGGCTCATGAAAGAGGCGATGACCCGGGCCAAAGCCTTAGGCAAACTCGTCGTCGCCCACTGCGAAGTCAACGAGCTGCTGCGCGGCGGCTACATCCACGACGGCCGCTACGCCAAGGAGCACGGACATCGAGGCATCTGCAGCGAGAGCGAATGGCGGCAGGTGGAACGGGATATCGATCTGGCGTATCAGACCGGCTGCGGCTACCACGTGTGCCACATCTCAACAAAAGAGAGCGCAGAGCTCGTCCGCCAGGGCAAGAAGGACGGCATCAACGTATCCTGCGAGACGGCGCCCCACTACCTGCTGATGGACGACTCTCAGCTGGCCGAAGACGGATGGTTCAAGATGAACCCGCCGGTGAGAGACCGCTCGGACAGAGAAGCGCTGCTGGAAGGCGTCTGTGACGGCACCATCGAGATCGTGGCCACCGACCACGCGCCCCACAGCGCCGAAGAAAAGGCGAAAGGCCTAGAAAAAAGCGCCTTCGGCATCGTCGGCATCGAAACGGCTTTCCCGCTGCTCTACACCTATCTGGTAAAGTCCGGAACGCTCACCCTCGATCAGCTGGTCAAATTGCTCTCGGACAACCCCAGAAAGCGATTCGGCATCCAATCCGACCCCGGACGGTCGATCTGGAACCTGGAAGAAGAATACATCATCGATCCGGACGATTTCCTTTCCAAAGGCAAAGCGACGCCCTTCAAGGGATGGAAGGTCTTCGGCCGGTGCATCGAAACGGTCTATAACGGAAACACGGTTTACGCATTCAAATAAATTCGGAGGAATACCATGGCTAAGAGAACAGACATCAAAAAAGTACTCATCATCGGATCCGGCCCCATCGTCATCGGGCAGGCGGCAGAATTCGACTACGCAGGCACCCAGGCCTGCCTGGCGCTCAAGGAGGAAGGCTATCAGGTGATCCTGTGCAACTCCAACCCTGCCACCATCATGACCGACACATCCATCGCGGACAAGGTCTACATGGAGCCCCTTACGCTGGAATACGTCGCAAAGATCCTCCGGTACGAGCGGCCCGACGCCATCGTGCCCGGCATCGGCGGACAGACAGGCTTAAATCTGGCCATGCAGCTCGAGCGCAAGGGCATCTTAAAGGAATGCGGCGTACAGCTGCTGGGCACCCCCGCAAGCTCCATCGAGCGGGCCGAGGACAGAGAACTGTTCAAGGAGATGTGCCAGTCCATCGGTGAGCCGGTCATCCCCTCCGAGATCACCTACTCCCTGGACGAAGCGAAGGAAGCAGCGAAACACATCGGCTACCCCGTCGTGCTGCGCCCTGCCTTTACCCTCGGCGGCACCGGCGGCGGCTTCGCGTATAACGAAGAGGAACTGATCGAAGTCGGCACGAACGCTTTCCGGCTCTCCCCCGTGCATCAGGTGCTCGTCGAAAAGAGCGTGCGCGGCTATAAGGAGATCGAGTTCGAAGTCATGCGCGACTCCAACGACCATGCCATTACGATCTGCGGCATGGAGAACGTGGACCCCGTTGGCGTCCACACCGGCGACTCCATGGTCGTAGCGCCTATCCTGTCCTTAAACGAGCACGATCTGAAGATGCTCAACGATTCCGCGATCCGCATCATCAAGGAGCTGAAGATCGAAGGCGGTTGCAACGTGCAGTTCGCCCTCAACCCCAATTCCTCCGAATACTTCCTCATCGAAGTTAACCCCAGAGTCTCCCGGTCCTCCGCGCTGGCCAGCAAGGCAAGCGGCTATCCCATTGCCAGGGTCACCGCGAAGATCGCCATGGGCATGGCCCTGGAAGAGATCCCCGTCGCAGGCGGCACCGCGGCCATCGAACCCAGCCTCGACTACATCGTGGCCAAGTTCCCGCGCTTCGCCTTCGATAAATTCACCGACGCGCCCAACACCCTGGGCACCCAGATGAAGGCCACCGGCGAAGTCATGGGCATCGGTTCCACGCTGGAGGAATGCTGCCTCAAATCCGTGCGCTCCCTGGAGACCGGCGTCTGCCACTTCTATATGGCAAAGTTCGACAGCTACACCGATCAGCAACTGAAGGACTACGTCTCCGAGTTCCGGGCGGACGGCATCTTCGCCGTGTTCGAGCTCATCCGCAGAGGCGTTTCCCTGCAGGAGATCCACGAGCTCACCATGATCACCGGGCTGTTCCTGGAGAGCTTTAAGAGGATCGTCGACATGGAAGGCATGCTGAAGAGAGCCCCCGGCGGTGTCGATACGCTCACCGCTGCCAAGCTGATGGGATTCTCCGACGAATACATCGCCAAGCTCTGGAACGTGGACGAGCTGCAGATCTACAAGACCCGCAAGGAAGAAGGCCTCACCCCGGTGTTCCGCATGGTGGACACCCTGCACACCGGCAAGTACATCGCCTACCTGTACTCCTCCTACACCGGCGAGAATCAGTCCCTGCTGACAGACAAGAAGAAGATCATCGTGCTGGGCGCCGGCCCCATCCGCATCGGCCAAGGCGTGGAATTCGACTACTCCACCGTTCACGCGGTGCAGACCATCAAGCGGGCGGGCTACGAAGCCATCATCATCAACAACAATCCGGAGACCGTCTCCACCGACTATACCACCGCGGATAAGCTGTATTTCGAGCCCCTTACCCCGGAAGACGTCATGGCCATCATCGACTTCGAACAGCCGGAGGGCGTCATCGCCTCTCTGGGCGGTCAGACCGCCATCAACCTGGCGCAGCCTCTGATGGACCGCGGCGTTAAGATCATCGGCACCGACTGCGCCGCCATCGATCTGGCGGAGAACCGCGACAGTTTCGAAAAGCTGCTATTGGAGCTCAACATTCCGCAGCCCAAGGGCCGTGCGGTGACCCACATAGAAGAAGGCGTTGCCGCCGCCGAAGAGATCGGCTACCCCGTACTGGTGCGTCCCAGCTTCGTTCTGGGCGGCCGCGCCATGCAGATCGTGCTGAGCGAAGAGCAGCTGCGCCACTACCTGAAGAACGCCGTGGAGATCGACGCGGACAAGCCGGTCCTGGTCGACAAATACATCCAGGGCAAGGAAGTCGAGATCGACGCCATCTGCGACGGACGCGACGTATTCGTGCCCGGCATCATGGAGCTGGTGGAGCGCACCGGCATCCACTCCGGCGACTCCATCTCCGTCTATCCCTCCTTCTCCATCTCGGACAAGGTAAAGGGCACCATCCTCCAGTACGCAAAGAAGCTGGGCCCCGCCATCGGCATCATCGGCCTGTACAACATCCAGTTCATCGTGGACAAGAACGACGACGTGTACATCATCGAGGTCAACCCCCGTTCGTCCCGTACCGTCCCCTTCCTGTCCAAGGCCACGGGCTACTCCCTGGCGGACATCGCCACGGAGGTGATCCTGGGCAAGAGCTTAAAAGAACAGGGTATCTTCGACCTGTACGCACCGGAGAAGAAGCGCCACTACGTAAAGGTGCCCGTATTCTCCTTCAACAAGATCCGCGGCCTGGATGCCTACCTGTCTCCGGAGATGAAATCCACCGGCGAAGCCATCGGCTACGATGACCGCCTCAACCGCGCGCTGTACAAGGCGCTGCAGGCAGCCGGCATGCACCTGCAGAACTACGGCACGGTGTTTGCGACGATCGCGAACAAGGACAAGGAAGAGGCTCTGCCTCTCATCCGCCGGTTCTACAACCTGGGCTTCAACATCGAAGCGACGGAAGGCACGGGAACATTCCTCAAGGAGCACGGCATCCGCACCCGCGTGCTGAAGAAGATCTCCGAAGGATCCGATGCGATCCCCGAGAGCATCCGCCAGGGTCACATCGCCTATATCATCAATACGTCCGCCCTGGATACCGGAAACGACACGGACGGCATGAAGATCCGCCAGGCGGCTACCGAAAACAACGCCACGATCTTCACCTCGCTGGATACGGTCCGCGTGCTGCTGGATGTTCTGGAAGAGACGACGCTGACGATCTCCACGATCGACGCATAAGTTGTCCTCGGGGTCCTGTCGCAAGGCAACCTTCCCCATCCCTTGCGCTTACGCGCCGGGCGGGGCCCCTTCCTTCGCGCCACCCCTCGGACCTATATTTCAATGGGAGATCCTCATGCTATGAAAAAAGGGAAATATATTATAACTGAGAATACAAACATCGCCGCGGGCATCTGGAAGATGGCGCTGGCAGGCGACGGCACCGCCGTAACGGCACCAGGCCAGTTTATCGACATTAGGCTGGACGGGCGGTATCTGCGGCGGCCGATCTCGGTACACGACGCGGATGAAGGCAGCATTACCATCATCTACAAGGTGCTCGGACATGGCACGGACGACATGACCCGCTACGAGCTCGGCAAACCGCTGGACGTTCTGGCAGGCTGCGGCAACGGGTTTTGGATGCCGAAGGGCAAAGAAACGCCCCTCCTCATCGGCGGCGGCGTCGGCATTCCGCCCCTCTACCTGCTGGCGAAGAAGCTGATCGCATCCGGCTGCCTGCCCCAGGTCGTTCTGGGGTTCAACAGCGCAGAAGACGCCTTCTGCATCGAGGAATTCCGGGCGCTGGGCTGCACGGTGAGTATTGCCTCTGCCGACGGCTCCCTCGGAACGAAAGGCTTTGTCACGGACGCCCTCCCTGCCGCGGACACCTACGACTGTTTCTACACCTGCGGGCCCCTGCCCATGCTCAAAGCGCTGGATAAGGCGATCCCCGCCGGCATCCCCGGACAGTTCTCCTTCGAGGAGCGCATGGGCTGCGGCTTCGGCGCCTGCATGGGATGCACGATCCCTGTCAAGGGCGGCTACAAGCGCATCTGCAAGGACGGGCCGGTGCTGGCCAGAGAGGAGATCCTATGGGAGAAGTAAGAGAAAACCGTCTCGGGGTCACGCTGTGCGGCGTCGAGCTCGATAACCCCGTCATCCCCGCCTCCGGCACCTTCGGCTACGGCAAGGAGTTCGCAGAACTCTACGATATCAACATCCTCGGCACGTTCTCCTTCAAGGGCACCACAAAGGATCCGCGGCTGGGCAATCCCGTGCCCCGCATCGCGGAGGCTGCCAGCGGCATGCTGAACGCCGTTGGCCTGCAAAATCCCGGCGTGGACCACGTCATCGCACACGAACTGCCCGAAATGAAGGCATTTTTCCATAAACCCGTCATGGCCAACGTCTCCGGCTTTTCCGTGGACGACTACGTCTACACCTGCGAAAAGCTGGACAAAGAGCCCCAGGTGGGCTGGCTGGAGGTCAACGTCTCCTGCCCCAACGTGCATGGCGGCGGCATGAGTTTCGGCACCGATCCGAAGGCCGCGGCGGAAGTGACCCGGGCAGTCAAGGCGGTCACGGCAAAGCCGGTCATCCTCAAGCTGTCCCCCAACGTGACGGATATCGCGGAGATCGCCAAAGCCTGCGAAGCTGCGGGTGCGGACGGCATCTCCCTCATCAATACGCTGCTGGGCATGCGCATCGATCTGAAGACGAGAAAGCCCATCCTGGCCAACACCACGGGCGGCCTGTCCGGCCCTGCGGTGTTCCCGGTGGCGCTGCGCATGGTCTACCAGGTGGCCCGGGCCGCCTCCATCCCCGTCGTGGGCATGGGCGGCATCTCCTCCGCGGAAGACGTGCTGGAGATGATGATGGCGGGCGCCGCCGCCGTCGAAGTCGGTGCGGCCAATCTCGTGGACCCCTTCGCCTGCAAAAAGATCATCGAAGAACTGCCGGCAGCCATGGATAAATACGGAATCAAGACCTTACAGGAACTGAAAGGATAGCACAATGGGTAAAGACGTTATCGTCGCCTGCGATTTCGCAAGCAAGGCGCAGACACTGGAATTTCTGGATCAGTTTACGGGCCGTAAGCCCTTCGTGAAGATCGGCATGGAGCTGTTCTACGCCGAAGGGCCGGACATCGTGCGGGAGATCAAGGCCAGAGGCCACAAGATCTTCCTGGACCTGAAGCTGCACGACATCCCCAATACGGTCAAGAGCGCAATGGCGGTCCTCACGAACCTTGGGGTGGACATCATCAACGTGCATGCCGCAGGAACGAAGCGGATGATGGAAGCAGCCCTGGAGGGGCTCACCCGGCCGGACGGCACGCGGCCGCTGCTGATCGCGGTCACACAGCTCACCTCCACGGATCAGCAGGCAATGGAAGAGGACCTGTGGATCGATAAGCCGCTGCCCGAGGTCGTGATGCACTACGCAAAGTGCGCAGAAGACGCCGGATTGGACGGCGTGGTCTGCTCCCCGCTGGAAGCGAAAGCGGTGCATGAGACTTGCGGGGCGCAGTTCCTGACGGTGACCCCGGGCGTTCGCTTCGCCGAAAGCGCAGCGGGCGACCAGAAGCGGATCATGACCCCGCAGCAGGCCAGGATCGAAGGCTGCGACTACATCGTCGTGGGCCGTCCCATTACGAGAGCAGAAGACCCGGTGGCGGCGTACGAGCGCTGCTGCGCGGAGTTTATCGGATAAAGGAGAAAGACCATGGAAACATCCAGACAGATCGCGAAAGATCTTTTAAGCATCAAAGCCGTGTTTTTCAGACCCGAAGAGCCCTTCACCTGGGCCTCCGGCATCAAGAGCCCGGTTTACTGCGATAACCGGCTCACCCTTACCGCGCCGGAGGTCCGCACCCACGTCGAGGAAGGCCTGGCGGAGATCATCCGCACCTACTATCCGGAGGCGGAAGTGCTGATGGGAACGTCCACCGCGGGCATCGCCCACGCGGCGATCACCGGCCACATCATGGGGCTGCCCATGGGCTACGTGCGCTCCGGCGCCAAGGACCATGGCCGGCAGAACCAGATCGAAGGACGGCTGGAGCCGGGCCAGAAAGTCGTGGTCGTGGAGGACCTGATCTCCACCGGCGGCAGCGTGCTGGAAGTCGTGGAAGTACTGAGAAGCGCCGGGGCAGAGGTCCTGGGCATCGCATCCATCTTCACCTACGGCATGAAGAAGGGCCTGGACCGCATGGCGGAGGCGCATGTGATCAACCATTCTCTGACGGACTTCGACGAGATCGCCAAAGTGGCCGCAGAGGAAGGTTACATCCCCGAAAGCGACATTGCGCGGCTCATCGCGTTCCGCAATGACCCTTCGGACGAGAGCTGGATCGGCAAGTAAAGGAGACCGGACATGAAAAGAAGCGTTATCGATACCGTAGATCTGAGCAAGGAAGAGGTGCAGGGGCTGCTGGATACGGCGATGGATATCATCGCTGACCCCGCCAAATACGCTCATGCCTGCGCCGGCAAGAAGCTGGCCACCCTGTTCTTCGAACCTTCCACCCGCACCCGTATGAGCTTCGAAGCCGCCATGTACGAACTGGGCGGCAACGTCATCTCCATGACGGATGCCGGCACATCGTCTGCCGCCAAGGGCGAGACCGTCGCCGATACCGTAAAGGTCGTCAGCAACTACGTGGACATTATCGCCCAGCGGCATCCGAAGGCCGGTGCTGCCCTGGTCTCCGCGGTGAACGCGCAGATCCCCGTCATCAATGCCGGTGACGGCGGTCACTGCCACCCCACCCAGACCTTCGCAGACCTGCTCACCATCTACCGGGAATACGGAAAGATGGACGGCCTCACCATCGGTTTCTGCGGCGACCTGCTGTACGGCCGCACCGTACACTCCCTGATGAGCGCCATGGCCCGCTATGAAGGCACGAAGTTCGTGCTCATCTCCCCGGACGAGCTGAAGGTGCCCCGCCATCTGATCGATGACGTGGTCACCCCGAACAGCATCCCCTGCGAGGAGACAGCTTCCCTGGAAGATGCGCTGCCCAAGCTGGACGTGCTGTATATGACCCGCATACAGAAGGAACGCTTCGACGACATCGAGCAGTACGAGCGCCTGAAGAACTCCTACGTGCTGGACGCCGAGAAGATGAAGCTGGCGAAGCCGGACTGCATCGTGATGCATCCCCTGCCCCGGGTGGACGAGATCGCGGTGGAGGTGGACGAAGATCCCAGAGCCCGCTATTTCGAACAGACGTTAAACGGCAAGTACATGCGCATGGCGCTTATCTTAAAGCTGCTGGGCGACCAGGACCCGGCGCATACCTATCCCGGCGGACCCTTCTCCCTGTGGAACGAGGCTGTCGAGGACGAAGCGTACCGCTGCACGAATCCCAAGTGCATCTGCGCCGCAGAGCGCTCGATACGTCACAAATACTATACGGCCAAGGACGGCAGCAAGCGCTGCGTGTACTGCGAGCAGTAACACAACATTCAGGAAATAAAAAACACCGGAAGACTCCTCTCCGGTGTTTTTCTTATGCAAAATGCAGCCTATGCTTTCTTTTTAGCAGCCAGACCCAGGACAAAGCAGACCACAGAGACCGCCATGCCCAGGAACAGGCTGTCGAAGGGCAGCCCCATCAGCTTGCCGGCGAACACCGCCGCAGGCGACAGGATGACGGAAGCCAGAATAAAGCGTTTATCGACGCGCCCGGGCATCCACAATGCCCCCAGCAGCGGCATAAAGACCACCGCCGCCCGCAGTCCCATGGACATAAACGCGAACTGCAGGATGATGTCGCCCAAAGACCCGCAGGACAGCGCGCCGGCCAGCGCCAGCACCAGCACGATCCAAACTTTGGCGAGGCGTCCGGCTTTGGCCGGGTCATCGAAGCGCCGCGTGACCCTGGGAACGATGTCGTTGTTGAGCATCGTCGAAATACCCAGAGCCAGTCCCGCACCGGTGCCTACAGCCGCGATGAACAGTCCCGCCAGCACCACGCCGGCAAGCACCGGAGGCACGTGAGCGGTAATGAAAGTCGTTAAGGCGGTCTTGGCGGTCATGCCGGGATACAGGTCCGCATGGGCTCTCATGTACAATCCCACCAGGATGCCGCCAATACCGATCGGCGGAATAAGCACGGCGGAAAGCAGCGCTCCTGCCTTGCCTGCCGCATCGCTCCTCGCGGCCAGCACGCCCTGCGCGTAGGTCTGGGTCGTGAGTACGCCCAACAGCAGGGAGAGCGCGGAGCCCAGGTCCTTGCCGGCGCCCCTGGCCAGCAGCGAGAAGAACTTTACGCCTTCCGGGTCGTCGATGCCGTGCACCATGTCGACAAATCCCCCGACCCCCGCCGTCTTCTGCAGCACCAGCACGCCGCAGGCCATCATGGCCACGTAGAGCAGCACCGTCTTGACGATGCCCACGACGCCGGCACCTCTCGTGCCCCCGAATACCACGTACAGCACCATGAACACCGCGGAAAATGCCGCCGCGGCGCCGATGCCCAGGTGCGGCGCGATGACCGCCACCACCGCCGTCGCAGACAGGATCTGCGAGATGATGTTGATGAAGGTGCCCACGGAATTCAGGACGGATGCCGTCATGCCTACGGTCTGGCCGTATTCTTTGCGGATCATGCCCACCAACGTCCGCTCGCCGTTTCTGCGCAGCGGCACAGCGTAGACCAGCCCCAGCACGAGGCAGGAGATGCCGGCGCCCAGCGTAAACCACCAGGCGGACAGCCCGTAGGTGTAGGCCAGCTGTGCCGTACCCACCGTGGAGGAGCCGCCCACCAGCGTCCCGATGATGACCCCCGCCACGATCGCGGCATTGCTGCCTTTGTCTTTTTTCTTCTGATGCGTCCCGGTCCACAGCGCCAGCGCTACGATGGCCGCCAGCGTGATCCCGAGACTTGCGAGCAATGCAGGGTTCAAATCGCATCCTCCTGCAGCTTTGAGCCTTCTTCATAGCCCAGGTCGAAGGCCTTCTCGTTCAGGGCGATCACCTTATCGCTCTTGCCCTTAAAGAATTTGCGGATCGCTTCCTTGGCGCCCTCCGGGGTGATGACCTTCGTAAGCCCTGCGATGATGCCCATGGTCAGGATGTTGGCGGTCTGGGGGTTGCCCAGCTCTTTGGCCATCTGCGTGATGGGAAGACCCTTCTGCGGGCCCTGTGCCGCCGCATCCGGCGTTACCTCATCGCTGTTAAACAACAGGAGCGCATCGCCGATCTTGCCGGCATACCGCGCGTAAGCGACCTGGTGCAGGCAGACCACCAGATCCGGTTCCGTCACGTCCGGGAAGTAGATCTCCTCATCGGAGACGATGACGTCGGATTTGGCAAACGTGCCCCGGGTCTCACGCCATACTCCGAGGAGAGCGTCGCTTTTTTATGTTCGTGGACCGCCGCAGCCTCTGCGATCAGCGTGCCGCAGAGGATCATGCCCTGGCCGCCCACGCCGGAGATCGTGATCTCTTTCTGTGTCTTCATTCGTTTTCGCCCCCTCTCAGACTGTCGATCACCTTCTGGTATGCGGTGCTGTAGTCTTCCTGCTCCCGCTCTTCGAAGATGCCGGTCACGAACTTGCCCTGCAGTTCGTCACGGGTCATGCCGGCAGCCTTTTCCTGACTGATCGTGTTGTCCTTGATCCACTGCATCATCTTCGGCGCATCGCCCAGTTTGTTGGAACGGCCGAAGTGGGTCGGACAGGGGGAGATGACCTCCACGAAGGAGAAGCCCTTGTGATCGATGGCCTTGCTGATGAGCTTATCCAACTGCACTACATCGTAGACCGTGCCGCGGGCGACGAAGGGTGCGCCTGCCGCCTGCACCACCTTGCAGACGTCGAAGCCGTTTTCCACGTGGCCGTAGGGGGAGGTCTTCGTAATGGCGTGCTTGGGCGTCGTGCCGGAATACTGGCCGCCGGTCATGCCGTAATTCAGGTTGTTGACCATGATGGCCACCAGGTCCACATTGCGGCGCGCCGCATGGATCAGATGGTTGCCGCCGATGGTGATGCCGTCGCCGTCGCCCATCAGGGTAAAGACGTTCAGCTTCGGATTCGCCAGTTTAATGCCGGTGGAAAACGGCAGCGCCCGGCCATGGGTGCCGTGGAAGCTGTTGGTGGTCACGTAGTCGTCCGCCTTGCCCCAGCAGCCGATGCCGGTGGTGATGACGGTGTTTTCCCGGGTAAAGCCCCGCTTATCGATGTTGCGCAGGATGGCCTGCAGCACGATGCCGTTGCCGCAGCCGGCGCACCAGAACAGCGGCAGTTTTTCTTCAAGCAGATAATCTTTTATCATTTTGCCGCCTCCTCTACTTCAGCCAGGATCTGCGCCGGAACGATGGGCTGTCCGTCGATACGGTTGACCCCGATCACGGGAATGTTCTTTTCGTTGCGCTTTTCCACTTCGCCGATGTACTGGCCCAGGTTGAGCTCCGGCACGATGACGGCCTTCGCCTGTGCGATCGCTTCCCGGATCTCCCGATCGGGCACGGGCCACAGTGTTACGATCTGCAGCACGCCTGCCTTGATGCCCTTCTCCCGCGCCTTCTTCATGGCGGACAGAGCGGATCTGGCCGCGCCGCCGTAGCAGATGAGCACGATCTCGGCGTCATCCATGTGATAGCGGCGGGTGATCGCGATCTCTTCCGCATGGGCTTCGATCTTCTCGCTCAGATGCCGGATGATGCGGTCCGCGTTGTCGGGACGGGCGCAGGGTCTGCCCCACTCGTCGTGCATGGATCCGTTCACCTTAAAGATGTACGGGCTGCCGAAGTGGCTGAGGGGCGCCAGGCCGTTGCTATGGTCGTATGGCCGGTAGTCCTTCGGATCGCCGGTGGGTTCGGGCCGCTCGAAGATCTCGAGCTCCTCCGGACTTTTGAGGATGACCTGTTCCCGCAGGTGGCCGATGATCTCGTCTGACAGGAAGATGACCGGCGTGCGGTATTTCTCGGAATAATTGAAGGCCGTGACCATCAGATCGAAGCAGTCCTGCACAGAGGACGGCGACAATACGATGATGGAATGGTCGCCGTGGGTGCCCCAGCGGGCCTGCAGCACGTCGCCCTGTGCCGGCTTGGTGGCAAGGCCTGTGGAAGGGCCGGAACGCTGCACGTCGATGAGCACGCAGGGGATCTCACCCATGACAGCCACGCCGAGGTTTTCCGCCATCAGGGAGAGGCCCGGACCGCTGGTGGCCGTATAGGCCTTCTTGCCTGCGGCAGAGGCGCCGATGAGAGCCGCCATGCTGCCGATCTCATCTTCCATCTGCACGTACAGACCGCCCACCTGAGGCAGACGGATGGAAGAGGTCTCCGCCACTTCGCTGGAAGGCGTAATGGGATATCCCGCATAGAATCTGGCACCGGCTGCGATCGCGCCTTCCGTCATCGCCTCGTTGCCCTGCATAAATCTGAATTCACCCATGGTCTAACCCTCCACCGTTACGGCAAAGTCCGGGCAGCGCATCTCGCACAGCCGGCAGCCGATGCAGTCCTCGGGACGGGCCGCGACGGGTCTTCCGTCCTCGTCTCTGTCGAACACCTTTTTGGGGCAGAACGCGGCGCAGATGCCGCATTTCTTGCACCATTTTTCGTTGATCGTTATCGTTTTCACTGTTATCTCCTTTTATACCATCACGTGCAGCGGGTCTACGACCTCCGTCAAGATGCGCAGCACCTCCGGATCCGGGTCTACCGCGGGCACTGCGCGGGTCACATCGATGGCGAAACCGGTGTTGTCCAGCACGTCCTGCTCGGTGACCCCGGGGAATAGTTCCGCCAGATACATGCGCTTATCTTCGCCGAAGCGGAACACACCCAGCTCCGTCACGACCGCCCGGGGACCCTTGCTCTCGTCCAAGCCGCGCTTCGCCCGGCCGCCGGGGCCGTCGATCCAGCCCGGGCTGGTGCAGTAGTCTACAGAGGGCACAAATCGCCGTTTTTCGTGTTTCATCACGATAACGGTATCGCAATACGTCGCGATGCCGTTCGCGCCGCCAGAGCCCGAAAAACGGGTCTCAGGGCGAAAATAATCGCCGATACATGTGGAGTTGAGGTTGCCGTAGGGATCGATCTGGGCGCCGCCCAGAAAACCGGCCTCGATCTCCCCTCTCTGTGCGGCCAGGGTCTGGTAGCCGAAATAGCGGAACTGGGGCCACAGGACCGACGCCCCGTGGTTGAGCCGCAGATCGGACACGCTGGTGGGCACCTCCAGGGGAGCCCCTTCCAGGATGCCGGTCTCGAAGATGAGCTTCGCGTTCGGCGCGTGGGTATTCTTGGCCAGGCTGCCGCCGATGAGGGGCAGGCCTGTGCCGATGATATATGTTTTGCCGTCTTCGATCTCCTTCGCCAGGGCGACGGCCATGCGCTGTCTTCTCGTAATTTCCATGGGCCGCCTCACTTTCTCTTCAGGCCCGGGACGTAGCCCAGGGCCGGATCGATCTTCAGAGTCCTCAGATGGTCTTCGCCGATGGTCTGCAGGTAGCTGTTGTGGTCTGCGCCTAGGTTCTCCGCCAGCCACGCGTCGAAACTCTCCTGGGTGCGGCTGGCCTTGTCGTAGGCGATCATGGCCTTCGGATCGTAGTCGTAATACCCGTAGCACTGGGAGGGGTGAGCCCCCCAGGGCAGATGCACCACGGCGTCCACGCAGAGTCCGGGAAGCGTGTTGGCGTTGGGATCCGCATGCATCTCTTCGTCCGTCATCAGTTCCTCGCAGGAGACGATGGTGTGCTTCGCCGCGATGGCGATGTCCTCGTCCTGAAAGCGTGCGCCTTCGATGCGGCAGGTGCCGTCGGGGCTGGCTTTCTGCACGTGGACCAGGGCGACGTCGATCTTCGGCGTTGGCACGAGACACAGCTTGCTGCCGGGGCTGAACGGGTCATCCGCTACGACGAATTTCTTCGCGGGCAGCTTGGGATATTTCTTTCTCTCCTCTTCGGAGATGCCCCATACGGTCTCCAGGTCGCTTCCCAGCATGTTCTTGACCGGCACATAGGGCAGCCCCAGCGCCGCACCGTGATAAGCGATGGTCTGCACGTCCAGGGAGTAGTCCTCCACGGGGAGCGTCCCCTGTTCCACGGCTTCGCGGAAACGCCGGCACACCATGGTAAAGCCGGAGTTGGCGATATAGCTGATATTCATTACCTTGACGCATCCGGCGCCGATGAGCATGTCGATATCGCCGCCGGCGCTGCCGCTCTCGACGGTGAGATCTTTCTTCTTCTGCCGTATGACCTCCCGCACCAGGCCGTAGGCCCTGCGGTTCGTGGAAAAGCCGCCGAACGCGATGCAGTCTCCGTCGTGGACGAAGCGTGTGATGGCGTCTGCGGCTGTCATGAGTTTGTTTTGCATCGTTTAGAACCTCTGCTGTAAACACGAATTTCACTTACACGATATCACTCTTTTATTATTTTGTATACTTGACAGTTTTGAATTATTCGTTCAATAATATTGAATAATAAGGAGCACCGCCATGGAACTGAGAAACCTGAATACATTTCTAAGAATCACGCAGTTGGGCAGCTTTACGAAAGCCGCTAAGGAGCTGGGTTACGCGACATCGACGATCACGGCGCAGATCCAGCAGCTGGAAGAGGAGATCGGAACTCCTTTGTTCGAACGGATGGGCAGGAAAAACGTGCTGACCCCCGCAGGCCAGGAACTCATCCCGTATGCCCAGCAGATGGCGCAGCTCTCGCAGCAGATCGAGTATCTGGGTGACCCGAAACAGCGGGAGATCCGCGGCACGCTGCGCATCGGCATCGTGGAATCCATCCTGCATTCGCTGCTGCTCCCCCTGCTGAAGGAATACCGGCAGCAGTATCCGGACGTCTCGGTCTCCATCGTTTCCGCCGTCTCTGCCGACCTGTTCGGCATGCTGGCCCGGGGCGAAGTTGACCTGGCATTCACCATGGGTCATACGCTGCAGCGCAAGGACTGCGTGCTGGCCTGCAGCCATCCGGAGGAGACGGTGTTCGTCGCTGCACCGGGTCATCCGCTGGCAAAACAGACCCGTCTGACCCTGGCAGAAGTCCTGGACGAAGAGATCCTGTCCATCGGCGAAAACACGTTTCTGCAGGAGGAAGTCTACAAGATGGCAGCGGAATGCGGCAGGCAGGTCCACTCCCACATTCAGACGGAAAGTTCGCTGGCTTTGCAGGAACTGGCAAAACAAGGCGCAGGCCTTGCCTTCCTGCCGGAATACATGGTGCGGACCGCAGTGCAGGCCGGAGACCTCCGCATCCTGCAGATCCGGGATTTCCGCCTCCCCTTCCACGTCGCCGTCTTCTATCACAAAAATAAATGGGTCACGCCCCAGATGCGGGGCATGACCCGGTTCGTCGAAGAATATTGGAAAAAGGGACAGGAAAGAACCGTCCCCGGCAGTTCAATTTAGAACTCGTCTACGATCTTGATCGTTATGGTGGGAGAGGTGGTGGAATACATCGTTACCACGTAGTTGGGACGGAATTCCACGATGTCGCCCAGCTTATAGTTCCGGTCGCAGTCCTCCAGGTCCAGCATGGTGTGGTCGGAGCTGGACCCCCAAATCTTGATCTGCGGATCCAGGGGCGTAAGCCCTTCCTCGGTGCCGCCGAAATCCTGCTTGCCGAAGGCCAGGATGGCCCGCTTGCGCACGCCGAGATCTACATATTTGCGCTCGTCGTTAAGCGCCGCCGCACCGAACACGCCGTTCGGCATCGTAGGCTTGTTCTTCAGCTCCACGATCTCCGCGCGGATGCGGAATGCGTCCACCCGTTCGGGGAAGTCCTCTTTCCAGGTATATTCCGCCTTGGTAATGAGGGAAATGCCGGCCCGGATGTCGTTGACCCGGGGATTCAGCTCGCCCTGGGTCATGTTGTGGAAGCTCTGGGTGCCGCCGATGGACAGCACGTCCAGCTGCCGGCCGATCTTCGCCTCGATCTTCTCCATGATATCCGCCAGCCAGTCCACCTTGTCTTTCGACACGCAGATGGAGCCGTAACAGCCGAAGTTGGCGCCGATGCCGTAGAGCTTAAGGCCCGGCATGCCGTATTCCACCATGGAAGCGGCGTCGATCATCACGTCTTCGGATTCGAAGCCTTCTCTGCGGTCACCGATATCCTTCATTAGGATGACCCGGTGGATCTTGCCCTGCTTTAACGCCTCTTCGTTGAGCTTTTGCAGCACGGCCAGCTCGGAGTTCAGGGAGATGTCCGCATATTTGACGACCAAGTCGCACTCGGACAGCGCGGGGATACGCAGCAGCTCGGTGGTGATGGAAGGATCGTATTCCTTGATCTTCTTTGCCTGGTCGATGCGCGACGTGGCGATGGCCCGGGGATGGCATTCCCACAGCGCCTGACACGCTTCAGGAACGCTGGTGAACCCTTTGGTGACCGCTGTGATGCGGATACCGTAGGGCCGGCACATCTCCTTCAGACAGTTGAAATTATGCTGCAGATTCTTGGTTGCGATGACTAACTGGGGATAGCGTTCCATGGGAGGCCTCCTTTCGGTGAAAAGAAAAGGCAGCTGCCTGTGTTCCGTCGGACACGCTCTCGCTAACAGGGCCCCTCCCAGCGGTACTAAGCTCTGTCTGCGCCTTCGGCTTGCCAATCGCTAAGTACCGGGTTCCCCGATTGTCCTCCGCGAACACAGGCAGCCGCCCTCTATCTCAATTGCTATATTATATTCTCACGAACTCGATCGGGCCGACCTCGTCGTACAGCTTAAAGCCGAAGCCGCAGATCTGTCCGTTTACGTCCGTGTGGAAGTAGATCGGCGCGTTGACGAGCAGCGTATCCATCTTGACTTCCGGAATGCGGAAAACATCGTAATTCAGGGGCAGAATCTCCTGGGTAAACCCGCGCCAGGTCATGTACAACTTGCCCTCGGACAGCTCGATGTCCAGCACGCCGTGACCCGGTTCACCGTAGGTGCCCACGTAGTCTTCCAGCGGATGGCAAGGCGCATGACCAGCCTCTGCATCGCCCACCAGATCCAGCTTCCAGTCGCCGTGCATGTTGCCCTTGATGTCTCTGACGGACCACATGCGCTCGCTCCAGTCCACCGGCTCGAAGCCCAGCAGCTTATCGATGATGGTGTAGAGCACGGAGCACTGGATGAGGATGTCCGGGCACTGCAGGTTGTTGTACAGGATGATGCCGATCTGGCTCTTGGGCAGACAGCACTGCAGGGTGCCGAACCCTTCGATCTCGCCCAGGTGCCAGTACATGGGCTCTCCGCGGTAGTTGTCGTTGTACCAGCCCATGGCGTAGCCGCCGATGGGGGAAACTTCGTCGAAGCGCCAGGGCCACAGCGTGTAGCGGATGTTCTGCATGTGCAGATCGCGCATGGTCTCTTCTTTCATCAGACGGGTACCGTCGGGCAGTACGCCGCGCTTCAGATGGAAGTCCAGATACTTCAGCATGTCGTTGATGGTGGAATTGATGCCGCCGGCAGGAGCGCTCACGTCGGAGTTCCAGTGAGCCACCTTGAAGGGGCCGTCTTCGCCGGGCCAGTAGCCGGTGCAGACGTTTTCGCTCTCGTTCAGGTATTTGACGAGGGTGCTGCTGCGGGTCATGCCCAGGGGCTTAAAGATGCGGTCGGTGACCATATCATCCCAGGACTTGCCGGTGACTTTTTCCGCGACATGAGCCGCCATGTCCACCATGTAGTTGTTGTACTGGGCTTTATAGCGGAACGGCAGATTCGGCTTTAAATACTGCAGCCTCCGCCATAGCTCCGAGCGTTCTTTGATGGTATCGTCGGACCAGACCGCGTCGTAGCCCGCCAGGCCCGTTCTGTGGCACATCATGTCGCGCAGGGTGCATTCCGCCGTTGCGAATGCGTCGTACATCTTAAAGTCGGGCAGGTATTCCTTGATCGGCCGGTCGAAATCCAGCACGCCGTCGTCCACGAGCATACCCAGCAGTGTTCCGGTAAAGCTCTTGCTGCAGGATGCGATCGCCCACATGGTGTCCGCGTCGATCCGCTCCTTCGTCTCCAGATCCTTGTAGCCGAAGCCGCCGGCGAACAGCACTTCGCCGTTCCGGATGACCCCCACACCCATGCCCGGGGTCTTGTATCTTGCTAATTCCTTTTCTACGTATTCTTTGCTGATGACTTCCATGGAAACCTCCTAGACGGGAATAGGCAGCCCGGTCTTCTCGATAAAGGCCAGATGGTTCTTGACCCGGAACACGTCCGTGCCGTTTTCTTTAATGTCCGCCTCGATCTTTTCGATCAGCATATCCATGGAAGCGTTCGCCTTTTCGAAGCATTCGTCCGTGCAGCCGCGCAGCAGTTCTTCTGCGGACTTCTCGTTGCCCTGCGCCAGCAGCATGTCCGCTGCCTGCAGCGCCCGCTCGGAAGCCTGGTGGAACAGAGCGTCCAGATAGCGGCGCTCGTCCTTGATCCACTGGCTGTACTTGGGGTGATCCGCTTCTACGTCCACCTGCAGCCTCTTGGCCTTCCACCAGAAGGAATCTTCGGAATACTTGTTGGTGCCTCTGCCCATGGCTTCGGGGATGTAGCCGATGTTGAAGAACGGCATCGCGAAGCTGCTGCAGGGAGGCGCCATGCTGGCCCAATAGACGAACTTGGTCATCTTGAAGTCCGGCTTTCTGTATTCGGTCACCATGGTAGCCGCAGACTGGCAGGGTCCCGGTTCGCAGCCGTGCATGCAGATGCCAGCCGCCAGCGTTGCAGCAGCGCCCCAGCGGGGCTCCAGCATGGAACCTTCAAAGTGGTCGCGCAGAATGGTCCACATATCTTCGCCGGTGTACTTGCGGTTGCCGAAGCTGCGGATGATCTCGTGGGCTCTCTGCTCTCTGGGATAGCCGGACAGCGTGCGGGTATTCAGCAGCACGAAGCTCTTGGAGAAGTCGAAGGTCCTCCGCGGGTCATGCAGGCCGTTAGCCACAGCATAATCCACCAGCCCCTCGGAGCATTCGTCGAAGTCCGTGCCGATGGTGTACAGGTTGGAGATGGGATAGATGCCGGTGATGCGCTTGGCCGCCCAGTGCCGGTCCACGGTCTCCAGCAGCCACATCGCTTCGGAGTCGGCGATCATAAAGGTGTTGTGGTAGTTGTCGTCCGGATTCTGATAGGCGCATCCGCCGCCCTGGCCGTACTTTTCCAGGTGGTCGATGATGACGTGCATGGCCTGATAAGCCGTGCGGCCCCGTTCCAGACCCAGACGCAGCAGATCCATGCCCAGCAGCGCTTCTTCTTTCTGCGCCGGGATCTCGGACCAGTCCGCCTCGTTGCCGATGCAGACGCCGTGCTCGTTGATGCCCATCTCGAATCCCCAGATCCACCAGGGCTGGGACCCGATCATGGCGTAGGTGTGCTCGACCTGGGGCACTTCGATATACGTGCACTTGACCGTCTCTCCCTTGGCGTGGTCTTCCGCCGGGAAGAACTTCAGGTTCTGGCATTCATCGGTCTCCCGGTCGGAATTTTTGGCCAGGATGTTAAACCCGCTCACGGATGCGCTCTTCTCCACCGCGACGGTGTCGCAGGAGGGGGTGCATCCGCAGATCTGCTTGTGTCTGTTCATTTGGAACTCCTTTGGTTTTTACAGGGTAATAAGTTCGTATGTTCTCGTGCCCATGCCCATCTTTTCGCCGTGGGCCAGGCCCGCTTCCCACTTGGTGTTGGGATGGACCATCTTGAAAACGTCGTTCTTTTCGATGGCTTCCTTGCGGCTCGCCTTCTTGCGGCTGTCTCTCATGATGTCGCCGAGGACGGAGCTTTCCACGTAGGTCTGGGCGTTGACCGCATCCGCGCAGGCCTGGTCCACCGCCACGGGATCGAAGCCGCAGAAGATGCCGATGTCCGGGATGATGGGCAGGTCGTTGTGACCGTCGCAGTCGCAGTCAGGAGACACGTCCAGCACGAAAGCGATGTGAAAATTGGGCTTGCCGTTGATGATGGCGTAGGTGTACTCCGCGATCTTGCAGGACAGCACGTCGTTGCCGGCGTCCCACTTGGTCTGAAGAGCATCCTTGGGGCAGACCGCGATGCAGCGGCCGCATCCGAGGCACTTCTCTTCGTCGATGACGGCTTTCCGGTTTACGACGTGGATCGCATCGTGGGCGCAGTTCTTTTCGCAGGTGCGGCATCCGACGCAGAGGTCTTCATAGATGGCCGGCGTTCCTTCGGAGTGCATGATCTGCTTGCCGGAGCGGCTGCCGCCACCCATGCCGATGTTCTTCAGCACGCCGCCGAAGCCGGCGCTTCCGTGACCCTTTACATGGCTCATGGAGATGATGATGTCGGCGTCCGCCAAAGCGGAGCCGATCTTTGCGGTCTTGCAGTATTCGCCGTTGGGAACGGGCAGATCTCTTTCGTCCAGACCCTTTAAGCCGTCCGCGATGATGGTCTGCACGCCGGTGGCGATGGGATTGTAGCCGTTGACGTAGGCGGAATCCAGGTGATCCAGGGCGTTCTTTCTGCCGCCGACGTACAGCGTGTTGCAGTCCGTCAGGAAGGGCTTGCCGCCCAGTCTCTTGATGTAATCGCAGACCGTTCTCGCCCAGTTGGGACGAAGATACGCCAGGTTGCCCGGCTCACCGAAGTGGATCTTGACGGCCACGAATTTGTCTTCGAAATCGATGTTCTCGAAGCCGGCCTTCTTCATGAGGCGTTCCAGCTTGTGCAGAAGGCTCTCTTCGCCGTTGGTGCGCAGGTTGGTGAAGTATACGGGTGCTTTTTCCATGGGTCTCTCCTTATTTTTCTATGAATGATGCCTTACTTGAGCGCCTTGAATTCCTTGCGGATCGCCTTCAGCGTATCCGGTTCCGTCAGGATATGATAGCCCGCCAGCGCCATGCCGCCTGCCGTTTCCATCATGCGGTCCTTGGCGAACTCCGTCTGGGTCGCTGCCGCAAATTCCCTGGTGTGACCCGGGATCGCTTCCGTCGTGATGGGAAAATACGGATGGATCGTCGGGCAGACGTAGGAGACGTTGCCGGCATCCACGGAGCCGTAGTCCTCTCCGGGAGGCTGGATGCCCTCCACGCCCAGTTCCTTCATGCTCTGTTCGAACAGATCGTTGAGGGTCTCGTTCGTGGCCAGATCGTCGTAGGCCAGCTCGAAAGGCCGCATCTTGAGCTCGCAGCCGGTGGCGAGGGCCGCCGCCTTGCCGCAGTTGACGACCTGCTGGTAGAGATGCTTTAAGTACGCCTTCTTGCCTGCTCTTACGTAGAACCGGCACACGCAGTGCTCGGGGATGACGTTGCAGGCGACGCCGCCCTCCGTAATGATGCCGTGGATGCGGGCATCGGGGCGGGTCTGCTGGCGCAGCGCGTTGATGTTGTTGAAAGTCTGGATGACCGCATCCAGCGCGTTGATGCCCATCTCCGGCTCACTGGCCGCATGGGCTGCCCGGCCGAAGAATTCGAACTCGATGGTATCCATGGCCAGGGACTTGCCGCTCTTGAAATAATCCACGCTGGTGGGGTGGCAGATCATGGCCGCATCCAGATCGCGGAACACGCCCTTGTTGGCGTAGGCCACCTTGGCGCCATCCGTCTCCTCTGCAGGGGTGCCCAGCACCACGACCCAGCCGCCGGTCTCGTCCACGAAGCGGCTCAGGATGATGCCGGCTGCTACGGATGTCGCGCCCAGCATGTTGTGACCGCATCCATGGCCGGGTCCGCCGTGTTCGCCCAGGCCGGGCAGCGCATCGTATTCCGCCATAAAGCAGATGTGGGGACCGGGTTTGGCAGAGCGGTATTCCGCCCGGTAGCCCGTCGCCAGACCCATGTAGGGCTTCTCCACCTTAAAGCCGTATTTCTTCAGCAGTTCGGCGTGGAGCTTTGAGGATTCGTACTCCACGTTTCCCAATTCCGGGTTTTTATAGATCGCGTCCGAGAGCGCTTCGATGTCGGCGCGGATCTCCTTCGCGATCTGTGTAATCTTCTGTTTCATGGCCGGGCCTCCTGTTCTGTGTCTACTTTAAGAATCCGTCGATGATGGCCTTTTCCGCCTCTTCCTCCGTCAGTCCAAGGGTGCGCAGCTTAAGGATCTGCTCCCCTGCGATCTTGCCGATGGCCGCCTCATGGATGAGCGCCGCATCGCGGTCGTTGGCGACGAGTTCCGGGGACGCGTCCACCCGGCCGTTTTCCGACAGGATGGCGTCGCATTCGCTGTGACCCGTGCATTTGGCGTTGCCGATGATGTTGGAGCGGTAGGCCTGATAACTGTTGCCTCTCGCAACGGAGCGGCTGATGAGGTTGACGCCGCTGTCTTCGCCGTTCATCTCCACCTCGAAGTCCGTCGTGGCGGTCTCGTCGTCGTCCGTCAGTATTCTTTCCTTGATGACCAGGGTCGCCCGTTCGCCTACGGTGCCGCGGGTCTTGCGGACGGTGCTGGAGACACCGCCCAGCTGGGAAGTGTCCATTTCCAGATAGGAATCCGGGCCGAGGAAGACCTCGGTCTGGGGATCGATCACCTTCTTGGTCTGGTTGGAACCGGTGCCCACGTGCTTTTCCACGTACAGCACTCTGGCGCCCTTCTCCAGGAAGAAGCGGTGGATGCCGTTGTGGCGGGCGGGCTCGCCGGTCTCGGTATGGATGCCGCAGCCTGCGATGATCTTGACGTCCGCACCCTCTCCCACGTAGAAATCGTTGTAGACCAGGTCGTCCACGCCGGCCTTCGTAACGCAGGCGGGGATAAAGACGTCTTCGCCCTTCGTGCCGGGGGCGATATGGATATCCAGGCCGGGGTTGTCGGTCTTGGAATCGATCTTGATGTTTTCGGTGGACTGCCGGCCCAGGCTCATGCAGTTGGAGCGGATGTTGAAGGCGCCCTTGAAGGAAATGCCGTCGAAGTCGGCCACCTGCTTCAGCAGATCCGCAGTGTTCTTATCGATGTTGTTCAAGTGTCTGTTCTCCTAAATAATTTATCGTTTGACCCGCTACATGCAGGGCTTTTCGCAGTCGTCGTTCTTGCAGAGCAGTCTGGGGAAGATGCTCTTGCGGTCACCTCGCAGGCCCACCTTGCCGTCCTGGATCATCACGATCTCGTCGGCGATGGACAGGATGCGCTCCTGGTGGGAGATGATGACCAGGGAGTTGTCTCTTCTGTCGCGGATGTTCTCGAACACCCGGACCAGATTATTGAAGCTCCACAGGTCGATGCCGGCTTCAGGCTCGTCGAACACGGCCAGGCGGCTGCGGCGCAGCAGCACGGTCGCGATCTCGATGCGCTTGATCTCGCCGCCGGACAGGTGGGTGCCTACGCCGCGGTCGACGTATTCGCCCGCTTCCAGGCCCACTTCCTGCAGCACGTTTGCCAGTTCCTCCTCGGTAAGCGTCTTGCCGGCAGCCATATTCAGCATGTCGCGCACGGTAATGCCCTTAAAGCGCACGGGCTGCTGGAAGGCGTAGCCGACGCCGGCCCGGGCTCTTTCGGTGGGATCGAGCGGCACCAGATCCAGACCGTCCAGCAGGATCTGGCCGCTGTCCGGTTTTTCCACGCCTGCGATCATCTTGGCCAGGGTGGTCTTGCCTCCGCCGTTGGGGCCGGTGAGGCAGATCAGCTTGCCGTCCGGGATCGTCAGGTTTATGTCGTCCAGGATCTTCCGCCCCTGGGCGGAGAAGCTGAGATTCTTAATTTCGAGCATGGTTTTGTTTTCTCCTTTAATTTAGTGCACAGTTATAATTAGTATAACATAAAACGGAAGGCTGTTGCCGCCTTCCGTTGATATTTTAGTAAGCAGGACCGACGTGGCCCTTCGACAGGCTCAGGGCCCGGAAAACGTTCCCTGAGCTTGTCGAAAGGAACGCTGCTTCTATTCGATCCGCAGCGCCCGCATGGCGTTTAAGATCGCCAGCATGCAGACGCCCACGTCCGCAAAGATCGCCAGCCACATGTTGGCATAGCCTAAGGCAGCCAGGATGAGCACCAGCACCTTGATGCCGATGGAGAAACTGATGTTCTCGTAGATGATGCGCATCGTTTTGCGGGCGATCCGTACGGCAAGCGCCACATCGGAAGGCTTGTCGTTCATCAATACGATGTCCGCCGCCTCCACCGCAGCCGCACTGCCCATTGAGCCCATGGCGATGCCCACATCCGCCCGGGAAAGGACCGGCGCGTCGTTGATACCGTCTCCAGCGAACGCCACCATTTTGCCTTCGCCCTTGGAGGCGATGAGTTCCTCGACCTTTGCGACCTTGTCCTGGGGCATCATCTCGGCATAGTACGCATCCAGTCCCAGGTCGTTTGCCACTTGTTCCGCGATCTCCTTCTTATCCCCGGTCAGCATCACCGTACGGGAAACGCCCAGAGATTTAAGAGCTGTAATGGCGCTCCTGGCGTCATCCTTGACGATGTCCGAAAGCACGATGTGACCCGCATAGACCCCATCTACTGCGACATGCACGATCGTTCCCGGCGTATCGCATTCGCGGCAAACGACGCCTTCCTGCTCCATCAGCCGGGCATTGCCGCAGGCCACGTGCTTACCGTCCACATTCGCGACGATACCTTTGCCTGAGTGTTCCTCGAGATCCTTTACCCGGTTCCTGTCGATCTCCTTTTGCGCGCGGGTCTGATAGGCTTGCGCCAGAGAATGGGAGATCGGGTGGTCGGAGTAACTTTCCGCAGCGGCGGCCAGATCCAGCAGTTCATCCTCTGTCACTTGCTCCGGATGGATCGCAACGACGGAGAACACGCCTTTCGTGAGCGTACCGGTCTTGTCGAACACCATCGTATCCGCTTTCGCCAGCGCCTCCAGGTAGTTGCCGCCCTTGATGAGCACGCCCTTGGAGGAGGCTCCGCCGATGCCGGCGAAGAAGCTCAAAGGGACAGAGATGACCAGCGCACAGGGGCAGGACACCACCAGGAAGATGAGGGCCCGGTGCACCCAGGTCGCCCAGTCTCCGGTAATAAGGGAAGGAACGATCGCCAGCACCAGCGCGCAGGCGCACACGATGGGCGTATAGTAGCGGGCAAAACGGGTAATAAACTGCTCCGCTTTCCCCTTGTTTTCCGCTGCCTCCTCCACCAGTTCCAGGATGCGGGTGGCGGTGGATTCGTCGCAGGGCTTCGTCACGCGGACCTTCAGCAGACCGTTCAGGTTGATGGTGCCGGAGTAGATCTCATCCCCTTCAGAAACGTTTCTGGGTAGGGATTCCCCGGTAAGGGCCGCCGTATCCAGCTGCGATGACCCTTCCAGCACGACGCCGTCCACGGGCACCCGTTCGCCGGGTTTGATCGTAATGACGCTGCCGACTTCCAGATCGTCCGGATCGACCTGCTGCAGCTCTCCGTTTCCGTCTTCGATATTAGCGTAGTCCGGCCGGATATCCATCAGCGTCGCGATGGACTGGCGGGACTTGTCCACGGCCTTGTCCTGAAAGTACTCACCGATGCGGTACAGCACCAGCACGGAGATCGCCTCCAGATACTCGCCCATGGCGAGAGCGCCGAAGGTCGCCACCACCATCAGGAAATTCTCGTCGAACACCTGGCCGTTTTTTATGTTGCGAAAGGCCTTGCGCAGGATCTTATGGCCGACGGCCACGTAGATGACCAGCGCGATAGCCAGTTTAAGATATGGATTCATAGCCTGCGTTGCAGGGCAAAGCGCCCCTCTCCTATTTCGTAACGATCTCCCAATCCGGTTCCAGCTTCTTTACCAGGGCCTTTGCGGCCTCCAGCACTTCGTCGAACTTGTCGTCCGCTGCGGTCAGGGTCAGCTTTTCCGTCATAAAGCTGACGGTCGCCTTCTCGACGCCGGGCATCTTGTTGAGGTTGTCTTCCAGCTTGGCGGCGCAGTTTGCGCAGTCGATTCCCTTGACTTTAAAGGATTTTTTCATGATCGGGTCCTCCCTACTCTTTTACGTGATCCATGCCCATCTGCAGGATCGTATGCACGTGATCGTCGGCGAGAAAATAGATCACCTGTTTGCCTTCCTTGCGGCAGCGGATCAGATCCATCTGCTTGAGGGTGCGCAGCTGATGGCTGACGGCGGACTGGGTGGCGCCGGTCTTTTCCGTCAGATCGGCGACGCAGAGCTCCCCTTCCATGAGCGCGTACAGCAGCTTGATGCGGGTGGTGTCGCTGAATGCCTTAAACAGGTCGGCCAGATCGTACAGATCCTCTTCGGTGATGATGCTTTTGTCTTTCTTCTTCGGCATGTTTTCCCTCCGATGAACATATGAATATCTGTTCATATTTGCATTATATCGGGCAGGGGATGAGATGTCAACCGGAGTAGTGAAAAAAGATGCACAGTATCGTATAATGTCGATATCAGAATGACCCGGGAGGAAAATCATGACCACGGAAGAACGCGCGAAACAGATCATAGAAGCGATCAAAACAGAGGAAGGAACGGATCCGGCGGAGATCTTCCGCCATATGGCACGAAAAGATTTCGTCCGCATGCACGGACCGGAACACCACATTCTGGACGGCGCAGCCATCCTGACCGCGTTCCGCAATGCAGGCGGTGCGATCGACCTGGATGCAGCACTGCAGAGCATTCTGCAGGAAGGTCTCCGCATGCCCGGCGCCATGTGCGGACTGTGGGGCGTCTGCGGCGCCATCGCATCCATCGGCGCGGCGCTGGCCATCATCGACGGCACCGGTCCCCTTTCGGAAGATGGCTCCTGGGGCGAGCATATGGCCTATACCTCGGAAGCGATCCGGGAGATGGGACGGGTCAACGGACCCCGCTGCTACAAGCGCGACGCGATGCTGGCGTTCCGCAACGCCGTCACTTACATTAACAGCCATTACGACGTGACCTTGACATATGAGGAGAAGCCCTGCGAGTTCTCCGGACGGAACGAGCAGTGCATCCGGGAGAGATGCCCGTTTTATAGAGGCTAGAGGTTCGAATCCCCTTTTGCCCCAACGAAAAAGACCACCGCAAAGGTGGTCTTTTTCATTGGTGGACCTTAGGGGATCGTTCGAGCTTCGCCTCCGGCTCGCTCTCACGTGAACCCTGCAGGGGCTCGAATCCCCTAACACCGTCATCGCATTAGAAAAGAGCACCCACAAGGGGTGAACTAGTCAAGTAAAAGTAGACAAACTAAAAAAGCATTAGCCAAACCCCTGTTCGATCCTGTATTGGACAGGGGTTTTGTATTGCAGTGCATAGGCTGGTCGGTCGTTG
>Ga0256404_1004207_pt1 | contig 27548 bp, 28 predicted proteins | sample RumenRJG_01DNA_FD_185990 | JGI IMG/M metagenome (GOLD analysis project Ga0256404, IMG submission 185990) | Bovine rumen microbial communities from Lethbridge, Alberta, Canada - RJG_01 | ecosystem: Host-associated > Mammals > Digestive system > Stomach > Rumen | place: Canada: Alberta | collected...
TAAGCTCGTCGTAATCGCAGAGCTCCTTGCTTTGCATACCCTTTGTAACACAGCCTATCGGCAGAACGTCAATGCCTGTTTTCTGCGCCTTGTTAAGCACATACTTTACAAGCTCTGCGTTGTCGATGACAGGCTTTGTGTTGGGCATACACGCAACGCCGGTAAAGCCGCCGGCTTTTGCAGCGGCGGCTCCGGTGAATATATCTTCTTTGTGTGTCTGTCCGGGGTCACGGAAATGAACGTGCATATCAAATAATCCCGGCAGTGCTGTAAGCTTTCCCTGCGCGTCAATGACTCTTTCAGCAGTTTCATCGGTCTTTCCGATGCTGACGATCTTACCGTCCGCGATAGCGATATCGGTGATCTCGTCAAGTTTGCTCTGCGGGTCAACTGCGCGGACATTTTTAATAAGAATATCCATAATTATACGTCTGATGTGCTTATCTCCTTGCCGTAGAAGTTTGCCTTGTTCTCGTCTCTTTCACACTTGTAAACGTTGCCGTCAGCATTCTGGAACAAGAACGTTGCAGTTGCGAGCTTCTTGGTGTTTGTCTTTATCTCGTTATCTGTAGGATACTTGAGATTTGAGTAGGAGATGGTGCAGAAGTAAAACAGGCTTATACCGAAGTTTACGTCATCTGAACGGTCGCCGTGCAGCAGAAGGATCTTGATCTCCTTGTTATCTTCCTTTACCTTGAAGTAGCCCTTTCCAAGTGTCTTGTTGCTTTCGGTATCGACCATCTTGAAGTCACCGTCCTCGGTGAAGGTGAACTTAACGTGCTTGTCGTGGTCTACCCAGTTGCCCATGATAAGCTGTCTTGAGTCGCCGTCCTTTGAGGGTGAGCTGAAAACGTAGGTAGCAACAACAATGCCAATTACCACAAGTATGACGAACAAAACGCCAAGAATCGCTGAAATTACTTTTTTCATAATTATTTCCTCCCTGATAATCGCTTTATTTATTTATTCTCAAGAACTGCGCCTCTGTTGGCAGATGTCACCAGAGAAGCATATCTTGCGAGATAACCGGTCTTGATCTTCGGCTCTCTTGGAGTCCAGTTCTTTCTTCTTTCTTCAAGCTCCTCGTCTGATACCTTGAGCTGAATGCTGTGAGCGTTGATATCTATCGCGATAATGTCGCCCTCGTGTACAAGTGCGATATTTCCGCCAAGTGCTGCCTCGGGTGAAACGTGACCGATCGAAGCACCTCTTGTTGCGCCGCTGAAACGTCCGTCGGTGATAAGCGCAACGGTCGATCCAAGTCCCATACCTGCAATAGCGGATGTAGGATTGAGCATTTCTCTCATTCCCGGGCCGCCCTTTGGTCCTTCGTATCTGATAACAACAACATCTCCCGGGACGATCTTTCCGCCGCGGATAGCATCTATTGCCTCTTCCTCGCTGTCAAATACTCTTGCAGGTCCTTCGTGTTTGAGCATTTCGGGAGCTACCGCACTTCTCTTGACAACGCAGGTATCGGGTGCAAGGTTTCCGCGCAGAACCGCAATACCGCCGTTTGGCATATACGGATCATCAATATCTCTGATGATATCGTGATTTTTGTTTACGCAGCCCTTGATATTCTCACCCACTGTTTTGCCTGTGCAGGTAAGACATTCTGTATTGATAAGATGCTTTTTGGCAAGCTCGCCGAGAACTGCATAAACGCCGCCTGCCTCGTTGAGATCCTCCATATAAGCGTGACCCGCAGGTGCAAGGTGGCAGATGTTAGGAGTCCTCTCACTTATCTCGTTTACAAGCTCAAGGTCAAGCTCGATACCGCACTCGTGGGCGATAGCGGGCAGGTGCAGCATTGAGTTTGTTGAGCAGCCAAGCGCCATATCAGCAGCGATCGCATTCTTGAACGCTTCCTCTGTCAGAATGTCGCGCGGTCTGATGTTGCGGCGGTAAAGCTCCATTACCTGCATACCTGCGCTCTTTGCAAGCTTTATCCTCTCCGAATAAACTGCGGGGATAGTGCCGTTGCCTTTGAGTCCCATACCAAGAACTTCCGTAAGGCAGTTCATTGAGTTTGCTGTGTACATACCCGAGCATGAACCGCAGGTAGGACAAGCCTTGTTCTCAAATTCCTCAACGTCCTCAAGCGTGCAGTTGCCTGCGTTGTAGGTGCCGACAGCCTCGAACATACTTGAAAGGGAAGTCTTTGAGCCTTTAACGTGACCTGCGAGCATCGGTCCGCCCGAAACGAACACGGTAGGAACGTTTACCCTCGCTGCTGCCATAAGCAGACCCGGCACGTTCTTGTCGCAGTTAGGGATCATAACGAGCGCGTCAAAGTGGTGCGCAAGCGCCATACACTCGGTAGAATCTGCGATAAGGTCACGGGTAACGAGCGAATACTTCATACCCTGATGACCCATTGCGATACCGTCGCAAACTGCGATAGCAGGGAACACGACAGGTGTACCGCCTGCCATTGCAACACCCAGCTTAACAGCCTCGGTTATCTTGTCGATGTTCATATGCCCGGGTACTATCTCATTGTAGGAAGAAACGATACCGACGAGCGGTCTTTCCATTTCCTGCTTTGTGAAACCCAGTGCATTGAACAATGATCTCTGCGGAGCTTTGTCAACGCCCTCGCAGAAATAGTTCTTACACTCTTTACATTCTGACATAATAATTACCTTCTTTCAGATCTGCGGCACACCGCCGTTTTTGGTGAACAGCATCTCCGCCGCGGTCATATCTTTATAAAAAATTGTGCTGAAATTGTTTCCTCACCGCAGGATCATCTTTGTTTTGAAACTGCAATGTTTGTAAAAGAAAAGCTCTGTACCTCTACCGAGCTGAGCTCGAGGTTCTTCACAATATTCTCTCCCATTTCAAGATGATGTGTATGCAGCTGGTTTGAACGGATACCGTCTGCGCTGCATCGTGCAAGCTCTTTGATTATCTCCTCGGAAACCATAGGAGCAACAGCGCTATTCAGCATTTCCGCGGTGAAGCCCTCCGCTTTGACGAGCAGTTTCATATTTCCGGATGCACGGATATATGAAACATTTCCGTCAGGCTCTTTGTATGGGACGGGATACGGTGTGCCGAACCCGGCTTCTATCGTCCTTCCCACCTCAAGCGTATTTGGCACAGCTGTCTGTGTCTGTACAGGCTGAGCCTGCGGCTGCGGAGCTTGCACAGGCTGCTGCGGCTGCTGTGTTGAGCCGTTTATCTTTCCGTCATCAAGAAAATCCTTTACCTTATCAAAAAATCCCATTTGATCGACCTCCTGATCGGGTTATACCACCCAATAGTTATCAAAGCATAGGCTGCTCGCCGGGGACTTCCCACCCGGTGATCTGTATGCTTGCGCTTTTAGCATTAAAAGTAGTTACCGATTTGGATATGTTCGGCATATCTTCTTCTGCCTTTTTTGCGATAACGCCAAGCTCGCTTGCCTTCGGTCTTTGTATAGGGATAGCGCTGAAGATGACACCTTTCAGGTACGAAATCAGCAGATGCTGTAACTTGCTGTATTTTTCTTTGTAGTCGCCCATTTCAACTTCGACCGTACCCTTTAAAGAGAACCTTACAGGCACATTGTCCTTGTCAGCATACGGTACGGGGCTGTCAAATCCTACATCTATCGTTACTGTTTCTCCCGCCTCAATTGTTCTGTCATCTGCTGTATTGGCGGGGGGATTTGTATCAACGCCTGCCTGCGCCTTCAATTCATTGAAGTGTCTTACCTGTTCCTCCGCCCTTGCCACACTGTCATTTTCAGGCTGAACGGGCTGCTCGGGCTGTACCTGCTGTGCAGGCTGTGTCTGCTCGGGTTTGTTGGTCGAGCCGTTTATCTTGCCGTCATCAAGGAAATCCTTTACCTTGTCGAAAAATCCCATATCATGCTCCTCCTTTATGGTCTTGCCCGAGGAAAGCAGCACCGATGATACCTGCATCGTTTCCGAGCTTTGCAATAACGATCTCCGTGTTCTTTGCCGAGTTCTTTGTGTAGACCTCTTTAGCTACCAACTCCTTGAGCGGCAAAAGCAGAGGGTCGCCCTCGTTGCACACACCGCCGCCGATGCACAGGATATCGGGCTGGAAGATGTTTATCGTGTTTGTTATACCGCAAGCGAGGTAGCGGATGTACTTATCAACAACAGCCTTGCCTGCTCTGTCGCCTGCGCGCATTGCGTTGAAGGCAGTCCTTGCGGAAACCTTGCCGTCCTCCTCGTTCATCTGCCACATTATCGAGGACTTGTCCTCAAGCATAGCCTCTTTGGTCATCCTCACAAGACCCGTAGCCGATGAGAATACCTCAAAGCAGCCTTTTCTTCCGCAGGTACATTCAGGACCGTTGGGGTCAACGACTGTGTGACCTATCTCTGCGCCTGCAAAGTTAAAGCCCGAATATATCTTGCCGTTTATGATTATGCCGCCGCCTACGCCTGTGCCGAGTGTGATGCACACAGCATCATTTGCGCCCTTTGCAGCACCTGCGACATACTCGCCGTATGCAGCCGCGTTAGCATCGTTTTCAACGTAAACAGGCTTGTTTATATGCTTTTGCATTATCTCAACAACGGGCAGGTTAAGAAAACCGAGGTTGTTGGAATACTCGATTATACCTGTTGCCGAGTTTGCAGTACCGGGGGTACCTATGCCGACTGACTCTATATCGTCAAGAGTAAGTCCTGCCTGCTCCACAGCCTCCAGCGAGACCTTTGCCATATCTGCGCATATTTCCTCCGCAGGTCTTGGCAGCAGAGTCTTTGTAGTTGCCTTTGAGATTATCTCGTAATTCTCGTTGACAACTCCTGCCTTGATGTTTGTTCCTCCGAGGTCGATGCCTATGTAGTATTTCATTTTTAGCCCTCCACAAATTTATTTTCCGAAAACACCTGCCGCCATGGCTGCGCCGCAGACCGAGCCTACAAAGGCTGCTGCAAGCGTTATAAGCGCAACAGCGGCAACTGCTCCTGCAGTGTCATCTTTTTTGCTGTGCCGTGCATAGCAGATTATGCCCGCAGCAACAGGCGTAAGCACTATCGCTACCGTAGTAAAGCGCGGTATGTCAAACTGCGGAAACATACTCTGTTTGATATGCATATAGTAGTATATCATCATCAGTGCGATATTTGCAAGCAGCGCACCGATAAATGCTATGAAAAATTCCTTGCCGTTATTCTTTAACAAGCGTATCTGTCCTTTCCTCGCAGCCGTACCTTGTGAGAATAAAGCTGCATTTGCCGTTTATGCGGACTTTTCCGCATGCGGCATCTATGAAAAAGCTTTCGCCCTTATTTGCTTTCTGACCCTGCACATCGCCGCTTCCGTCAAGCATAAGCAGGTGAGCAAAGCTTCTTTGGTCGATGCAGATACTTACCGAGTCTGCAACATCAAACTTTACCGCTGTAAAATACTCGCACCGCACGAGTACGGTATACTCGTATCCGCCGCACTTAACAGCTTCATACCTTGGAGCAGGTGTCCACGGAACAGTTTTTGTCACATCAAGAGCGTTTTGTATATGCAGCTCACGCGGCTTACCGTCTTTTCCGAGCCTGCCGTAGTCATAGACCCTGTACGTTGTATTGGAGTTTTGCTGTATCTCCGCAACCAGCACGCCCTTACCGATAGCGTGCAGCGTCCCGGGCGGTACAAAAAACACATCGCCCCTGCTGACCTTCACTTTGTTTACGATCTGCATAACAGTGTTGTTTTTGATCGCCTGCTCAAAGTGCTGCTTGTCGGTATTTTCTTTAAAGCCGATAACTATGCTTGAATCTGGCTTGCAGTCGATAACGTACCACATTTCCGTTTTGCCCTGACCTGCGTGTGCAGCGGCGTACTCGTCATCGGGGTGTACCTGCACCGACAGGTCGTCCTCGGCGTCGATAAGCTTTATAAGGATAGGGAAGTCCTTGCAGTTCTCACAGTCTGTACCAAGTACCTGCCTGCCCTTGCTTAGTATGTGCTCCCAAAGCGTGCTGCCGTTTTCGGTGCGGCAATTGCCGTCGCTTCGGCAGGCAAGCTCCCAGCTTTCCGATACTTTGTCAAGGTTTGTCTGCTTGCCGAACTGCGCGCGAAGTCGGGTGCCTCCCCAGATATGATCTTTGAGTTCGGGATAGAGTCTTACCACTGACATAATACGACCTGCTTTCTGATTACCCAATTAAGAACAGTATACCATAATCTGCCCCTTGATGTCAACAAAAAGAGGGTTACAAAACAGCTTTTTTTAATATTTTTATCCATTTTGCTTGACTTTGCGGTGCGAGTGTGTTATACTTTGCCGAAAAAGGCTTGAATGTAACGGAGGAAAGTGCTATGAGAATACTTGCTGTCGATTACGGCGACGCGCGCACAGGGCTTGCGATAAGCGATAATTCGGAGTTTCTTGCTTCGCCCGTGGGAACGATACCCGAGCGTAACGCACAGCGCCTGGCGCAAAAGGTCGCTGAAACCGCAAAGGAGCAGGGTGCACAGCTTATTGTTGTGGGCTTGCCGATAAATATGAACGGCACAATGGGACCACGTGCTGAAAAGTGCGAGGAGTTTGCGCAGATGCTTCGGGAGCTTGTTGACTGCGAGGTGCAGATGTGGGACGAGCGTTCAACGACCGTTACAGCTCACAATATCCTCAACACGACCAATGTGCGCGGCAAGGCGAGAAAGGCGGTCGTTGATACAGTTGCTGCGACTATAATCCTTGAATCGTTCCTTGACCACAGGCGCAAAAATCCCCCCAAGGCGTAACACCAAAAAAGAGGCTGCCGCATTGTGCTTTCAATGCAGCAGCCTTTTGTGCTTTTTATCAGTCTATCTCGACCATTATCTTCTGATCGTTTCTCGAAGCGCTGGCTCTCATAACAACTCTGATAGCCTTTGCGATACGGCCCTGCTTGCCGATCACGCGGCCCATATCGTCGGGTGCGACGTGCAGGTGATAAACGATAATGCCTTCCTCGTTAGGCTCGTCAACAACTACCTCGATAGCGTTCTTGTCCTCAACGAGTTCGGAAACAATAGTCTCAAGTAATTCTTTCATTATGATTTCTCCATTCTCCCACGAAAATGCGGTGTTCCCACCGAAGAAAACCGGTAAGGCGGCGGTGGGATAAGTGCCTTACTGGTTTTTTGAACAAACACTATCAGATGTTGTTCTTCTTGAACAGTTCCTTAACTGTATCGGTCGGCTGTGCGCCCTTCTCGATCCAGGACTTTGCCTTCTCTGCGTCTACCTTGAATACAGTTGGCTCCTTGGTAGGATCGTAGTAGCCAAGCTCCTCGATGCAGCGTCCGTCTCTTGGATATCTGGAATCTGCAACAACAATTCTGTAGAAAGGTGCCTTTTTAGCGCCGATCCTTCTGAGTCTGATCTTTACTGCCATTATATTTCACCTCCGATTGTGTACTTGTTATATAAATATCATTTGATATTTAAGACTTACTGTTTAGGGAAAGAGTTCGGGTCGACTCCGCCCAAGCCCTTGAGCAGCGCTGCTCTGTTCATCTTTGCCTTCTTGCCGTGCAGTCTTCCGCCGATACCGAACTGCTTCATCATCTTCTGCATCTGGTCGAACTGCTTGAGCAGCTGATTTATATCCTGTACCTGTGTGCCGCTTCCCGCAGCGATCCTGCGCTTTCTCTTGGGGTCGATGATAGATGGCTTTTCGCGCTCTGCCGCGGTCATTGAATTTATCATAGCCTCGGTCTTGCGCAGCTGTATCTCGCCCTGTTCAAGCTGTTCATCATCTATCTTGCCGACACCCGGGAGAAGTCTTATCAGCGACTTCATTGAGCCCATTTTGTGTATCTGCTTCATCTGCTCGAGCAGGTCATTGAGGTCAAAGCCTTTTTCCTGCATCTTATCGGCAAGCTTTTTGGCTTCTTTTTCGTCAATAGTCTGCGTAGCCTTTTCGATAAGTGTGAGCATATCGCCCATACCGAGAATTCTCGATGCCATTCTTTCAGGGTGGAAAGGCTCGAATTCGCCGAGCTTTTCGCCCATACCCACGAACTTGATAGGCTTACCTGTTACCGCAAGCACTGACAGCGCAGCACCGCCTCTGGTATCGGAATCGAGCTTGGTAAGGATAACGCTGTCGATACCCAGAGCCTCGTCAAAGCTTGATGCGACACGCACAGCGTCCTGACCGATCATCGCATCGACAACGAGCATTATCTCGTTAGGCTCTGCGATCTGCTTTATATCTTTAAGCTCGTTCATAAGCTCTTCGTCGATATGCAGACGGCCTGCGGTATCTATGATAACAAGGTCGTGACCGTAATCCTTTGCGTACTTGATACCCTCTTTAACGATCTTTCTGGGGTCTATCTGACCCATTTCAAATACCGGTACCTCTGCCTTTGCACCAACGACTTTCAGCTGTTCGATAGCGGCAGGTCTGTAAACGTCCGCAGCGATAAGCAGCGGTCTTTTGTTCTGATCCTTGAACAGCTTTGCGAGCTTTGCAGCGTGGGTAGTCTTACCTGAACCCTGAAGACCGCACATCATTATGATGCAGGGCGGCTTGCTGGGGAAGTTTATCTTGGCATTTGCCTCACCCATAAGCTTTATAAGCTCTTCGTGAACTATCTTTATCACCTGCTGTCCGGGGGTAAGACTCTTCAGAACATCTTCACCGACCGAACGCTCGGAAACACTGTTAACAAAGTCCTTAACTACCTTATAGCTGACGTCGGCTTCGAGAAGCGCCATTTTTACCTCACGCATAGCCTCCTTAACGTCAGACTCGGAAAGCTTGCCTCGTGATTTAAGACGCTTGAACACGCCATTGAGTTTTTCGGAAAGTCCTTCAAACGCCATATTTATCCTCCTGTATCAGTCCTGCTCGTTCTCTTCCTCTTCGGGAGCAGGATTTTCATATTCTTCAAGTTTTTCGTCAAAGTTTTCAAGCAAAACTACTATCTTCTCCGCAACGGTCCTGAAAGACCTGTGTGCGTTACACTCGTTGAATGCGGCGAGTGCAAGCTGTTTAAAGCCCTCGATCTCGTCCTTCCTTGCCTGTTCTGCCTTTAAAAGCCCGAGCTTTTCTTCGTACTCCATCAGCGCCTCGTCACCGCGCTTTATCGCATCGTGAACGCCCTGACGGGAGATATCGTAATGATCGGCGATCTCGCCGAGCGAAAGGTCATCGTTGTAATACAGATCCATAATATCGAGCTGTTTTTCGGTGAGCAGTCCGCCGTACAGGTCGATAAGCCTGCCCATTTCGAGATTCTTGCTCAATTACAACGCCTCCTTTGCGAGAGTGTAAAGCCTGAAAACTTTACAACATTACATATTATATATCAAGTAGAGTTACTTGTCAAGTGCTTTTTGCAAAAAAAGTCCCAAAACGAAAATAAAAGTCTGAAAGGCACATCAGCCCTTCAGACCTCTTGCTTGTCTGTCCATATCTTCAACAACGATATCGTATATCTCACCGAGCGATGCACAGTATTCAAGCACCTTCCATGGCTCGTTTGTGTGGTAGTGTATCTTCATTACCTCGTCATCGCCTATGGCGAGCAGACAATCGCCCTTGAAATTCTTTTCAAAGTATTCGCTTACTTCGTCCTCGTCGAGTCCCTGCGCGTCAATAAGCAGCTGTGTGTCGTATCTGTATTCGATATCTTCCATAATAAAACCTCCGTTATTCAAAGTATATGCCTTGAAACAAAAGCATATATTTGTTGTATCAATATGTTGTGAATAAATTAACAGAAAATTTTGAAATTGGCGTAAAATTTGTGATATGATATATTCGTATAATAATGAGTTATGATCTGGACAGGGGGAAAACATATGATAAGCTACACATTGAAAAATGACAGATATGAAGCGGTCATCCCTGCGCTCACATTCGGCACGGGTGATTTTAAAAGGCACGATAACGACGAGGCATATTTTGAACTGCTTGATAAATACACCGAGCTTGGCGGCTGGTGCATCGACACTGCGAGAGTGTACTGCGACTGGCTCGAGGACGGACACAACTCCAGCGAGGGCGTTATCGGGCGCTGGATGAAGGCGAGAAACAACCGTGACAAGATCGTTCTTGCAACAAAGGGCGGTCATCCTGCTATGGGTCATATGGACGAGAACAGGCTGAGCAGGGAAGATCTTGAAAAAGATATAAACGACAGTCTTGAATGTCTGGGAACAGACCATGTGGATATATTCTTTCTGCACAGAGATGATGTGCATGTTCCTGTTGAGGAGATCATGCCGGTACTGAATGATATTTACGAAAGTGGCAGGGCGCATTTCATCGGCGTGTCGAACTGGAGCTGCGAGAGGATACAGGCGGCAAATGATTTTGCAGAGAAAAACGGTCTGGAGCCGATAAGGATAAGCCAGATCTATTACAGCCTTGCGCATGCAAGCTCAAGCATCCTGGGTGATGAAACGCTTGTTTGTATGGATACAAAGGAGTTCCGCTGGTACAGCGAGAACAAGTTTCCGCTTATGGCGTTCTCTCCGCAGGCGAAGGGATTTTTCGCAAGGCTTGCAAAGGGCGATGCCGCACAGTATCTGCCCGAGGGACAGTACGCAAGCACCGCAAACCTTGCGCGTCTTGCAAGGGTGAAAGAGCTTAGTCAGAAAACGGGGGATTCACCTGCGGTGATCCCGCTTGGCTATCTGTCGAGCCAGCCTTTCTTTATCACCTCAGTTTTTGCCGCGTCGAGAACGTGGCAGATAGAGGAGGATATGTCGGCGCAGGATCTGCGTTACGATGCAAGGACGATAGCGTTCCTTGAAAACAAGCTGTAATAGCCAAAGCTGCTGTGAGATCTTCACGGCAGCTTTTTTGTATGTATTTTGCGCAAAAAAAGAGCAGCAAACTCTGCTGCTCTTTGTATATGTCAAATTATATATGCATGTACTAACTGATTAGCACATCGCAACTCACTCCAATTCAAATAAGATACTGGTTTGAAATTGAATTAAGCCATTGGAATAAACACCTTTCGTAGAAAATGTTAAATATAAATAGTCCGTATAGACAAGCATCTGCTTGCCCTGATCATTTTAAAAAGAATTTTGGACTCACGCCTTTCAAAAGAAATGAAATATAAGTCGAATTCAGATTAAATAGTACTTTGGACTCACGCCCTTCATTGTATTTTGTGCCTCCAGACATCGACTTCGTCGGTGCAATTTCCGCATGAAGCCTGAATATCTGATTGTAAAAATATCTAAGCCATTGGATTTATTACCTCTCAAAATCTGAAGTCTGGTCACAATGGTAAAAGTTTTGTGACTGTAAGTAAAATCGGACTTGCGTGAAACGCATTTATATTATGCCATTGGATCAATTTCCTTTCGGGTTATTTCAAATCAATTACCGTGATAACGGTACTAAACTGAACTTTCCGGTGGACTCACTCCTGTCTGTCAAATATTCAAACACTTTGTGTATGTGCAGATCATATGCACCACTCCAGTCTGTAGAAAGTTACAGAAAAGCTTATTTTGAAAAGAGCTTCAAGCTCGTAAATATCTTGGCGGACTCACTCCTTCACATTAAATGTTCAGATTCCTTGTGCAAGCTATTTTCATAGTGCATCACTCCAAAAATATTTATGATGAAGTTTTATGCTGCGAAAGCAAAAAATTACATATTACATTGGACTCACTCTTTCAAGATATTTCTTTCTCGTCAAAATTATCCGAACAGTGCATCGGAAACAACTCCATTCTCAATGTAATAATATAATTCCCGGCATCCAAGCCGTTATTATTCAGTTGTAATATGACAGCCTTGCTGTGCAAAGTCTTTAAGTAATTCCGTTTTCCATCAGACAAGGCGGTTTAGCTTATGTAAATCATAATTGTTGTGGTCTGACGGCTCGTTCGTCCGTGCCCTGACCCTCTTAAAAATGTAAACCGCCGAGCCTATGGCTGCCACTCTTGATATCCAGTGTGCCCATGGGACTCGCTCCTTTCGTGTCTGTCTGAACCTTACGGAGTTCGTCGCTGCCTGTTTGATATTTCGCAAGCTGTGCAGCGCGTTCACTGTATGCCGTTGTCGGTTCGTGATCGGGGAAAATTCAAACCGCCTGACTTCAAGCACCACTGCGTATGCAGCATCTGCATAAGTCAGGACCGTGCGCCTGTAAGTGATACATCACGCTGATGATCTCTGTACGCTGCCGTTCAGCTTCACCTCTGGGTGAACTGTTCGGTTCTTGTTTTCTTGTATACACTATAGCACACTTTTTGTTACTTGTCAATAGTTTTTTTCAACTTTTTTGAAGATTTTATATTTAATATTACTTTTACAAATCACGTCTTGACATTACTTTTATAATGTAGTATAATGATATTGTTGCGGCGGACAAGTTGGCTTGCAAAGCCCCTTGTTCAGCCGTTTTGGTTTATTATGCGGCGGCTGCCCTGCAGCTGTGCGTGTGTGTTAAAACATATTACTTTTGCACAAATCGAAAGGGGAGAGCAAAGTGGCTGACGAAAAGGACTTTGAGATGAATGACGAATATATGCCCGATCTGTACGAGCTTGAGGACGAGAACGGCGATAAGCAGAGCTTTGAGCTGCTTGATGTCATGGAGTATGAGGGTGAGAAATATTACGCGCTGACTCCGTATTTTGATGAAGAAGAGGCAGAGCGTATGCTCGAGGACAGCGGCGAGGTCGTGATACTGCGCTCGGAGTTTGACGAGAACAATGACGAGATACTTGCATCTATCGACGATGATGAGGAGTATGAAAAGATCGGTGAGCTGTTCATGCAGCGCATTGACGAGATGTTCGAGTTTGACGACGATGACGAGGACGGCTGCGGCTGCGGCGATCCCGAGTGCGACCACAAGCATTTCAGCTGATACAGCAGCGAAAACGTTTAAGTGCGGCGTTTGTCGGTATAATTGTACAAATTTTCGTACTGTGATTTGTATAGAATGGTACTTGAATAATCGCGCTGTATGTGGTAATATAATAACAGTAGAAAAGATTTCTGCCTTGTGCGTTAAGCACGGTCATTATAAATCCAACACACAATTAAAAGGGAACCGGGTCTCCGAGAAACGGATTGCAGACCTCCCGGTGCACGCCGACTTTGTGCCGTGTGCATTCGGACGCTGGGAGCGAGAAGTCATTGGGCTGGTACCCACCTGCGAGAGCGGGTTTTATCAATCGTGCGACGGCAAGGCGGTAATATTTTAGCGTACCACACGGTATGTGTTAAAGCGAGGCTTTATGCCTCGCTTTTTTATGTATACATATGTAATATTTTCTCGAAAAACGCAAGAAAAAATCGCCCCACAAAGAGCGATTTTTGAAAATTTGTAGGATTGTACAAGAATGTGGAGATTATTAGTTGACATAATGTGCAGATATTATATTTTGTTTATTAAAATTAACGATATAAGTTGTTGAGTTAAATATATACAAGGCTTGACAATACAAAATAGTATGTTATAATATAAACATAGAGTAAACATTAAATGAACATAATATTTTCTCAAAAAAAGGTTTCTTCGTATTGAAGAAACCTTTTTAATTATTTAGCAATACAACTGAACGGCATATGTGTATTTGTATCCGTCTTTATATACATAGTATACTCCTACACCAATATAACTAAAGCCATTTCTTATCATTGTCGCTTTGTGTCCAGAGCTATTTTCCCATACAGAGTATATAGTATTTGAGTCTTTGTATCCAGTTCCATACCCCATCATAATATTTTCGCCTTCCGATAAACCTAAACCTTTTGCGTATTCATCAATAATTGAAGGACCAGCCAAACCATTCGGTCTTGAATGGGCATATTTTACTGCTAACTCTTTAGCCCTCGCCATAGCCGCTTCGGTCAGTCTGCTATCCGTTTTTAGTTGCGACCTTCCATTTGCTGCACGAAGTTTATTTGTAAGAGTTACTACTGACTGCGCTTCTCTTCTTGCGTCTGCATCTGTGCCTGTAATTTCTGGTTCTTGTGGTTGAGGCTTCAAGTCTGGACGACAGCTATAACAGAACCAGAGGTTCTTGTATCCCTGTGTGCCTGTGCTTGAATTACAAACCTTACCGCAAATGCAACACTTCTTGGCATCACGGCAGCTAAAGCACATTCTATAAGAATCGAGGTTTACGCTGTCGTTTGCTGTCACATTCTTTCCGCAGAGCTTGCATTTTCCAACATAATTACCACTTGGCTGCGATGCGTTTGTTGTTGCTTTCGCCGTTACCTTGACTGTTGCCTTTGTAGTCTGCACAGGCTTTACAGTAGCCTTTGTTGTTACAGCTGCTTGCTTTGTTGTGGTGGTAGTTGCCTGCGCCTTTGTGGTTGTCGATGATGTAGTAGTTGTGTCCGAAGATTTCTCCTCTTTTTCAGATGTATCAGATGTAGTAGTCGTTGTTTCAGCCGTTGTTGTAGTTGTTTCCTCGCTGTCCGAAGAACTGTCTGCCTCGCTGTTGTCCTGCTCCGCCGCAGTTGTGGTTGTATCTGCCTTGCTTGTATCAGCCTGTGAACTATCTCCGCAAGCTGTCATAAACAGCATTGTAAGCGCAAGGAACGCAGATATTATCTTTTTTGACATATTTTTCACCCCTTATCGTACTGATTATACCACGCTTTTTTTGATTCGTCAACACCCAATCACCCACGGGCGCACGCACGCATAGTATAGCTTAACGGCAGTTATGCCTTGCGGCGCTTCGGGTGGCAAGGCGGTTATCGGCTTGTCCGCAGAACAGCCCGAAAAGGCGGTGCGGGGAGCAGGCTGCCGATATATATATAAAGGAGTCGGCTCTCCCGGCTCCTTTAATGCTATATGTGACCGCCCATTCGCAGCGTCAGCCTGTCTGCCACGATGAAGATGAACTCGCTGTTTGTCGGTATCCAGCTGCTGTCAAGTGTGAATGGCCCGAAATACTCGCGCTTGACCGAGGCTGCGGATTTCGCCCACGAGCTGTGTATCGCCGTGCGGATATTTCTTTCAACGCTCCACGGCGTGACTTTGAATTTCGCCGCTATCGATGGGTAGATGTCCTTTGATATCCCGCGCGATACAGGTCCCGACTGCGAGGCAAGCTTTATCGCCTCAAGTATGAACAGATACCCGTTGTAGTTCTTTGTGATGCACAGCTCAAACAGCGCGTCTGCTATCATACGGTCAAGTCCTGCGAAAGGCTGTACGCCAAAAAGCGAGCTGCCTGCGCTGCTGTTTCCGAAAAGCCGCGTAAACAGCTTGTTAAGCGCGTTCCTGTCGGTTTTGTCAAGCACAAGATCGGCATAATCGCGCAATGAAAGATCAACTGCGCCCTCGTTTATTATGATTATCATCGGAGCGTTTGCAGACTGACGCAGCAGAGTGCAAAGATCCTCTTTGTATTTTGTTTCGCTCGAAAGTATAAGTACATCGGGCGAGGAGCGCATAAACTCGCGCTGTATATGCAGCACGTTTTCCTGCGAATAGCTGACCTTTGCACCACCGTTTTTCAGCCGCCGCCCAAGCTCCAAAGCTTCCTCATCATTGTTCCCTACAAGCACGCTTATCCTGCTGTTTTCCATTCATATTTCCTCCTTACTTTCCCAAGGCATTTTCCCCTTAAAAATGCCGTTGCTTATTCTATCACAAGTATTTTTATTTTCAACCTTTCCATTTCATTTGTTCTGAAGCGCTTGCCTAACTTTATCAGCTTGACATTTTCTGTTAACTGCAAGTTTACACGGGTCGGTATGTGCGACCGGTTTCGACACTCCGCAAAAGCCGCGCAAAAGTGGCGAAACCGCCCGATTTCCACGCTTTGCGCCGCATCTTATGAAAGTGAGATGACATTTTACGGCGCTTTGGAATATCATTGCCGCAGGTGATGTTGATAGTGATGATACGATATGATAATGTTTCTCGTTTAGTTTCATATATTTATATGTGCGTTTCAAGGCAGGCTGGCGGCGCTTGACAAAAATGTGCAGTTGTGCTAAACTGTTTGTGTATCTGAAAGAATTGTTTCGGGTGCAGTAACGATCGGCAATATGGGGGGACAGATTACTATGAAAAAGGATATGTTCGATTACATATGGACAGACAAAAAGCGCACACTTTTCGGTCTGCCGCTGTCATTTACAAGGTATTTCCTTACCGAGAACAAGTTCATCACAAGAAGCGGCTTTCTGAGCGTTCAGGAGGACGAGTTCGAGCTTTACAGGGTAACCGATAAAAAGCTGATGCTCTCACTTGGTCAGAGAATGTTCAAGTGCGGCACTATTATGATGCACGTCAAGGACGTTGACACCCCGATCAAGATAGTAAAATCGGTCAAGAAGCCCAGACAGGTGCTTGAGCAGCTTGACAAGTACATCAACATCAACCGCGACAAGTACCGCGTAAGAGGCAGAGATATGGTCGGCGGTTCGTTCGGTGAACACAGTGATGATTCGTTCATTGACGGCGATATTGATGCAGACGATAACATATTCTGATAACATCACAAAGGGCGGAAAGAGATTTCCGTCCTTTTTTGGAGGCATTATGGACAAGAGATTTTTTGAGAGCCTTGAAAGCTGCTGGGACAGGCTCAAAAGCTGCGGCAAGCCGATATACATATACGGTATGGGCAACGGCAGCGAGAAGATACTGCACTTGTTTGACCGCTTCGGGATAAGCTGTTCGGGTATCTTTGCCAGCGATGATTTCGTCAGGGGACAGAGCTTTTGCGGCTTTAAGGTGCAGCGGTTCTCCGATGTTATGGCGGACAGCACCGACAAGCTGATAGTGCTTGGATTTGGCAGCAGCCTTGACGAGATAATGGCAAGGGTGCAAAGCATTGAGGAAAAGTTCGAGCTCGTTGCGCCCGATACATCTGTTACCGACAGCGGATATTTTGACAAAGAGCGCTTTTTTGACCTTTACAGCAAAGCAGAAAGGGCGTACAGCCTGCTTGAAGACGACCTCTCGCGAAAGACGTTTGAGTGCATAACTGCCTACAAGATAACAGGCAGCCTGAAGTATCTGCGAGAGTGCTTTTGTGACGAAAACGAGGCAAACAGCCTGCTTTGCCTTGGCGGCAGCGAGCAGTATTTTGACCTCGGCGCATACAGGGGAGATACGGTGGAAAGCTTTGTCAGCCTTGTGAACGGTAAATACAAAAGCATCACCGCCGTTGAGCCTAATGTGAAAAACTTCCGCAAGTGCGAGCAGAATACACAGCAGTATCAGGATGTCACTCTGTACAATGCTGCTGCGTGGAGTGAGTGTACAACTCTTATGTTCTCAAAAGGCGCGGGCAGGCAGGCAAAGGTATCGCAAAGCGGTGAGCAGGTGAGTGCGCTGACGCTTGACAGCATTGCACAGGACGGCTGCACATTCGTTAAGTACGATGTCGAGGGGGCAGACTGCGAGGCACTGCTGGGCAGCGTGAATACAATAAGAAAGTTCTCGCCAAAGATCTGTGCGGCGCTTTACCACAAGCCGTATGATTATTTCCTGCTGCCGCTGATGATAAGCTGCATAAATGCCGATTACAAGCTGTATATGCGGCAGTCGCGCTATTATCCCTGCTGGGAGACAAATCTCTACTGTATACCGAGATAGAAAATAGCACAAAATCGTACCGCGAAATTTGTGCAAAATTGCGCAATAAATCCTGTGCTCCCTATGCGTATATAGATCGTAAGCAAATACGACCTAATAAGACTGTTAAGAGGAGTGTTATTTATGTTCAAGAAATTTATTAGTGCTGTTATAGCAATAACAATGGTAATGGGTATGTGTTCGTGCAGCGAGCAGTCGTCAGGTTCAGAGCCGCAGCCAGGCTCGCAGATAGTTCAGCCGAGCGAGCCAAAGCCCACGCAGCAGCCATCGTCATTTGAGCCTACAAAGTATATGCTCAATCCGACAGCGGATTATCAGTTCGTGGCGGCAAGTGATGTGAGCAGCGATGAAAAGTTCCTTATCGGCGCAAATGAGTTTTCGGTGAACCTTTTTAAAACGTCAGTCGCCAGCGACCTTGCAGACGGCAAAAACACGCTCGTTTCACCCGAGTCGGTGCTTTTCGCACTTGGTATGACTCAAAGCGGTGCAAAGGGCGAAACGCTCAGGCAGATGCAGAAAGTTCTGTGCGGCGACCTTGACACAGAGACGTTCAACAAGAACATGAACAAGCTGATGACAAGTGCAAGCAAAAGCGGCGATTTCAAATTCGGCATAGCAAACTCCGTATGGGTAAGGGATATGCAGGACATGACTCTCACCGAGCAGTTTGCAAAGAACTGCAAGCAGATGTACAATGCCGAGCTTTTCAAGGCACCGTTCAATGACGATACCTTAAAGCAGATGAACAACTGGGTAAGCGATAAGACCGACAAGATGATACCGTCGATCCTTGATAACCTTGAACCGTCCACCGCAGCGGTGCTGCTCAACTGCATCGCGTTTGACGCAAAGTGGGAAAATCCTTACGAGAAAAATGATGTTATCGACAACAGAGAGTTTACCCTGCAGGACGGCAAAAAGGTTAACTGCTCTATGATGAACAGCGAGGAAAAGCTGTATGTCAGCGATGAAAACGCACAGGGCTTTATCAAGAACTACAAGGGCGGCAAGTATGCGTTTATGGCGATACTTCCAAACGAGGGAGTGAGCCTTTCGGATTATGTAAACTCGCTCACAGCCGACAAGTTTGCAAAGCTCTATGCAGGTAAGACTGATGCCTATAAGGTGTTTGCCTCGATGCCGAAATTCAAGTACGACTACGGCAAAAACCTCAACGATACCCTTAAACAAATGGGCATCACAGATGCGTTCGACGACTCAAAGGCTGATTTCAGCGGTATGACCGAGCAGCAGAAGCTGTTCATCAGCAACGTTTTTCATAAGACTCACATCGAGGTAGACGAGGAGGGCACAAAGGCGGCTGCCGCAACTGCGGTAATGATGGACGTAAGCGGTGCTATTCCGGCTGATGATAACCAGAAATACATAAACCTTGACAGACCGTTTGCATACGCAATTATGGATACACAGACAGGACTGCCCGTGTTTATGGGTACAGTCTGTGACCCGACAGCAAGCTGACATAATGCACATTATAGCCCTGCACGGTTTGTGCAATATTACCCAATAAAAAATGAACTCCTTGTCCGTATATATGTTGTAAGCGTTAAGCAAACACAATACAGACAAGGAGTTGTTTTATATGTTAAAAAAGATGATAAGCGCAGTTATAGCAATAACAATGGTAATGGGGATGTGCTCGTGCAGCGAGCAGTCGTCGGGACAGGATCCGCAGTCAAGCTCGCAGATAGTTCAGCCGTCAGAGCCGGTCGAGCCAAGAACTGATCTTGGTCAAAACACTATACAGCTGACTGCTGATTATACTTTTAACAAGGCAGATACGAACCAAGGCAGCGACGAGCAGTTCCTGAAGGGCGTGAACGGCTTCTCGGTGCAGCTTTTCAAAAACTCCGTCAAAAAAGATCTTGCTGACGGAAAGAACACGCTGATCTCGCCAGAGTCTGTTGCGTTCGCACTCGGTATGACGATGAACGGCGCGGACGGAAGTACCCTCAAGCAGATGCAGGACGTTATGTGCGGCAGTGTTGATACGGATACGTTCAACAAAAATATGAACCTGCTTATATCAAATGCACACAGCAGCAATACCGATGATTCAAAGCTCAATATCGCAAACTCGCTATGGGTGAAGGATAAGCAGGGTCTCACTTTAAATGAACAGTTTGTACAGACATGCAAGCAGATGTACAATGCAGAAATGTTCAGATCGCCGTTTGATAAAACTACCATAGACAGCGTTAACGGCTGGGTGAACGAAAAGACAGATAAGATGATCCCGAGTATCCTTGACAAGCTTGATCCCAATGACGTGATGTGCCTTGTAAACTGCGTTGCATTTGATTCGCAGTGGGAAAAGCAGTATCTTGACGGTAATGTTGTCAAGGACAGCAAATTCACCAATGCAAACGGTGAAGAGGTCAAATGCACGATGCTGCGCTCAACAGAGAAAAGCTTTGTTGAAAACAGCAAAGCAACAGGCTTTGTAAAGGACTACAAGGGCGGCAAATACGCATTTATGGCTATACTGCCCAATAAGGATACCTCGGTCTGCGATTACGTTGCATCAATGACCGACAGCGAGATCGCCGACCTATACGCAGGCAGAACGAAGACTAACGTTCAGACAAAGCTTCCGCAGTTCAAGTTCGACTACGGCTCCGAAATGGGAGATATACTCAAAGCTATGGGTATCTCGGAGGCATTCTCCAACAGCGCGGATTTCTCCAAATTGTTCACAAACGAAGATGTTTGCATTAACAGGGTTATCCACAAAACACATATCGAGCTTGATGCAAAGGGCACAAAGGCAGCCGCATCTACTGTTGTTACGACTCGTGCAAAGTGCGCGATAGATTCCTCGCAGCCTAAGACCGTATTCCTTGACAGACCGTTTGTTTTCGCAATAATGGATACAGCATCGGGTCTGCCTGTGTTCATCGGTACAGTATGCGACCCAAGCGTACAATAACCGAAAGAATTGAACTTGAAATATCTCCCATAATGTGGTATAATAGCTTCACAGTAAAGGAGGCGGCTGGATTGTTTAAAAGAATACTAAGTGCAGTTACAGCGTTAACAATGATAATGGGTATGTGCTCCTGCAGCGGACAAACAACTTCAGGTGATATATCTTCTTCTGCGTATTCTCATGTGGACATCGACAAATCGCTGCAGCTGACAGCAAATTATGATTTCAAAGAAACAGAAGGAGAAGGGCAATACGACGAAGGGTTTGTCGGCGCAGTCAACGGATTTTCTGTCGAGCTTTTCAAAAACTCCGTAAAAGATGACCTTTCAAAAGGAAAGAACACGCTCGTTTCGCCCGAGTCCGTCGCATTTGCACTGGGAATGGCTCAGAACGGTGCGGACGGAAACACTCTCAAGCAGATGCAGGACGTGCTTTACAAGGGCGTTTTGCAGGAAACGTTCAACAAAAATATGAATTTCATTATGACTGAGATCAAAGCGCAGAACGATAAAAATGCAAAAGTGAAGATAGCCAATTCTGTCTGGGTCAAGGACAGAAACGACATCGTTCCCAAAGAGCAGTTCCTGAGGGACTGTAAGGAGCTGTATAATGCAGATCTGTTTAAGGGCGCTTTTGACGATAAGACACTTGGTCAGGTCAATAGCTGGGTAAGTGATAAGACCGACGGAATGATACCCGCTGTTATAGACTCCTTCAAGTCAAACGATCTGATGTATCTTATAAACTGCGTGGCATTTGATGCACAGTGGCAAAAGCAGTATAAAGACAGTCAGGTCAAGAAGAATCAGAAGTTCACCAACGCCAAAGGTGATGAGGTAAAATGCACAATGCTCACAGGCACAGAAAAGTGCTATCTTTCAAACGAAAGAGCTATCGGCTTTACAAAGGACTATGCAGGCGGAAGATATGAGTTTATGGCTGTTCTTCCAAATGAGGACATCTCTGTCAGCGATTTCGTTTCATCAATGACAGCCGATGAGTTCTCAAAGCTGTACAAGTCGCGCAGCTATGATTACGAGGTCACCACAAAATTGCCGCAGTTCACATTTGACCACGAGCTGCGCCTTAAAGATGCTTTGCAGAGTATGGGTATTACAGAGGCGTTCTCAAATGATGCAGACCTTTCAAAGATGTTTGAAGGCAACGATGCGTATATCAAGCAGGTTTTCCATAAGACGCATATAGAGCTTGATGCAAAGGGTACAAAGGCTGCTGCCGCAACTGCTGTTGAGGCTGGAGCAAAGGCTGATTTCAGCGAACCTGAGCACAAGGAGGTCATTCTCGATAGACCGTTTGTTTTTGCAATAATGGATACAGCATCGGGTCTGCCTGTGTTCATCGGTACAGTATGCGACCCAAGCGTGCAATAATTCATAAAATCTTCTTGAATAAAAGATAAATGTGTGGTATAATTTTTGACGTAAGGAAAGAGTTTCCCTATAAATACCCTATCGGGAGGAATGTAAAATGTCAATGTATATCACCTGTCTTGACCTTGAAGGAGTTCTCGTGCCTGAAATATGGATAGCTTTTGCCGAAGCAAGCGGTATCCCCGAGCTGCGCAAAACTACCCGTGACGAGCCTGACTATGACAAGCTGATGAAGTACCGCCTTGCGATACTCAAAGAGCATGGTCTGGGACTCAAGGAGATACAGGAAACTATTGCAAAAATAGAGCCTATGGAGGGCGCGAAGGAGTTTTTGGACAAGCTGCGCGATCTGTCGCAGGTCATCATCATAAGCGACACCTTCACACAGTTTGCAAAGCCGCTGATGAAAAAGCTGGGTATGCCGACTATATTCTGCAACACTCTTGAGGTAGCAGACAACGGCGAGATAACAGGCTACAAAATGCGTGTTGAAAAGTCAAAGTACACCACTGTAAAGGCGCTTCAGTCAATAGGCTATGAAACTATCGCTTCGGGCGACAGCCACAATGATCTTGGTATGATAAAGGCAAGCAAAGCAGGCTTCCTTTTCAAGAGTACAGACAGCATCAAGGCTGATAACCCTGATATCCCTGCGTATGAGACATATGATGAGCTTTATGAGGCTATCAAGAACGCAATGGATTGATATTTGCAGATCAAGACCCGACGCTTGTTGGGTCTTTTTTGTTGACATCTGCCCAAAGGGGTGATATACTTATGTCGAAAGGTGGGGATATGTATGAAGAAAAGAATTTCGGCACTTGTTATCGCACTTGCTATGGGCGTGGTTATGACAGCCTGTAGTGATAGTAAACTCTCTGAAAGAAGCAGTGACACATCATCTGAAACACGGACCACGACCACAGCGGCAACACAGGAGTCTGTGCAGACGAAGAAAACTTCTGTGACAACGTCAGCATCAACTGATAATGATACCGAGACGACCACAGCGCAGATAACGACGGCGACAGGCTCAATGACGGGTACAGTGTCTGACAGATCTATACTCGAAGATGAAATTGAGCTGGCGCATACTGACCCGAAGATCAAGCTTCGTTCCCTTGACGGAATGTATGGCTGGAGAATGAATAAGGGCAGTCTCGAAAAAAGAAAGTATTATGAGGTCTATAATTACACGGAGTTATTGACTGTTAGCTACACTGTGGATAGTTTTGTTATCCCTGTCGCTGAATGGCAGGAACAAACTACAAATCCGACAGGCAAGTTAAAGTATAAAGATAAAGACATATATTATATTATGTATTCCAATCCTACGTTGGAGAAGATCAATTTGTACGGCTATTGCGAGATGTATATGCCGCTGTCGGAAAACAACACGTATCTACGTGTGCGTGTCAATGCCGGCGGTGAGCTGCGCAATAGAAATAACGGTAAGGGTGATGAGTGGATTGTTGAGCATTCTGAGCTTTATGACGATATTACTAATGATGCTTCAGCTTATCTGTTCTTTTTTGATGCGGTAGAGTTAGAATAAAAATTAAACGGACTTGAGATTTCAAGTCCGTTTTTTTGTACTCTTAACCCTGCTGCTCCTGCTCGTTCAGGGCATTGTTTCGCACTATGTCGTCAAGCCAGCGCGCACCGCAGTACATTTTGAATACATCGAGATTACCCTCGCCGTCAAACGAGTCAAGCTCAAAGCTCAGAAAAGGCAGATCGTCTGCGTAGGCATTCTCGCCCGTAAGACCGTACATTTCGTTCATCAGCCTGCCCGTCCAGGTGTAGCCAGTCATCTCCTGCCTGTCTTGCCTGACAAGCTTTTGTGAGCAGAATATCTGCGCTATCTCCGAGATGTTTTCATCATCAAGTGTCATACCCTCCCAGGTGAATGCGCTTGAGCGTTCAAGCTCTTTTATCTTGTTTTCATCAGCAGTTACTACATTTATTTTCATAGCTTAATCCTTGCTCTCTCACTCTATCGTTCCGCCGCCGATAAGGAAGTCTCCGTCATAGAAAACCACTGCCTGTCCCTTGCAGATAGCTTTGTGCGGCTGCTCAAAGTCCACTCTTACGCGCTTTTCGCCTATCGGTGTCACCGTGCAGGGAACATCCTGCTGATGATACCTTGTGCAAGCTGTACATTTAATTGGACTGTTAAGCTCGTCTGTTATCAGCATATTAACATCGCACGCCGTGAGGGTAGTCCTCGTCAGCTTATCGGGTGTGCCGAGGATAAGCCTGTTGCCTGCGATGTCCTTTTCTATCACAAAAATAGGCTCGCTGTACGATACGCCCACGCCGCGCCTCTGCCCGATAGTGTAGTGTATCAGTCCCTTGTGTGTGCCAAGCTTTTCGCCTGTGGTAAGCACGATGTCGCCGCCTTGCTGCAGCCCGGCGCGTGAGGTTATAAAGCTTGCGTAGTCGCCATCGGGGATAAAGCAGATGTCCTGCGAATCGGGCTTGCCTGCGTTGACAAGGCTGTTTTCGTCGGCTATTGCGCGTATGTCATTTTTGTTCATTTCACCGACAGGGAACAGGCTGTGTTCGAGCTGCTGCTGCGTCATCGAATAAAGAACATAGGTCTGGTCTTTTTTTCTGTCAGCCGAGCGTTTTAAAAGCCATCTGCCGTTCTTTTCGCTGCGCACCTTTGTAACGTAATGCCCTGTTGCGATGTAGTCAAATCCGAGCATCTGCGCCCTTTCAAGAAACTTGCCGAATTTGAGATACCTGTTGCAGTCGATACACGGATTTGGCGTGCCGCCGCCAAGATAGGTATCCACGAACTTGTCCATAACACATTGCTTGAAACAGTCTGCAAAATTAAAAACGTGAAAGGGTATGCCAAGCTTGTAAGCGACCTCGCGAGCGTCCTGCACATCATCAAGCGAGCAGCAGGTCTTTGTGCGCTCAATGCCGATATCATCGTTCGAGTACAGGTGCATAGTTGCGCCTGCGACCTCGTAGCCTGCATCCAGCAGCAGTTTTGCCGTCACCGAGCTGTCAACGCCGCCCGACATCGCGACAAGCACTTTCTTTTTGCTATCCATCTTATCCTCCGTACCTATTCGCCTCTGTATTTTTGCGACTGCTCGACAGCGAGCCTGTCACAGCGCTCGTTCTCGGGGTGTCCTGCGTGACCCTTTACCCATACAAATTCGACCTTGTGCCTGTCAAGCAATCCAAGCAGCTTTTCCCAGAGGTCAGGGTTGAGAGCCTTTTCCTTGTTGCTCTTTATCCAGCCTTTTTTCTGCCAGCTCTTTGCCCAGCCCTTTGTCACCGAGTCGATAACGTATTTCGAGTCGCTGTAAAGCGTGACCTCACAGGGTTCTTTGAGCGTTTCAAGCGCAGTGATGACCGCCATCATTTCCATACGGTTGTTTGTCGTGTGCGCATCGCCGCCCGAAAGCTCCTTTTCCGTGCCCTTGTATCTTAAAATCACTCCGTAGCCGCCGGGACCGGGATTGCCCGAGCAGGCGCCGTCTGTAAATACTTCAACGTGTTTCATACTCATTCCTCCGTATCGTTATTATACAATAAACCCGCGCAGTTTGCAAGTACAAAAAATGGCGTGCAGTTTCCCGCACACCATTTGCAGTTTTATTTGAAGATGCTGTCCATAAAGGTCTTGTCGTTGAAATAGTTGATGCCGATCGCATCGCGCACCTCATTGACCGTTTCGTTTGAGACCTCAATAGCGTGCTGAGTGCCCTTTTTGAGCATATTAAGCACCTCGCCCATATCCTTTGCATACTCCTCACGCCTTGCCCTTATCGGTGCAAGATACTCCTGCATCACACTGTTGAGCAGCTTTTTGCACTTCATATCTCCAAGACCGCCGCGCTCGTAGTGCTGCTTCATCTCGTCAAGATTTGCATACTCGGGCAGATACTTCTTGAAATCCTCGTCTGTCGAGAATGCTTCAAGGTACAGGAAAACAGGGTTGTTCTCGGTGTGCCCGGGGTCTGTGATGTTGATGTGTGTGGGGTCTGTGAACATTGACATTATCTTTGTTTTGATAGTCTTTTCATCGTCTTTGAGATAAATGCAGTTGCCAAGCGACTTGCTCATTTTAGCGTTGCCGTCTGTTCCTACAAGTCTGTTGCAGCTGTCCGAATCAGGCAGAACAGCCTCGGGCTCAACAAGGATGTCGCAGTTGTACACTCTGTTAAAGCTGTTGACTATCTCCCTTGCCTGTTCAAGCATCGGCAGCTGATCCTCGCCGACGGGAACGTACTTTGCCTTGAACGCGGTGATGTCAGCAGCCTGGCTGATAGGGTAGGTCATAAAGCCTACGGGAATGCTGCGCTCGAATTTGCGCATTTTTATCTCGTTTTTGATAGTCGGGTTTCTTTCGAGCCTTGACATAGTTACAAGATTTGAATAGTACATCGGCAGCTCGTACAGCGCAGGGATATGTGACTGCACAAGGAATGTCGTCTTGTCAGGGGTAAGTCCTGCTGCAAGGTAATCAAGCATGACCTCCATGATGTTATCGCGTATCTTCTGCGGGTTATCGGCATTATCAGTAAGCGCCTGCAGATCGGCTATCATAACAAAGGTCTGATACTTGCCTGTATTTTGCATTTGTACTCTCTTTTTAAGTGAGCCTACATAATGTCCCAGATGAAGCGAGCCTGTCGGTCTGTCACCTGTAAGAATGATATTGTTTTCCATACATAACTCTCCTTGTTTATACAAAAAAATAAGTCCTACCTCCGCTATGGGACGATAGAACATCGCTTTGCCACCCTTATCGGCACTAAAGATACTTTCATATCCGCTCACATTAACGCAGGAAACACGGCGAGCGATACTTGCTGATATCAGCTTTCCCGCTGCTCCTCACAGGTCCATTCGCCAAAAGCCTGCCTGCTGCCTCGCACCACTGCGGCAGCTCTCTGAAAAGCACAAAGCCTGAAGCTACTTACTCCTGTTCATAGGATTTGAATATATTCACAAGACAATTATATTCGCTTTTTCAGCTTTTGTCAACAAGGGTATGTGACCGCAAAATGAATGTAAAGTCAATATTATGTTAACAGAACTTACGCGAGCGAATTAAATGGATAAAATAATTAAAAAGCTGTTGCAATCCTGTGGGAAAAGGTGTATAATAAAAAATGTATAAATACAAATAAGTAAGGCATAACGGAGTGGTCAGATGAAGATAATGCCAAACAAAAAATATAATACCATTGCTCTTTATGCGGCGCTGGTCATTGCGGTGAATGTGCTGCTGATAGTTGCAATATTGAAATTCAGCGCAATAACGAGTTTTTTCGGAATGCTTACGACGGTATTGATGCCTGTCATCTGGGGTCTTGTGATAGCATTTCTGATGAATCCGTTAATGGTGAATTTCGAGAAGCTGTTCTCAAACAAGTTCAAGAGCACAAAGGGCAAGAAAAAGCTTGTACGAGCGCTTTCGGTCACGATCTCGGCACTGGTATTCCTTGGGATAGTCGTCGGATTGATAGCGATCGTTGTACCTGAGGTCGTAAAATCCGTAAAGAACCTGTTTGAAAACATGGGTGATCTCAGAGAAAATCTTCAGGGCTGGGTAAGCAAGACGTTCAAGAACTTTCCGAGCCTTGTAAAGACGGCGAATGAGAAGATAGACACATTCACGAAAGACGCAAATGTTCTTTTCGAGAAGATCC
>Ga0256404_1004208_pt1 | contig 27547 bp, 26 predicted proteins | sample RumenRJG_01DNA_FD_185990 | JGI IMG/M metagenome (GOLD analysis project Ga0256404, IMG submission 185990) | Bovine rumen microbial communities from Lethbridge, Alberta, Canada - RJG_01 | ecosystem: Host-associated > Mammals > Digestive system > Stomach > Rumen | place: Canada: Alberta | collected...
CATAGATTATTACAACAACAAACGCATCAAGCTGAAACTAAAAATGAGTCCGGTGCAATACCGAACTCATTTCTGTAGACAAATTAACTGATTTTTTAATCCGTCCAACTTTTTGGGGTCACTTCAAACGCTGCAGGCTTTTTTTTGTTTTGTCGTTTTTGGCTATTTGTTGGAGTTAACCTTCTCGTATTCTTCGTTCAGGCCTTTGATAATTTCGTCGGTGATGTCCATTGCCTCGTCGCCGTAGAGGATGAAAGGCAGCTCGGTGCCGGTTTTGGCAAGTATGAGGTTGAACTGCTGATTCTGTGCGTTGTATTCGCGAATGAAGGCATAGACGGCATCAATCATCTTCTTGTTCTCTGAGGTCTGCTTCTCTAAAATCTGGGAGGTGTAATCCTGCTCGAGTTGAGCCAGTTGTTGGGCGCGCTTTTTGATTTCGGCGTCGCGCTTCTTCAGCTCAGCCTCTTTGTTTTGCTGCTGAGTGAGAGACATCGACGAGCCGTTCTGAAGATAGTTCTGATAGTCGTCCTGAAGGGCTTTGCTGTCGGCTTGCAGTTTATCCATCTGCTGTTTGAGGCTGTTCTCTTTGCCCTGTTTGAAGGCGTTGAGTTCTTTTTCGAGGTCCTTGATGTACTTGTAGTTGGCGTTGAGGCTGTCGGTATTGACGTAAGCAATCTTCAGTCCACCTTCGCCTACCACGACGGGAGCTTTGGCGTCGGCATTGGCGAGGCCTTTGCCGCCTTTGGCACCGATGCCGGTGAAGTGGAAAATGTAGAGCAGAATCAGTCCCACAAGCAGTATGCAGTTGACTATGGGCAGGCAACGGCATTTCTTGTTGTCGTTGCATTGGCATTTTTCGGCTTCTTGCTTCGGCTCTTCGATGTTGTTGATTACTTGTTCTTCCTGATTAGTGATGTTTTCTTCCATATTATTATATAGATTAAAGTTTAAAGTTTAAAGGTTAAAGTTTAAAGGTTAAAGGTTAGAGTTTGTTATAGAGTTTTTTTTAATTATTAATTCTTAATTATTAATTTCTCCAATCGTCTCGATGGCACGTTGCACGCGGCGTATGGTCTCGTCCTTGCCAAGCATCATGACCAGTGTCAGCATGTCGGGTCCCACGGTCTTGCCCACAACGGCCAGTCGCAACGAGTTCATCACTTGACCCATGTTCAGCTGATTGCCAACGATGTAGTCGTCGAGCAGCGCCTTGTGGATGGCGTCGTAGTCGAAGGGTACGGTGTTGAGTATCTCGATGACTTTCGCCATGTGCTTTGTCATGCCTGCTTTCCAGCGTTTCTTGATGGCGGCGGGGTCGTACTCGGTGGGCGCCACGAAGAAATAGCTCGTGGTGTCCCACATCTCACTGATGAAGTTGATGCGTTCCTTCATCATGCCGCACACCTTGACGACGTAGTCCTTGTCGGCCTCGATGCCGTGCTCTTTCAGTATGGGCTCGAACATCGCCGCCACCTCCTCGTCACTGTGCATCTGCATGTATTCGTGGTTGAACCACTTGGCTTTCTCAACGTTGAATTTTGCGCCACTCTTGCTGATGTGGCCTATGTTGAAGAGCTTTATCAACTCGTCCATGCTGAGGATTTCCTGCTCTGTACCGGGGTTCCATCCCAGCAGTGCCAGGATATTGACCACGGCCTCGGGGAAATAGCCGCGCTCGCGGTAGCCGCTGCTCAGCTCGCCACTTTTGGGATCGTGCCAGTCGAGCGGGAAGACGGGGAATCCGAGGCGGTCGCCGTCGCGCTTGCTCAGTTTGCCGTTGCCTTCGGGCTTGAGCAGCAGTGGCAGGTGGGCAAATTGCGGCATGGTCTCTTCCCAGCCGAAGGCCTTGTAAAGCATCACGTGCAGAGGTGCCGAAGGGAGCCATTCCTCGCCGCGGATGACGTGGCTGATGTGCATCGTGTGGTCGTCGACGATGTTGGCCAGATGATAGGTCGGCATACCGTCGCTCTTGAAGAGGACTTTGTCGTCGAGCAGGTTGCTGTTCATTTTCACATCACCGCGGATAAGGTCGTGGACCGTTATCTCGGTGTCGGCAGGGAATTTGAAACGCACCACGTAGGGCTCGCCGCTGTCGAGTCGGCGTTGCACCTCTTCGGCAGGCAGGCTCAAACTGTTCTGCATCTGGCTGCGGGTGTTGCAGTCGTACTGGAAGGTCTTCTTCTGAGCCTCGAATTCCTTGCGCTTGGCTTCGAGTTCTTCGGGCCTGTCGAATGCGTAGTAGGCCCATCCACCTTCAATCAGCTGGTCGGCATACTGTTTGTACATGGGTTTGCGGTCGCTTTGGCGATAAGGACCGTATGGGCCGCCGATGTGTACGCCCTCGTCGAACTCGATACCGAGCCATGTGAGTGCTTCGATAATATATTGTTCAGCACCAGGCACGAAGCGTGTCTGGTCGGTATCCTCGATACGCAGAATCATTTTGCCGCCGTTCTGACGGGCAAAGAGATAGTTGTATAGGGCGGTGCGGACGCCGCCTATGTGGAGCGGTCCCGTGGGACTCGGAGCAAATCTTACTCTTACTTCTTGTGGCATATTATGTGTTTTTATTAAAAATGTACAACGATACCAATTGCGGTTTATTGTGAAATAGAAAACAAATTTTGCAATTGTGAAAAGGTCTTTTTGTTTCGAAGATGGTAGTCGACAAGGATGGCGTGGGGGTAGATGCAGTCGACTTCGTGCGGCTTTATGGCGGCGCGTTTGGTGCGGAGCGAGGGCTTCCATTGGCGGAATTCCTTGTGAGCCTTGAAGACGGCGCGGAACTCGCCGACGTTGCCCTTGACAAGGAAACTCAGTGCTGCAATCCAGTCGAGGAGTATGCGCAGGCGCAGCACGCGTAGCATGCGGCTGTCGGGCAGGTTCTTGTAGAGCATGGCGAGATTGTTGCGAAAGTTGAGTTGGGTCTTGAAAGGCGAGCTTTTGGGCAATGTGCCGCCGCCGACGTGGAAGACCTTCGAGTCGGAGGTTGCCACAATGCGGTAGCCATGGTTGCGGGCGCGCCAGCAGAAGTCTATTTCCTCCATGTGGGCGAAGAAGTCGCCGTCCAGACCACCGAGTTCCTTCCATACCGAAGCCCGTACGAACATGGCGGCCCCCGTAGCCCAGAAGACTTCGCGAGTGCCATCATATTGGCCGTTATCCTGCTCTATTGTGCTGAAGATGCGCCCCCGGCAGAAAGGGTAGCCGAGTTTGTCGATAAAACCACCGGCGCCTCCAGCGTATTCGAAATGGTCGGGCTGGTCGAACATCATGAGTTTTGGCTGAGCGGCTGCAATAGCAGGGTCAGCGTCCATTATCGCAACGACTTTGTCTGTCCATCCCGGTGTGACCTCGACGTCGTCGTTAAGGAGTACGAAGTATTCAGCATCGACATGTGCCAGAGCCCGGTTGTATCCTTCGGCAAAGCCATAGTTGCGGTCGAGGGTGATGATACGCAGGGTGGGGTAGTGGGTATGCAGGAAGTCAAGGCTGTCGTCGGTCGAGCCGTTGTCGGCGACAATCACTTCATCGTTTGTGCCGCAGTTTTCGACTACTGACGGCAGGAAGCGTTCCAGCATGTGTCGCCCGTTCCAGTTGAGTATGACTATAGCGGTTTTCATTTTGTCTGAATGTAACATTTGGGTGACTCAAATATTTTAACGGCGAATTAGACGAATTGAGCGAATTAGTCCGTTGCTAAGAAATTTGTTTTGCAAGCAAAACGAGAATCAATCTAATTATTGTAGTCACCATTGGTCAATGTCAGCATTATTTATATGTTATTGAGTCTTATGTTTTTTTATTGATGATTTTGATTTTTAATTATCTTCACCGTTCCGTCTTTCATGATTCGTCCGTTGTGTGTCAGTTTCCAGCGACGGTGGCTCCAGAGCCAATATTGTGGGTGCTCGAGTATTTGTTTTTCAAGATGTTGTGCATATTGCTCGGTGATAGAGCCTTCGGGCATGCTGTTGGGGTCGTCGGTCAGCAGATGGAAATGGACGCTGTAGTGTCCGCGACGCACCTTGCGCACGTCGTATATGAATACGGGCATGTTGTATTTGCGTGCAAAATGTTCGGCACCAAACAGGAATGGGGTGTCCTGACCCATGAAAGATGTCCAGTAGCTGCGGTGTGGGTTGCTGGGCGACTGGTCGCTGAGCATCATGTAGGCTGTCGGCAAATGCCAACGGTCGTAGAAGGCCATGATTTGCCTCACGTCGGTCTGGTCGACAATCTCGGTGCCGTAGCGTGCGCGACGGTCGGTTATGAATTTGCCGAACCCCTTGTTGTCGAGAGGTTTGCCGACGCCGACGGCATGGTGGTGCAGGCGGCTGTCGAGCGATGTAATCATGTATTCCCAATTGTTGTAGTGGGCCGACATGAGGACAACGCTGCGTCGTTGGTTGTAGAATGGTTCGAGGACTTCGGCATTCTCGAAATGGTACAGTTTCTTGACTTTAGAGAGCGGTGCCCGCAGGTTGTATATGCCTTCGACCAGGAGGTCGGTCATGTGACGGTAATATTGCCGTTCGATGTGTCTGAGTTCTTTGGCCGACATTTGTGGGAAGCATCGCTTCAGATTGCCTCTGACCACCTTGAGGCGGTAGCGTGCAATGTAATATACAACCGGCCACAGCAGGGTGGAGAAGCAGTAGTGCAGCCAAAGGGGTAGGTATGCTACTGGCAGGAGGAAGTTGTACATGGATTATATGGTTTGGCAGCGAAGAATAGGGGTGGGGCTGTTCTGCTTGTGCTGTTTCAATATCCTCTGTTGAATTGGTCTCCCACCTCGCCTTGCATTTCTTCGGGCAGTTGGTTGTTGCTCAGGCGGCGTTCCCACAGCGAGTCGCGCACTTCGCCTTTGGCGTTGGAGTGCAGAAGCTTGTAAAATCCGGAGCGGAATTCGTCCCAGAAGATGAAGCAGCGGTTTGCGTCATCACCCTTCAGGTTGTTGTATCTCCACAATTGGTAGGGCAGGTAGAAGATCTGACCTTGCTTTGACACGACAGGAGCTTGCAGGTCCACAGCCCTTTCGTTCGGGTCGGAACTTTGGTTGATGTTCACGCCACCGCCGATGTAGCGTGTCGAGACGAAATTCTTCTCATCCCTGACGAAATCGGGCGGTCCATATTGCAGGTATACACGTCCTCGGTCGGTGTGGATACCTTTCGTCTTAGGCCATGAGAAGTGGCTGTTGACGTATTCGATGCGTTCCTTGTATTCGCGCCAGGCTCCGTCGGCGTTGAGGGCGTCGCGGCGTGTCCAGAAACGGTAGAGGAACACCTGCTTCTCTTCGATGCCGGGCTTTTTGATTAGAGCATAGATGTCGCGGCGTTCCATCTCGTTGGCGATGGGAGCCAATGCCTCGATATATTCGTTCATCAGGCTTTCGTCGGTGATTTCGGCTGCAAAGGTGAGCGACGCAGGTGTCTCTTCGAGGGCTGTGTTGGCAGCGGGATTGCTCCTGATGAAAGGTACTTTTTTGTACAACATCTTGTCGTTATGCTTGTTGCGTATGTCGACGACGAGGTTGTAGTTGCCTGATGGCAGTTTGCTGATATCGATAGTTCCGAAGATGGGTATCACCGTGTCGCTCTCGTAGCGTGTGGTGGTAGTCATATCTTCAATAATGCGGCCTGTTTCCTGCACTTCGATGTAGGCTGACGAGTAGACGTATTGGTCCTTGGTTTCGGAGTGAATGTTGTAAACCTCGCAGTAGTAGTTTATTGTTCCGATTTGCTCGGGAACGAAATCGTTGATGTAGGGCTCCATATCGTATCCTCCGCGCGAAAGGATGTTGGGCGTAGAGGTAGGACTCACGTTGCTCATCATCTGTACGCTCGACATGGCGGGCCGCTTGTTGTCGTAGTATATTGCCAGCTGTTGCGAAATGGTCACTGGCTCGGCAGCGCTGTTCTTGTCGCGCAGCTGCACCTTCATGTCGTGGATACCATTGGCAATGGCAAAGCGTTGCACGTCAAGGAAGTTGAATCTGTCGGCGTCGGACGATGTTATGGCGGGGCTCTTCAGGTCGTACTTTTTTACAATCTCTATCGAATCGTTTTGGCAGACAGTGATAAGTATCTCTACTGTAGCTTGGTAGGTGTTGCCCGATTTGACAAAGTTAAGGTTCCACGCATCGAACGAGAGATATGTCTCGATGTACGACCCAATATCCTTCTGATGGAATGTGGCGTACGAGAAGATGGCGGTGAGCTTTTTTGGGTTGTTGTTGGCTTGAATGTCCGAAGCAATGGCATTGACGCCCATCAATGCTGCTAACATGAATAAGGTTAGTCGTTTCATCGTATTCTTTTGTATTGTACTGTTTTTCCGTTTTGTTCTACCACAAGGGTTTTGGACGAAAGCTTTTTGATGGCCATAGTGTCGGCAATGTCCGTCACTCTGCGGTTGTTGAATAGTTTGCCTTTAAGTATCAGTTCGTTGTTGTGTATCTCCCACGAGTTGTACTGTCGGGTGGCGTTGTTGATTGAGGCCGCAATGCCTCGTGTGCCGCATTGGAAACCACTTTCGATGGCACAAGTGTCGGTAACCCAGGTGCCAACTATCTCGCGTTTCTTGCTCCCTCCAAATATGGCATACGCAACAATGGCAGCTATGGCCAGTATAGCCAGTATGGTCGTAGTGAGGTGTATGCCGTTGCGTTTTGCCATGATAATCGTATAAATTTTATTAAAGAATAAAGTAAAAACGTAAAAAGGAGGTATTTATTTTTTGATAAGTTTTTTTTTCATACATTTGCATGTCGAAGTTCTCGCGCTTGCGAGCTTTCACGCCCTGACAATCAGCAAAAAATACTCGTTATTAAAATGGAAATGAAAGTCGAAAGAAGAGTCAAAATAATTTTTGTCTGCCACGGAAACATTTGTCGCAGCCCGATGGCGGAGTATGTTTTCCGGCACATGCTCGACGAGTCTGGCCTTTCGTCGATGGTCGAGGTTACGTCGGCAGCTACAAGCAGCGAGGAGATAGGTAATCCTGTATACCCTCCTGCAAGGCAGATGCTTGCAATGCACGGAATCGGCTGCAAAGGCAAGACGGCGCAGCGCATCACCGCTGATATGTTCAACTCATGCGACTACGTGATAGCTATGGACCGATACAATGTTCAGAACCTCGAACGGATGTTCAAAAGTGCCGGCAAAGGCAAAGTGAAACTGCTCCTCGAGTTCCTGCCCACAGAACACCCGCTTTATATGCAAGATGTCGCTGACCCGTGGTATACACGTGATTTTCAGAAAGCATACGACGATATCGTAGTTGGATGCAAGGCCCTGCTTGCATGTCTCGAAAAGGATTGTTTATGTTGAGACGAAGGGGACTTGCACGCTGTCTCGGGTCGTGATGCCAAAGGCAGCGAACACCAATGAAATCAAAATATAATGAATTGAGTAACAGCTCATTGATAACTAACTTTAATATTTTTTTGCTCAAATCCGGAAAAATAACTATTTTTGAAAGTTCATTTCAGAACGTTAAATGTAAATAATTTATTAATAATCAAATTTATAATTCGTTTTTATGCAACCAAAAGGAAACAAATACGGTGTTCACCGTGTACTCGAGCCCAAGGGCGTTCTGCCGCAGCCGGCAAACAAAATCGACAACAATATGGACGTTCTTTATGACAACGAAATCCTCATCGATGTCCAGACCCTCAATGTCGACTCTGCTTCGTTCACCGACATTATGAACTATGCCAAAGAGCAGGCTGGTGAAGGCGCCACCAAGGAACAGATCCTTGAAGAGGTGAAGAAAGAAATGCTCCTCAACGTCGAGCTGCAGGGCAAGCACCGCAACCGTCGTACCGGTTCTGGTGGTATGCTCCTTGGCAAGGTCGAGAAGATAGGCGATGCCCTGAAGGGCAAGATCGACCTCAAAGAAGGCGACCGCATCGCTACCCTCGTCAGCCTCTCGCTGACCCCCCTCCGCATCGACTCCTTCGGCGAAATCCGTCCCGAGATCGACCAAGTCGACATCAAGGGTAAAGCTATCCTCTTCGAGAGCGGCATCTACGCCAAGATTCCGGATGATATGCCCGAGAAGCTGGCCCTCAGCGCACTCGACGTCGCTGGTGCTCCCGCACAGACCGCTAAGCTCTGCCAGTATGGCCAGACCGTCGTCATCCTCGGAGCCGGTGGCAAGAGCGGTATGCTCTGCTGCTATGAGGCCAAGAAGCGTGTCGGCGTCACTGGTAAGGTCATCGGTATCGCCAACAGCCCCAAATCGACTCAGCGTATCAAGGACCTTGGCTTCTGCGACATCGTCGAGAGCGCTGCAGGTATGACTCCTGTACAGGTTTATGAGATGGTTGAGCGCCTCACCAACGGCAAGATGGCCGACGTTACCATCAACTGCGTCAATGTTCCCGACCAGGAAATGACCGCTGTGCTCTGCACAAAGGACGACGGTATCGTCTATTTCTTCTCCATGGCAACCAGCTTCACCAAAGCCAGCCTCGGTGCTGAAGGTATCGGCAGCGACGTCAACATGATCATGGGCAACGGCTACACCAAAGGCCATGCAGAGTACACCCTCCAGGAACTCCGCGAAAGCCCGAAGCTGCGTAAGATCTTTGAAGAACTCTACGCATAATGAATTCTAAGAAAAGGACTCAGCAGCTCCTTTTTCATAATTCAACTATCAACCTGCCGGCCGGGAAACCGACCGGCAGGTTCTAAAATTATAACTGTTATACTATAATCATGAGACTCAACGGTAACCGTTACGGGACACACCGGGTGATTGAACCGCTCGGAACACTGCCACAACCGGCACAAAAACTTGACAACTCGATGGAGATATATGACAACGAGCTTCTTATCGATGTCAATACCCTCAATATCGACTCCGCCAGCTACACACAGATTCGTCATGCTTGCAGCGACGATGCTGAGCAGATGAAGAAGATGATACTCAGTATCGTCGATGAACGGGGCAAGATGCAGAACCCCGTCACTGGCAGTGGTGGAATGCTAATAGGCACAGTGCGCGAAATCGGACCCAATTTCCACAGCAACACCAAAGTCAAAGTGGGTGACAGAATAGCCACGCTCGTCTCGCTATCGCTGACGCCGTTGAAAATAAAACAGATAAAACATCTCGACCCACAGCATGACCAAGTCGATGTCGAGGCACAGGCTATTTTGTTCGAGAGTGGTCTGTTTGCTGTTCTGCCTACCGATCTGCCAGAACGTTTGGCACTTGCAGCCCTCGATGTGGCCGGAGCCCCAGCCCAGGTCGACCGCCTCGTAACCGAGGGCGATATTGTCTGTCTTATCGGCGGCGGCGGCAAGAGCGGTATCCTCTGCTGCTATCAGGCCATGCAGAACGTGGGACGTTACGGCAAAGTCATCGTTGTCGAATACAGCGAGAAAAACGCTCAGCGTATCAAGGACATGGGCTTGGCTACTGATGTCATTGTTGCCGATGCCACCAACGTCATGGACGTGTACAATAAGGTGATGGCTATCACCGGCGGACGCGGCACCGATGTGACGATCAACAATGTCAATGTACCCAACACCGAGATGACGTCAATCCTCATAACAAAGGGTAGGGGATGTGTCTATTTCTTTTCCATGGCCACCAGCTTCACACGCGCAGCCCTTGGCGCAGAAGGTGTTGGCAAGGACATCAACCTCATTGTCGGCAATGGTTATGCACGCGGTCATGCTGAGCTGACACTCAATATACTGCGTGAGAGCGAGCCTATTCGCAAACTGTTCGAGGAACTCTATGCGTAACGCAGCGGATTAGCTTCGTTTCGCAATGTCCTGAAGGATAAGACCCGCCAGGGTAAATCCGAAAATGGCGGTGACGTGCGACGTTGTGCCGTTGATTTGGGCCTTCGTCGCGTTCCAGTCCTGTAGAGACAGGCTGTTGTCGGAATTCCCTTCGTCGCCGACTTCGCCAAGGTTCGGCAGCACTTCGGGACTCCATACGCATTTGAATTTGCGGCCGGGAAACCGCTTGAACTTGCGCATACGGCGACGCAGCACGGCAGCCAGCGGACAACCGTCCACTTCCCAGAACTCGCTGACCCTTACCATTGTCGGATCCATTTTCAGAGCTGCGCCCATCGAAGAAAAGAAGGTGGGCATCCCCTTTTGCGCACAGCGTACGATGAGTTCCAGCTTGTTTTTCAGGCTATCGATGGCATCGATGATGTAGTCGTAGTTTTGCAGTTCGAAGCTGTCGGCCGTTTCGGCGCAGAAAATATCCTGTATGGCAGTGATTTCGGCCGAAGGGTTGATGTCCAGAAGGCGTTCACGCATAGCCTCGACCTTGATGCGCCCGACGGTGCTGACTGAAGCCATAGCCTGGCGGTTTATGTTGCTTACGCTCACGCAGTCCGAGTCGACAATCGTCAGATGGCATATGCCGCTTCGCACCAGGCTTTCGGCACACCATGAACCGACTCCGCCGACACCAAAAATGATGACGCGGGTGTCGGCGATGCGTTCCATCGTTGCATCGCCAAGCAGTCGAGTTGTGCGGTTAAGAATGGCTTTTACGTCGTGGTTCATACATTATGATTAAACGACGATTCTGACTTATTATTGCATCCGTCAAATAATTTGTCCTATTATAGATTCAACATCAATGTGCAACACTGAGTAGGAAAAAGAGCAATAAAAAACGTTTTGGGGCGTTACTATTATGAAAAAAATCTGTCGTTGTCGTGTGAGATTTGCCACCATTCCGCGACTACAAGGAAAGAGAACATAAAAATCATTCAAAATGAAAAACATCAAACTTTTCTATGCTGTCATTGCAGCAGCGCTTTTCGCCGCGTGCGACCCTGGTTATAATGAAGATGTCGTTATCCATAATCTGTCGACGCATACCGTTACGGTCATTCCGACGCCATCCGACATAGTGTTTGTACACGACAGTTGCACGCTTGCCCCGGACGCGAAGTATACGGTCGCAGATCCGGGAGGAGTGGGAACGGCAAGCCGCTCGGAGGGCGAATCTTATATGGAATGGTATATGGGCGACAGCGTTGTTTTCGTTTTCGACGACAATCGGCGCGTTGTATACTACAAGGAAAACAGGGATGGCATAAGCCCATACAATTTCAATTCAGCCAATTACAGCTACGAAGAGAGGCTGAACGAAAGAGGCCCGTTCAAAGGTTATGCCGAATACGGCAAACTGACCTTTACGGTCACCGACGAGCATTACGATGCCGCCACAACTGTGACGGAATAGTTCCGTACTTTGTACGAAAACGAAAACGAAGACGAAAACGTTCTGGACAGACGTCTGCATTTTTTTATTTTGCAGTTCAACAATTGTTTTGTATTTTTGCAACGTCAATATTGTGCGACGCGATGTTTGACGTTGCATTTATTATATTGAAAAACAAAGATAAAAATATATTATAATATGAAAGTAAACCGCAGAAAAGAACTTTTCCCGAACGTCAGCGACGAACAGTGGAACGACTGGAAATGGCAGGTCAAAAACCGCATCGAGACCTACGAAGAGCTGAGCAAGTACTTCACCTTTTCGGCCGACGAGGCAGAAGGCATCAAGAAAGCCCTTGCCAAATTCCGCATGGCTATCACTCCTTACTATCTGAGTCTTATCGACCCCAACGATCCGTTCGACCCCATCCGCCGTCAGGCTATCCCGCAGGGTGCTGAATGCAACATTGCCCCTGCCGACCTCAACGACCCGCTCCATGAGGACGAGGATTCGCCCGCTCCAGGACTGACTCACCGCTATCCGGACCGTGTGCTGTTCCTTATCACCGACATGTGCTCCATGTACTGCCGTCACTGCACCCGTCGCCGCTTCGCAGGTCAGAAGGACGACGAAAGCCCGAGCCAGCGTATCGAGAAATGTCTTGAATATATCGAAAAGACTCCGCAGGTGCGCGACGTACTCCTCAGCGGCGGCGATGCCCTGATGGTCAGCGACCAGAAGCTGGAATACATCATTGGTCGTCTGCGCAAGATTCCGCACGTGGAGATAGTGCGTATCGGCAGCCGCACCCCCGTGGTCTGCCCGCAGCGTATCACTCCCGAGCTGTGCGAGATGCTGAAGAAATACCATCCCATCTGGCTCAACACCCACTTCAACCACCCCAACGAGTTTACCCCCGAAGCAGAACAGGCTCTTGCTCGCCTTGCCAATGCCGGTATCCCGCTGGGCAACCAGACCGTGCTGCTGCGCGGCGTGAACGACTGCGTCCATGTCATGAAGAAACTGATGCACGAACTGGTCCGCAACCGTGTGCGTCCTTACTACATCTACCAGTGCGACCTATCCATGGGTCTGGAGCATTTCCGCACTCCCGTCAGCAAGGGTATCGAAATCATCGAGAACCTGCGTGGACATACGAGCGGATACGCTGTTCCTACCTTCGTGGTCGACGCTCCCGGCGGCGGTGGAAAGACCCCCGTTATGCCGCAGTACGTCATTTCGCAGAGCCCCGACAAGGTTATCCTCCGCAACTTCGAGGGTGTCATCACTACCTACACGGAGCCGCGTGAATACCACGAGGAATGCCATTGCGAGGCTTGCGAGGCCAAACGCCGTGTGGACGAAGGTGTTGCCTCACTGCTCGAGACCGACCGTATGGCTCTCGAACCCAGCCACCTTATGCGTCACGAACGTAACAAGAAACATTGATGAACCATAGTGGCGAATGGCAGCCCCACTAAGCTGCCATTCGCCTTTTTTTATACCATAACCCTCAAATTGTCAACATTATGTCTTCTCATGTGGATAAGTTTATGAAAACAGCGGCAATAGTCCTGTTCTCTATTGCCGGTCTTCGGGGTTCGGATTGCATTGGCCAGGAGATTTACCCCATGTATTTCCCCTGTCGCTGCGAGACGGGCGAATGGGGCTATGTTGACAAGGATAACGAGTGGGCCATACGGCCGATGTACGATGCTGTCCTTTATGAAACCAACGGGGGTATGTATCCCGTGTCGGTCGGTGGCAAATGGGGGTTCGTGGGGGTCAGTGGCGAGCCACTGACAGACGTTGTGTACGACGCTGCGGTATGCGAGATTGACTATCGCAAGAACAACTATGCTGTGAACTATGCCGCTTTGCGTCAGAAAGGCAAATGGGCTTTCATAGACGTGCAGGGTCGTTTTGTTACTGATTTTAAATACGACGAAGTGCTGATACTCAATGGGAAATATATTATCCGTGTGCGCGTGGGCAAGAAGATGCGTAGCGGATACCTTGACGAGGACGGCATGGAGGTATGGAATGACTGATCACCGTGACAGCGAAGGTACGTCGTTATTTGCATATTATTCTTCTGGGCATTATTATGCTGTCGTTCCCTCAATATGCCGATGCGCAGGTTGCGGGAATGAACACGTTGTCGCTATTGCAGACTCCTTCGTCGGCTCGCGTGGCTGCCTTGGGTGTCGACAGGCTTTCGGTCTATGCTCCGACCGATTTGAATGTCGGTATTGATAATCCTTCGCTAATATCTGAAAGCTATTCCAACAGGCTGGCTCTGAATTATGTCGGGCTCTTCTCTGGTTCGAAGTCAGGCTCGGTGTCTTACGGGTACAAGTCCAAAATATTAGGTGCTTTTCTCTTTGGACTGCATTTCAACAGCTATGGTCGTTTCAGGGCTTTCGACGAAGCCGAGGTCGAGCTGGGCACTTTCCGAGCTGCGGATATTGCGCTTTCCGTAGGCTGGGCTCTTAATATCGACTCCAATTTTTCTATCGGCGCGTCGTTGCTCCCTGTCGTCTCGCAGTATGAATCGTATACGGCAGTGGCGTTGGCAATGAATGTCGCTGGCAGTTATGTATCGGACGACAAGCGGTTCTCTGCAACGCTGATGGCTTCCAATATCGGTGCGCAGATTGTGACCTTTGACGGCACTGCCGAATCGTTGCCGTTCAACCTCTCGGCTTCGTGTTCGTACAAGGCAGACAATGCTCCGTTCAGGGTTTTCCTGCAGTTGGATCATCTGACGAAATGGAATCTGTCGTACGAAGACCCTCTCAATCCAAGTGTCGTCATCGACCCCTATACCAATGAGCCTGTGGCAAAACCGTGGTACAGCGGTGTGTCGGATGTGCTCGACGGTGTGGCTCGACACGTTTCGTTGGGTGTCGAAGCTGATATAAAAAACATTTTTTTCCTGCGGTTGGGTTACCGGTACCGCCAGATGGTCGAGATGTCGGCAGACGACCGTACAAATATCAATTTCAGCGGTTTCTCGTACGGATTTGGTCTGCGGACGAAGAAGTTCGAGTTTTCGTTTGCCCGACGTAACTACCATTTAGGTCAAGCTCCAAACTATATTTCGTTGTCGTTCAAGTTTTAAGTGATGAAACTCCAGTATGTTGTCAGCAACCAGACCAACCCGTTCTGGAATGTGGCTGTAGAGAATTACCTTCTGTCTCGAGATGTGGAAGATACAGTCGTCATGTATCTTTGGAAGAACCGTCGCACGGTGGTCATAGGGCAGAATCAAAATCCTTTCTCGGAATGCAATGTCGATGCGTTATTGGCCGATGGAGGCTATGTGATGCGTCGCACCACGGGTGGCGGGGCCGTCTATCACGATGATGGCAACATAAATTTCAGTTTTGTGGCACCGCCCGACCTGTACAGCCAGCAGCGCCATTTCGATGTCATCAGGCTGGCTTTGCAGCACTATGGGTTGCAGGCGGAGGTTAGCGGACGCAACGACCTGTTGTGCCAGGGACGCAAATTCAGCGGCAATGCCTTTTCCAAAGGCCGCTACATGAGGCTTCACCACGGAACAATCCTGATTGCGGGCAACATGCACGATTTGGAACGCTACCTTCGTGTCAAACCAGCCAAGCTGCAGAAGCATGGCGTTGCGTCGGTACGCAGCCGTGTGGTGAACCTGTCCGAACTGGCCGACGTGACGAGTCTCAATATCGTCAATCCGTTGATTGAGGCTTTTGCTTCGGTCTATGGTCAGCAGCCGGAACAGGTCAGCTTCGACAATCTTGTCGAGACCGCCGAGGTCAGGAGTCTATATGAGAAATATAGCAGCGACGATTGGCTATACGGCCGTTGGCGTCACTTCACGGCCTCGCAGACGGCGCAGTTCGAATGGGGTGGGGTTGAACTGTCGCTCTCTGTCGACGAGGAGAAATCCATCATCACCGACGTTGTCATCGCTACCGATGCTCTGGATGTGGCACTCGCCGACAAAATACGTCTTCTGCTCACCGGCGCTTCAACAAAAGAGCCGCCTGCTGATGCAAACGGCTCTATTGACGAGAAGGTGCTGAATGACGTCTTGTCGTTGATATATTAGTTAGTACGAAAACGAAGACGAAAACGAAAACAGGAAAACTTAACGTTAACTTTAAATGTCCTTGAATTTCGGCTCGTCAGAATTTGAACATCTGGTCGAATTTGACCTCCTGCAGTTTTCCGTATTTCTTTAGCTGGTCCAAAGATACTTTGCGCATATCGGCACAGAAGATTACGCTCATCGGGCGCCCTTTGATGTATTTGGCGTGGAATGCTGCCATATCGTTCATCGACATTTTCTCTATCTTCTTGGTTGTGTTGGCGCGAGGGTCGCTGCTGAAGTTGCGCTCTTCCGTCCAGTAACGAACCATATTAGGGATACTGCGGAAGCTATAGTATTGGCCGTTGCGGGTGGTGACAAGTCCTTGTTTGGCAGCGTCGAATTTGTCTTGACGCAGTGGTAAGTCCTGTACTATGCTCTTCATTGCTTCAAGTCCATCAAGTGTCTTGTCGCTCTGTGTAGCAAGGAAGCAATTCATGTATGAAGGGTTGAGGTTGCGACGGAAGTAGATGAAGTTGCCGCTGGTGTGATAGCCCAATGAGCGGAACTCGCGTATCTCTTGGAATACCACCGAGTTCATACCTCCACCGAAGTATTCGTTGAAAAGCATGGCTGCCTCTTCGTCCTGCAAATCGAAATTGTCGCTGGGAAACAGATAGTTGATGTATGCCTCGACAAACTTTTTGTTGTCTGCATACCATACTGTGGCTTCTGATGGATGGTTGCGGTGTCTATCACGCGGAGCTACAACCTTCACGCCTTCGCGTACCAGATTCTTGTCGCGAAGCATCTTGGCCACTTTATCGGGACTGGTGTTGCCTACAAATGTGGCATATCCGTTGCGCGTGTATATGCTGTCCAGCTCACCGGCAATTTGTTCGCCGCTCAGTTTGCCCCATTTCTTGATAGGCATGTGGGATAGGTATCCCGACGTTTCACCATAGATGGCATACTCATATAGCGCGTTGCTCCATTCCGACACACTGTTCTTTACGGAGTTTTTGTCGCCTTTGCTGTTTTTCACTATCATGTCGATCTGCGACTTGTCGTGGCGCGGGTTGTGCAGACGTCGCAGAGCCAGGTCGATAATTGCTTCCATATTCTCTTCCGGGCCGCTGATTTGCAAAGTGGTATAGGTGCTGCTCACGCTTAGGTCGCACTCTCCACCCAGCATGCGCATGGCGGTCATGTACTTTGTCAGGTTCATGTCGCCTGTGCCAAGCATCTGCAGATATCCTGCGGCACGGTCCAGCTCGGGGTCGTCCATAGAGCCGTAGTTGTAAACTATATCGAGTTCAAAGAGGTTGTTCTTTGGATTTTTGCCGCTGTAGAGTTTCACTTGGTTAGTGACGGGAGTGATTGAAACATCCTTCTTGAAGTCGATGGCCTGTGGTTTGATAGGTTCGGGTTTCTGGGCTTCGATGCGGAGTGCAAAGTCGGTATGTGCATCCTGATTCTGGTTTTCAAGGTGTTCCCAATCGGGTTTTACCACCTCTTCAGGTTTCGGGAACCCCATTTTGGAACGGATTATGGTGACGTGGTTGCGGTCGAAGTATTTCTTTGCCACAGCCATGATGTCCTCGCGTGTGAGAGCCTGGAACTTGCGGTCCTCTTCCAGCCAGTCTTCAAAGCTCTGTCCTGCGGCTTCAAGGCTTTGTATCAAACTGTTGATGGATGAAGCACTTTCCAAATAGCGTTTGTGGTTCAATGCATGCTGCATCTTGATGCTGGCCATCAGTGTGTCGCTGAAACGTCCTGCCTTGATGCTGTCAATGCATTGCCATACCACTTCCTCTGCTGCGGTATGCTTCTGTCCGACTATTTTTGGAGCATAAATAATCACATTGGCACCTGCTTCGTTGAAGGCAAAAGGCTGGTACATGGCAGCAAGCAATCGGTGTTCGGTCATGGCGTCGGTGAATCGTTCGGCACTGAGTATCTCGCTCATCATTCCTAATGCTATTTGGTCGGGATGGGTGTTGTTTGTTCCCGGAAATATCATTACGCCCATTTTGATGGGTGTTTGACGCACGTTTTTCACTACCTGCTTATCGAATTTTGGGAGCTGATAGCTTTTCTTGTCGGGCAGAGGCCCAGAGGGCAGGGCAGAGAAGTGCTTCTTGGCCATGCTCTTGGCTTCGGCTGTGTTGAAATCGCCTACAAGTATCAGCGTCAGGTTGTTAGCTACATACCAACGGTGGTAGAACTTGTACATCTCGCTGGGCTGCGGGTTCTTGAGGTGGCGAGTGTGACCAATGATGGGGCGGCTGTATGGATGGTCGCCAAATGCTTCAGTGAGCAGTCCTTCCACAAAGGAGTTGATGGGGTTGCTGTTGCTGCGCAGGTTCTTCTCTTCGTATACGGCTTCCAATTCGCCTTGGAAAAGGCGGAACACAGGGTTGCGGAACCGCTCGGCATATACCTCCATCCAGTTTTCCAACTGGTTGCTGGGTAGAGTGTTGAAGTAAATAGTCTGATCCCACGAGGTGCCTGCGTTAAGACCCGTGCAACCCATTTTCTGCAAGATGGCATCGGTCTCGTTAGGGATGGCATATTTGCTTGCAGCAATGTTCAGACGGTTTATTTCGAGCTGTATCTGATGACGCTTCTCGCTGTCAGTTGTCTGTTGCATCTGGTCGTAAAGGTCACTGATGCTGTCCAGCAGCGGTTTCTCTTTTTCCCAGTCGGTGGTGCCAATCAGATCGGTACCTTTGAACATGATATGTTCCAGATAGTGGGCCACGCCTGTGGCATTTGTGTCCTCATCCTTGCTTCCTGCATGTACAAGAATGCTGCCGTAGATTTCTGGTTTGGAATGTTCTTCGGCCAGAATCACCTTCATGCCGTTGCTGAGCGTGAAGGTCTCCACTTTCAGTGGCTGTGCCTGAACCAGGGCGGGCACCGTCACGAAGACAAAAAGGATTGAAAATAAAGCTTTCTTCATAAAGTGAGAAGTTTTTGTATTTGTTTGAAAAAAATTTTGGACTTGCGGTTGCAGGTCCAAGATCCTGTTTTGTTTTTGTCGGGCTATCGGGTTAGTCCTTCGGCGAAATACTTGCTTTCCGTGGGCTTCACCTCAACCCTGCCCATGTTGACGCGCATCCGCTTGAGGATGTTGGTGAGGTGGGCCTTGAGGTAGTAGAAGTCACTGTCGGCGGCCACCACCTTCCAGTTCTCGGGCATCATCTTACCGGTGAGGAAGAGGCTGACGTGCTGCGTCTCGGTGAAGCGCTTGGTGACGGGCAAATCTCTAACCGAATCATCCGAACCAATCCGATTTTCTGGAAATCAACTCGTTTATTTGTCCTCTTACTATCATAACCATCTGTATTTCCGATTGCAAAGATACAAAAAATCTTCAATTCTCCAACAAAAAATCTTCAATTATTCAAAAAAAAATCTCCGATTCTTCATCCAAAAATCCTCAATTCTTCTTTATAAAATCTTCAATTCTCCGACAAAAAATCTTCAAATCTTCCGAGAAAAATCTTCGATTCTTATTGCAACAACCATATATTTACTACTGCCAGACAACAACCTCTCGATAATCCGTCGGCGATGTTTCGGCGGTGACGGCTCTTCGATCCTTCTTGGTGGGTTATATGTGGGTTCTTTTTTTCTTCGATTGTTGGCATAAAAAAAAGCATATCTTCTTGTACAGAAAATATGCCCAGAGGGAATAGATTCTATATTATTCCTCTTCTGAATGTATCAAAGTTGTCTTTAATAAATAGTAAAAATAAAAAAGGGCGATGGAATCAATTATTGAGAATGAAAAGGTAATCCAATATTGAGTATCCTCATTCTCCACAAACATTCCGCTAAACAAGACAATTAACATTGCGAGAAGTTCAACGGCTCCACAACCATACATCACTTTACCCAGATAATTGATGCTGCCCGCGTACACTGTACTGATTTTTATTCCGAGAATAATCTGTAAAACAAATTGGGCTGCGATACATAGCAATGACACATAGATGAGCGCCATAGGATCATCCATGAAGTCAACAAGAATAGAACACCCTGCGCCAATACAAATTGCTGCGATTAGCCATTGAAATAGTGTGGTGAAGGATTCCTTCATATTTGTCAGGGTTTGCCATACAGTCATCAACATAACTACGACACCAAAAGCTTCCAATACCTGTCCTATCCATTCCGGAATGGTGCTTAAGAAGTTAAGAATAGCCATGAAAACCCGCGTCTTGCCTGCGCCTGTACTCGTAGACAGCATATCTCCATCTGGGACTAATGCATGCGCTGTAGTGATTAGCAGACCAATGATTGCAGCCCAAAACAACCACTGAATTATTGTGTTACTCAATGGGATGTTCTTGGAGAACAGCTCATCATCATTAGAATCCACAGATTCCATTACAGGCTCTTCCTTGGATTCTGTTTTCGAAGCAGTATTAGGTCCTTGTTGAGGCTTTTCCTCCAGCCATTCTCCGCAATGTTTACATTTCTTGGCTACAGCCAAGATTTCTTCGCCACAATAAGGGCATCGTTTTGTTTCTTCCATGACTTAATACCATTCGTTTGGTTCAAAAAAATCAGTAAGGTACCATAGTCCATCTACTCTTGTAAACGTATAGCTATGCAAGATATCATTACCAATGCTTGCAATAAAAATAGCCTTGTTCTCTTGCAACTCTTGCCATGAATAAATCATACTTCGAGCACCCACAATCTTCTCTCCCATATGAATAGGAGTTATATTAAAATAGAATTGAAAATTATGACATTCTATATGTTCAAAATTATCCAATTCCGTTTTGCTTAAAGAAACTCTACTCTTAAAAAACGAGTCATCCGAAAGTATATGGCAAATAAAACATTTAAATGGTTCTTTTCCCTGATTGCATTCCGCTTTTTCAGACAAGAAAAGACGATAATTGTCAATGGCTCTGTATGCAAATGGTTCTCTATTATATTTTCCGCTAATTGATTCGTTGTAATTTTTATAATTTGCCGGAGATTCAGGGATTTCATCGTACATATAAAGCATTTTTATTGCATCATTTAAATCCAGAATTTCCGCATAATTATTTTCATTAATGCAATTACAATCGTTAAAGGTTGTGCCGCCATTTTTGGTGCAGAACCATACAATAAGTATAACAGCAACAACCGATACAAAAACAATTGCGCCAATTTTCAGTCTTTTATTAAATACTGTATTATCCATGTCTTACTTGTTTTTGGGGAAATACTTGTTAAGTGCTTCAATCAACGAGTCTATGTACTCTTGGCCTTTACGGGCAGGATGGTAGGCATCGAAGAGATATCGATTACCACTCTTGTACACATCTATCCAACCAGGGAAATTGTCAATTATCTCGAGACCTTTCTTTTCGAAGTCGTTTCTGAAATGTTCAAATGTGTATCCAAAGATGATGACATCAGGATTGTATGTTTCAATCTGCCTGTCAAGGATAGGCTTCCATTGATGATAGCATTGCTCAATACCATCTTTACTAGAGATATTATAGCCTGGCATCTTGCTTACATTCAAGTACGCAATACGCTGCATCACCTTCGCCATGTCTTTGTTGTCGCGGATGTATTCCATGTCGTCGTACATCTGATCATGTAGATAACCATACATCACATAAATGATGGGCTGCCACGAAGGTGTTATGCCAACACCCTCAATATCATTTCTGAAAGATTGTTCTACAATGGACCATCCACCACCAGCCAATTTTCCATCTGCGCATTGATCATTAGGTTCTTTGAGAATCCACATCACTTTAGGGTTGGAATTCAAATACCCTTCGAAGTCGCAGACCCCATCTCTAATGGGTTGCATTGTCTTTTCGTCGAATCCAAGCTCTATTGCACGGGCATAGATGGCATCCGAAATTTCATTTTGTGCTTTTTCTAATTCTCTTGCGTTCATATTTATTTGTTTAACGTGATAATACTTCTATTTGGAAAAAAGTAAGACTCGGCATGGCTTTGGTAACATCAATGCCATACTTACGAATAAAGGCTTGTTTCATGGCATCTCTATCCTTGCTATTGTTAAGATTGCTTGTCTGAGTTAGTACCTCTACAGACATTCCTTTTTCAACCTTTACACCATTAGCACTCATTGCTCGATTTGTGGTAACTCTACACAACATATTGATCATTGCACGGTTATATACCATCGTACCCATCGGTATGAAAAGAGCCTACTCTACAATGCAGTTTTCGGCTTCCCTGCTTATTGTTTATTGAACATGAAGCTGTTGTCGGGGAAATAAGGGGCATGAAGAAAGGCGTGATTCTTTCGTCAAAACTGCCTTATTTTTATAGCGGGTGTCTGGAAAAACCTTGCGATAAATAAGTGCTACGAAAATTCACGCCCCTGAACGTGAACCTCTCGCATTCTTATTCTCATCGCGTTAAAGTTTTCCAGACTTTGCTATAAGAGAACAAGAGCGTTCAGCTCAATATATGTCTATGTTGTCTATTCTGTTTTTATATCATTGTTTTGTTTTTATTTCGACTGCAAAGATACGTATTATATTTAAACCGGCAAAATCATTTTGCAGAAAGTGCATATAGCCTGTACTCTTCGGTTGGCAGGGGCACCTCATGATAGGTGCTGTCCACGGCGTCGGCTGTCGCTATCAGGTGGGGGTGTACCGGATTGACATCGAGCGACACATGATGGTAGAAATACCAATAGCCGTGAAGGCTGTAGTTATGAGCCAACGGGGGCGTGATCGCCACCGTCTCGCCACGTTCCACCTGCGTCGCCATCAGGTCGATATCATGCAGCATCGCCTGGTCGCGTCCCGGCTTCTGCCAGTGCAACAGGTTGAGCGCCAGCGCCGCGAGGCACATCACGATGGTGGCTATGGGTACCCAGGCGCCACGTATTCTCTCAGAGGCCTGCCGCGCCAGCGGTTCCAGCACCGCCGCAGCAGCCAGCGCCACCAGCGGGAAGACCGTCAGCAGGTAGAAGGTCCACCTTTATGGGTTGAATGTTCTTATGCAGGTAGCTGCCGAGGTTTTCGATAGAGATACGCTCTTGCTGCATGGTGTTGCGGTCGCGCACGGTGACGGAATTGTCGTTGAGGGTGTCGTTGTCGACGGTGATGCAGAAGGGTGTTCCGATGGCATCTTGACGGCGGTAGCGGCGGCCGATGGCGTCCTTCTCGTCGTACTGGACCATGAAGTCATATTTGAGCATGTCCATGATTTCGCGGGCTTTCTCGGGCAGACCGTCTTTCTTCACCAGTGGCAGAATGGCGGCTTTGTAGGGTGCGAGGACTGCGGGCAGGCTGAGCACGGTGCGGGTTGAGCCGTCTTCGAGGGTCTCGTCCTTCAGGGCATGGCTGAAGATGGCAAGGAATGTGCGGTCCACTCCGATAGAGGTCTCTATGACGTAAGGAGTGTAGCTTTCGTTCAGTTCGCTGTCGAAGTATTGCAGCTTCTTGCCGCTGAATTCGCTGTGGCGACTCAGGTCGAAGTCGGTACGGCTGTGTATGCCTTCAAGTTCTTTGAATCCGAACGGGAATTCGAATTCGATATCGGTGGCGGCGTTGGCATAGTGGGCCAGCTTTTCGTGGTCGTGGTAGCGGTACTTCTCGGCAGGGATGCCCAGTGCGAGGTGCCATTTCAGACGCTCCTCTTTCCAGTGTTTGAACCATTCGAGTTCCGTTCCGGGGCGTACAAAGAACTGCATCTCCATCTGTTCGAATTCGCGCATGCGGAAGATGAACTGGCGGGCCACAATCTCGTTGCGGAAGGCTTTGCCGATTTGGGCGATGCCGAATGGAATCTTCATGCGGCCGCTTTTCTGTACGTTGAGGAAGTTGACGAAGATGCCTTGTGCCGTTTCGGGGCGCAGGTAGAGTGTGTCGTTTTCGCCCTCGACGCTGCCCATCTTGGTGGCAAACATGAGGTTGAACTGACGCACGTCGGTCCAGTTGCGGGTGCCGCTTATGGGGCAGACGATGCCGAGGTCGAGAATTAGTTGTTTCAGTCCTGTCAAGTCGTTGGCATTCATCAGTTCGGCATATTTGCCGCGTATTTCGTCAATCTGTTTCTGGTGTTCGAGTACGCGTGCATTGGTGGTGACGAACTGCTGACGGTCGAAGGCGTCGCCAAAGCGTTTCTGAGCTTTGTCGCATTCTTTCTTTATTTTGTCTTCAATTTTGGCGATGTGGTCTTCAATCAACACATCGGCGCGGTAGCGCTTCTTGCTGTCGCGGTTGTCGATAAGCGGATCGTTGAAGGCGTCGACATGGCCGGAGGCCTTCCAAATCTTGGGGTGCATGAAGATGGCGGAGTCGATGCCCACGATGTTTTCGTGATACTGGACCATGGCGCGCCACCAGTATTGCTTGATGTTGTTTTTCAATTCTGTACCCAGCTGTCCGTAGTCGTAAACGGCAGCGAGCCCGTCGTAGATTTCGCTTGAGGGGAAAATAAAGCCGTACTCTTTGGCATGCGATACGACTTTTTTGAAGATATCGTCCTGATTAGCCATTCTTTATATGTTTTTTGTTATTTTCAATGAGTCAGCAAAAATACGAAAAAAATTGCTTGATGTCGTTTTTTTAGTACTTTTGTAGACCCTATAAGAGATTTATACTAATTCCAAAGATAACAAATACAAAAAATTAAATAGAAATGAAGAAGATTTTTTTTGCAGCATTCCTGGCAGTAGGATGCATGTTGGCTGGAAATGCCCACGCCCAAGTAGGACATGGCGGTGAACCTCTTTTCAACCATTCGCAAGCAAAAGTGCAGAGTAATCCGGTGTTAATGCCGTTCCTTGATAGCCAGAAATTTATCGAAGAAGATATGTCGCGAGTGAAGGGCTCTGGTCCGATGCGTATCGGCATTCAGCATAACTGCGACATCGATGTGCTTGAAAATGCTAAGGTTGTGAAAGATAACCGTGGTACACACTACCTGCTCTCGCTCAGTTCGGAGGGTGCCACTTTCCAGTCGTTGAATTTTGACAGATTCGAGCTGCCGGAAGGTGCTTCGCTATTCATCTACGACCGTAGCGGTGATTTTGTGCTGGGCTCGTTTGATGGCACCGATGCACTGAAGGATGGTGGTTTCATTACACAGGCTGTGCCTGGCGACGAGTTGTTTATTGAATACAATGTTCCTGCAGGTTCCGAGCAGGGAAAGCTGCATATCAGTCAGCTGTGCCATGGATATAAGGACATCTTCCATAAAATCAGTTCGGTATATGATGATGCTGAGTCATTGATGAAGGGCTATCACGGAAGTGCAGAGGGCAGTTGCCACATCAATGCCGTCTGTCCTGAGGGTGACGACTGGAGAGACCAGATACGCTCGGTTGTTGCCATACAGATCAATACCCAATATGCTGCCTTTATGTGCAGTGGCGCACTTGTCAACAATACCCGCCACGACAAAACACCCTATGTCCTTTCGGCATACCATTGCCAAGAGGAAAGTTCCGAGACAGGAAGTATTACGAATTTTGTATTCTATTTTGGATATCAGACTAATAGCTGTAATGGTACTTCGGGTCCATACAACCGCTCGGTATCGGGAGCCGACCGTGTTGCCAAGTATAACTACAACACCGGTTCAGATTTCTGCCTTTTCAGATTGAGTAAAGACGTACCCAGCTCGTTCCAGCCCTACTATGCAGGCTGGGACCGTAGCGACGTTGCATCGTTTTCGCCGGGCATCGCAATCCACCATCCTGGTGGCGATTACAAAAAGTTGTCGTTCCCCAAATCCATAGTGCGTGGCAATGGTTCAATGGCGAAGTTCCTCATTGTCAGTTGGTATACCGGTTCGCAGAACAAGGGTACCACCGAGGAGGGCTCTTCAGGATCTCCTATTTTCAATTCCGACAAACGAATTGTTGGCCAGCTCTTTGCCGGTTATAGTTCTTGCACCAATCCGTCGGGTGATGATTATTACGGTCGTGTATACAGTTCGTGGACTGGAAACAACACGCAGACGGGTTCGCTCCAGCCGTGGCTTGATCCCGATAACACTGGTGTGACGACCCTCGACGGACTCGACTACAATCAGGTTGGTATCGATGTCAACGGCGAGCCGTCCTATCAGTCGCTGAAGGTTTATCCTAATCCGTCGGACGGCAATATCCGTTTCGATGTCGATGCAATGGGCGATGCAAACTATAAAGTGTACGATGTGACTGGTCGTTGCGTAAAAGAGGGCCGTACTATTCTCACCTCAACGACGCAGGCCGTCGACCTCAGAATGTTGCCTCAAGGTACTTATGTACTTCATCTCTACACTTCGTCGCAACGCTATTCTTCTACCATTATAATAAAATAGTAAACGGAAAACAATCAAATACATTCAGATATGACATTAATGGAACAAATCCGCGCTAAGGCGAAAGCTGCCAACAAATGCATCGTCTTGGCCGAAGGAACAGAAGAGAGAACCCTCAAGGCAGCAGACATCATCCTCGAAGAGGGCATTGCACGTCTTATTCTCCTTGGAAACGAAAAGGAAATCAAAGACCTTGTTTCGCAGTGGGGATTGAAAAACATCGACAAGGCAACTATCATAGACCCTGTCAACCAGCCTAAGAAACAGTATTATGCCGAGATGCTGTGCGAAATCCGCAAGAAGAAAGGCATGCAGATGGACGAGGCAATGCGTCTCGTCGAGGACCCGCTCTATCTTGCCACATTGCTGATAAAGAACGGCGATGCCGACGGTGAGGTTGCCGGTGCACGCAACGCCACGGGCGATGTGCTTCGTCCGGCATTCCAGGTGGTAAAGACATTGCCTGGCGTAAGCGTCGTCAGTGGTGCCTTCATCATGGTGCTGAAAGACAAGACATACGGCGAAGATGGCATTATGGTCTTTGCCGATTGTGCAGCCACCCCGTGTCCGACGGCTGAGGAATTGGGACAGATTGCCGTTGTGTCGGCCCAGACTGCCAAGTCGATTGCCGGATTCAAGGAGCCGCGCGTGGCATTGTTGAGTTTTTCGACCAAAGGCAGCGCCAAGCACGAACTGGTCGACAAAGTGATTGAGGCTGGACGTGTGGCACATGAGCTGGATCCCAATGTGAAGCTCGATTGCGAGCTGCAGGCCGATGCCGCCATTGTTCCTAAAGTTGGCGCATCAAAGGCCCCCGGCAGCGACATAGCAGGCAAAGCCAATGTGCTCGTATTTCCCGACTTGCAGAGTGGCAACATCTGCTATAAACTCGTCCAGCGCTTGGCCGGAGCCGAAGCCATAGGCCCCGTCATGCAGGGAATGGCAGCCCCAATCAACGACCTCAGTCGTGGCTGCTCGGTCGAGGATGTGGTGAACGTTGTCGCTATCACAGCTACTCAAGCTGCGTCAAAGTAAATCGTTTTTCTGCGCAAAGGCAGTCGATAGTTATTTGAACAAAAAAAGCCCGCAAATGTGCGGGCTTTTTTTTAACGTGTCTGCTAATGAATTAGAAGCAGTAGCGGATACCGAGAGCGATGTCACCCCAGTGGAAACGGTCTTCCATATCGGGAATGATGTAGAAGCGCGGACGGATGTCGAGAGAAAGCTGAATAGGAACAGCGTTGAATTTGTATTCGATACCGCCTTGACCAGCGATAGCAATAGCAACATCGCTATCTCCAATTTCATAGTCGAAATAACCGAGGTTGGCTCCGACACCGGCATACCAGCCAAAACCAGATCCAATTTCACCAGTCCACTGATAGATTCCAGTGAGGTCGAAAGCGTCATAGTGTTCGCCGTTGTGCCATCCGAGGTCGAGTTCGAGGCGGTTGCCGCCAAGACCGTGCTGCCAGGAGAGTTCAGCGTTGTAACCCTGGCCGCCGCCAATGCGGACACCGAGGTTGTTCTGTGCGTTAACAGTCATAGACAATGCAAAAACTGCTACAAGTGCTAAGAATAATTTCTTCATAAAATGTAATTTTTAAAAAGGTTAGTAAAATTTTATTTCGTTGAATTTTAGTTTTTTTTGATATTTCAATAATGTATTGTCAATTTTCAAAAATATATGCAAATGTACACAAAAAAATCAAATGATTAACAATTCTTTAAAAAAATTCATTGCTGTCCACTAAAAATTAGTGAAAGTTCTTTGAAATTATTGTGAGTTAATTATTTGTAGAGATTTTTCGAGCGCGACGATTTGAATTTGTATCTTTGCAGGATAATCCCTGCATATGAATCAAGACAAATACGTTTTTGCTCAATTGGTTGAATTCCTGAATAACGACAAGTTCCGTCGTATCGTCA
>Ga0256404_1004209_pt1 | contig 27540 bp, 19 predicted proteins | sample RumenRJG_01DNA_FD_185990 | JGI IMG/M metagenome (GOLD analysis project Ga0256404, IMG submission 185990) | Bovine rumen microbial communities from Lethbridge, Alberta, Canada - RJG_01 | ecosystem: Host-associated > Mammals > Digestive system > Stomach > Rumen | place: Canada: Alberta | collected...
GAAATAGCCTACAAATTCCAAATGCGAGATTTTGAAAATTCTCTTGCTTCTTATGGTAATTATCATCAAGTTAGTCAGTCAATAGGACTCTCTTTCTGATGTGACATTCCATCAAGCATTAACAAGCACGCAGCCTCGTAGTTGCGTGCTTGTTTTTTATCCATTTTACCCCGCCAAATAGGCGTTCTATTCCCTTGCTCTAAAGGTACTCATATTTTCCTATAAATCTGCATACAAACCATAAAGCTCATATAACGCTCATATGAAGCTCATATAACACTCATATGAACTTAACGATAAATTTTCGAATCTCTGGAAAATTGTAGAACTGCCTATTCCTCGGCGGCAACTTTCGCCAAATTTAACTCGTGGCGTATATAGTCCCAAAGCCGCGGATAGGTATAATCGCCCTTCTTCTTTGCCTCCTTTTGAAAAGCCGCGTGCCTTTCCTCCCATTGAGCACGCAAAACAGGATCGTGATAAATCATCTGCGCCTCCTTAATGACCGCATTAGATCGCTTAATCTGAGGACGTTCTGCCATCTTCTTGCGTTGCTGCTTCGTCAAACGTGGCTTCTTGCAAACAGCCATCACTCTGCGCTTGTCTTTCACCAACGAACGCAAATAGAGCTGGTCGTCCAACTCTCCCCGATACCACGCAAAAGCGTCAGACATAGCTATTCGTTTTCCTGCCATCTTTTCTCTCTCAAATTTTCTGCAAAGATACAACTTTTTTTTGATATTTCCAAATTTTTAACCGCAAAATTGTCATTTTCTATTGTGAGTATGGATTTTTCGTAACTTCGGCCCTCCCGCAAGGGCACGATTATTGCTAAATATTTGTAGTAACTTCGAGGGCACCGACACGCTGCGCGTCCCACCTCGAAGTTACAGTCGCACAGTCGTGCGAATAACAAGTCTTTTCCGCTAAAATCTAAATAAATTTAATTTTTATCGGCAAATCCTTGTATATTCCAAATATTTGTAGTACCTTTGCAGCCGCAAAGGTTTTGACACATGATTGATCGGTATTTTTTGGGACGGATGTTTCGGTTTTTTCTTCATCTGCACTATGATATTAGGGTGACGGGGGAGGAACTGCTGCGGGATGAGCGTATCCATCTCGTGCTGCCGAATCATAGCGCCTACGTCGATCCGCTGATCCTCTTCAGCGAGGAGTGGCGCGTACCGATCTGTCCGATGGTGGACGAGCTGTTCATGCGGCATTGGCTCTTCGGTTGGGTGCTGCGCAAAGGCGACGCGATCGAAGTGCCGGATCTGGGGAAAGTGAAAGATGAAAGGGGAAAAGTGAAAGGAGAAAGTTTAAAGGCGAAAGCCGAGGCGGCGAGTCAGTTGAGCCGCATCGCGATAGACAGTCTGGCGGCGGGCAAGCAGCTCTGTTTCTATCCTTCGGGGCATGTGAAGACGGTGGATAAGGAAGTGATCGGGAACCGCCGCATGGCCTACGAGGTATGCCGCGAGTTGCCACAAGGCGTGCGGGTCATCCTCTGCCGCATGCGGGGCTTGGAATCCAGCCGGTTCTCCAAACTGCGCCCCAAGCGCTGGAAATGGCGCCGCACGGTGACCCTGCATTTTGAGGACCATACGGACGACGTGCGCCAATGGGCTGCCGAATTGGATCGCAGAGCGTTTAACGAGAAATTAGAAAACTGGTATAATGTTGAATGAATTAGAGATAGAAGAACGGGCGCAGCGGGCGGTGGCGCTTTTTAAGCAGGGCTATAACTGTTCGCAGGCGGTATTTGCCTCCTGCGCGGACCTGTACGGCATCTCGGATGAGAGCCTGGCTTTGCGTCTCTCGGCCTCTTTCGGAGGCGGCATGGGGCGTATGCGCATGGTCTGCGGCGCGGCAAGCGGCATGTTTATGCTTGCCGGCCTGCATAACGGTTCTGCCACCCCGCATGACAATGAGGGCAAGATGGCGAACTACGCATTCGTGCAGCAGTTGGCGGGCGAGTTCAAAGCCACCTACGGCAGTCTGATCTGCGCGGAGTTACTCGGCCTGGCGCCCAAGCCCGAAGATCCGAAGCCCGCAGAGCGCACGCAGCAGTACTACGAGAAACGGCCGTGCGTCGAGATGGTGGCTGAAGCCGTAAGAATAGTGCTTCGCACGTTAAAAGGTTAAAATGGTGACTTCGTCACGTTAAATGGTTAAAATGGTTTTTATTATATAAAAACGTTACATAAATGAAATTTTTTCTTGCTATTATAGGAGGAGGACCGGCCGGCTACACAGCCGCAGAGAAAGCGAGTAAGGCCGGCAAGGATGTAGTGCTCTTTGAGCAAAGCAGTTTGGGCGGTACGTGCCTCAACGTGGGATGTATCCCGACCAAGTCGCTCTTGTACGGCGCCAAACAATATTACAACGCCACGCATGCGGCCAAGTACGGCGTGACGGCGGGGGAGGTAAGTTTCGATTTTGCTGCCATGCAGAAACGCAAGACCATCGTCGTGCGCAAGCTGGTGGCGGGCATCAAGCAGCGCCTGACCAACGAGCACTGCACGGTGGTGAACGGGTTTGCCAAAGTGATAAGTCGGCAGGATGCGTCTGTGACCATCGAGTGTAACGGGCAGACCTACGAAGCGGAGAACCTGATGATCTGTACGGGTTCGACCAATTTTGTGCCGCCGATTCCGGGCATTAAGGACAATGCGCATGTATGGGACAGCACGGATGCGCTCAATGCAACCGAGCTGCCCAAATCCATCCTCATCGTGGGTGGCGGCGTCATTGGCATGGAATTTGCAACGCTCTATCATGAGCTCGGTGTGCCCGTCACGGTCATCGAAGCGATGCCGACCATCCTGCCCAACCTCGATCAGGACGTGGTCTCGATCTTGAAAGACAAATATACGAAAGCCGGCATCACGATTCTCACATCGACCAAGGTCGAGGAGATTGATGGCGAACGGGTAAAGGCGAATGGTGAATGGCTCGAGGCAGACAAGATCCTGGTTTCGGTCGGCAGACGGGCGAACCTGAACGGGCTCGAGGCGCTCAATGAGCTGGAGCTCAACCGCGGAGCGATCGTGGTGGATGATTTCTGCAAGACCAATCTGCCCAACGTCTATGCCTGCGGCGACGTGACGGGTAAGATCATGCTCGCGCACGTAGCGGCCCGCCAAGCCGAAGTGGCGGTAGGACGGATGCTAAAGCAGATCCCGCTCCAACGCATTGCCTACAATGCCATCCCGTCGGTCGTCTATACGAACCCCGAGATCGCATCCGTGGGTATCACGGAGCAGCAGGCCGAGGCGATGTCCATCCCGACGGAGGTGAAGACCCTGCCGATGACGTTCTCCGGGCGCTTCATGGCCGAGAACGACGGCGAGACGGGGCTTTGCAAACTGGTGACGGACGCCAAGAACCACAGCGTGCTCGGCGTGCATATGATCGGAAATCCCTGTTCGGAGTTCGTGGCCGCGGCATCGTTCGCCGTGCGCATGGGATACACCACCGCCGAGATGCAACAGGTGGTCTTCCCGCACCCGACTGTAAGTGAAATATTACACGAGATAATTTAAATAGGAAAGAATCTATCATGAAAAAAACAATGATTTTGGGTTTTGCGCTGGTATGGGTAGCGCAAATGAGTTTTGCCAACGTGGTCACCGGAGTAGCTGCTATCCCGGCGAACTACTACAATGCGGTGGACGGGAAGAAGAACGCGGATGCTATCCTCAATGCCCTCAACGGCATCATTGGAAGTCATACCGTGCTCAATTACAATGCGCTGGAGGACTATTACGAGCAGACGGATTTTTATTCCGACACCCTCTGGGATATGTATTCGACCTGCCACTTCACCATGCAGCATGCCAATGTGGCGCAGCAGCAAGTGTGTGACGGATGGAACAAAGAGCACCTCGTATGCCAGAGTTGGTTTTCGGCCAACGGTGCCAAATCAGACCTGTTCAACGTCTATCCCACCGATGCGCGTATCAATAACCTTCGCTCTGCTTTTCCGTACGGTGTGGTGGGCACGAATAACGGTTTTTCCAAGGACCCCGATCACCATGGTTTGGGAAAACTGGGTACATCCACGACCAGCGGGGTAGGTACTTGCTATGAACCCGATGATGCCTACAAAGGCGACTTCGCGCGTTCATTCTTCTATATGGTGGCTTGTTATCGTAACGGTAGTCTGAATGCGGCGGCGGGAGCGAAGATGTTCACGGCTGTTCCCACCAACCTCACGGCCTACAGCCTCTCTTTCCTGCTGGACTGGCACCGCAATGACCCCGTGTCGCAGAAAGAGATCGACCGGAACCAGGCCGTTTACGGCATTCAGCATAACCGCAACCCCTTCATCGACTACCCCGAATTAGTGGAGTATATATGGGGCAACAAAGCGGGTCAGACCATTAACCTTGCCTCCATGACGCCTACCTGCGAAGGCGGCGGATACGATCCGACTATCGTCACCAAATACGGTGTGACCTGGATCGCGAACGGCGAGACCCTTGTCACCGACTCCGTCGTGGCCGGAAGAGCCGTCACCGCCTTGCCGAACGATCCCACACCCTGTTCCACGGAGAGTACCGTCTTCATGGGCTGGACCGATGAGCCGATCGACAGCGTGACCGATGACCGGCCTGCCGTGCTGTATAAAAGCATATCCGACATCCCCGTCGTATCCGCCGACAAGACCTACTATGCCGTCTTTGCCAAAGCGACGGAGGGTGCCGAGGTGATACCCGCTACCTATACTTTCGATGCCGACCATACCGAGGGATGGACGATCAATACGACGACCTCGACTTCGTACTGGTTACTCGACCAAGGTAAGGTGCTCACCTCGCCCGAGGTGAACTTGGCCGGACTGGCCTCCATCGATGTGAACATGCGTACGTACGGCGGTGCGAGTTATTGCAACCTCGACGTCAAAGCCGGAACAACGCAGATCGCCACCATCGTGGCTACTAACGGTAATAAACTGACCGACTATACCTGGACCAATACCCAAGCCCTGACGGGTTCGTCGGCCCTTACCTTCAGTTCGAACTACGGATCGGGCAAAGGTATCGGTATCGCATCCGTCACCATCCATGCCACGGGAAGCGGTACGACCTACAGCCGCTTTGTCACCACTTGCCAGAACACCACGGCGCTGGACGAGACGATCACCGCACCGCGTGCCCGCAAGGTGCTCATAGACGGCCATTTATACATCCTCGTAGGGGATAAGATCTATACAATAACAGGATATGAACGTTAAACTCTTTTTGATCATACTGGCCTGTGTGCTCTGGTGGCCCCTTTCGGCTGCCACGACCTATACCGTCGTGCTCGACCCGGGTCACGGAGGCAAGGACCCCGGCGCCGTGGGACGCAAAGCGCAGGAGAAAGACCTCAACCTCAGTCTCGCACTGGAGGTGGGGAAGCTCATCAGCGAGCAGTACCCCGATGTCAAAGTGGTGTACACCCGCTCAACGGACGTCTTCATCCCGCTGCAGACCCGCGCCGACATCGCCAACAAGCACAATGCCGACCTCTTCATCTCCATCCATACCAACTCCGCCGAGTCCTCTGCGGCAAGCGGCGTGGAGACCTTCATCTTGGGAACCGATAAGATGGAGAAGAACCTCGATGTGGCCATGCGTGAGAACGCGGTGATCAAGCTCGAGTCGGACTACAAGACCACTTACCAGGGTTTTGACCCCAACTCCATTGACTCCTATATCATGTTCGAGTTGATGCAGAATAGTTATATGGAGCAGTCCTTGCGGTTTGCGGAGCTGGTGCAGAAAGGCTTTGTGGGTCAGCTCAACCGCGATGACCGCGGTGTGCGGCAAGCCGCTTTCTGGGTGCTGCTCAAGACCGCCTGTCCGTCTATCCTCTTTGAGATGGGCTTCATCTCCAATCCCGAAGAAGAACGCTTCCTCAGTCAGCCCTCTTCCATCCATAAGATGGCGCAGACGCTCGTCACCGCTTTCGGTACCTACACCCATAAGCAGGCGGTCAAGAAAGAGGTGGTGAAGACCGAGCAGGTCAAGGAGCCTGCCGCCAAGGAGGTCAAGACCAAACCCGCGCAGAAGAAGACCTATTATGCCGTGCAGATCTGCGCCTCCAAGACCCTGCTCGCCCCCAATGACGAGCGACTCAAAGGACGCGAATGCGAGTACATACAGGTAGGCGAGTGGTTCAAATACTACACCGCGGCCCATACCGACCGGATCAAGACCGAAGCGGCCCGAAATAAACTGAAAAAGGATTTTCCGGATTGTTGGATCATCAAAATAGAGAAATAATGAAATACGCACGCGAAATCAAGGTGGGACTCTTAGGCACCCTCTGCCTCTTCCTGCTTTTCTTCGGATTTAACTACCTCAAGGGGGTGAATATCTTCTCCCCTACGAATAGTTACCACGGGGTGTTTAGCAACCTGCACGGCCTGGAGGAACAGGCGGCAGTCTATATCCGCGGCCATAAGGTGGGCCAGGTGGATGAGATCCATTATGACTTCACCCGCGACAGCGCGTTCACCGTCGATGTGTCGGTCAATAGCGATATCGACCTGCCGCAGGGCACCCGCATGGCCCTCGTCTCGGACGGCCTGCTGGGCGGCATGGCGATTGAGCTGCAGTTGCCTCAAGAGGGGGTAGCGGTGAACGGTGAGGGTTTAGCGGTAGAGAAAGGAAGTACGCTGCCGACCCTTTATATACCAGGCCTGATGGAAAGCCTGCAAGGCGAGTTGCTGGCCAAGATCGCAAGCGCGGTCGAGCATGTGGATTCCCTTGTGGCAGAGCTCCATACCCAATTGGAAGGCGATCATGTGAAGTCCACCCTGCAGAACGTGGACCGCATCTCTGAGGACCTGACTGCCGTCTCTGCCGATCTGAAGAATCTGATGAGCACCAAAGTGCCGACCATCGTCGATAATGCCGACGCCACGATCGCTGACCTGCAGATCATCGTAGCCGACGTCAAAGAGGCGAACCTCAAAGCCACCGTGGCCCGCGTGGATACCGCCGTCGAGAGCGTCAATGCCCTCATCGCCGATGTCCGTTCTCCGGAAGGCACGATCGGACAGCTGCTCTATAATAAATCGCTCTATAACCACATCGATGCCGCCGTCGTTTCAGCCGACTCCCTGCTGACCGATCTCAAGGCACACCCCAAGCGGTATGTCCATTTCTCGATGTTCGGAAAAAAAGAAAAATAAGTGTTCCACAAGCAGAGAAATAGAATATTTTCGAGTTTGTAGATTTTATAAATAACATTTTTTTTAAAGTCCCCGCAAAAGTCCGTGTTTTCGTACTCTGCGGGTATTTTTTGCAAAAAAATGCTGTACCTATTGTATATATAAAAGACCCTATAAATCAACATGTTGTATGTTGATAACTTTTGTAAATTGCTGAAAACAAAGCATTTGACGTAAGTGCCTAAAAATGGTGGTATTAGACTTTAGGTAAAAAAGGACTTATTTAGGTAAATTTGCATATGTCAAAAAAAAGCAGTACCTTTGCATCCGCTTTTGAAAATTAAAGTTTCGAAAAATGACACAAACGATACAACAAATGTGGGCACAATGTCAGACCATTTTGGCTGATAACTTGACCTCCAGTGCATACCAGACTTGGTTTGCACCGATTGTACCGTTGCAGTACACGGAAGGCGTACTGGTGTTGCAAGTGAAATCACAATTTGTAGCGGAGTATATCGAGGAGAATTATATTCCTTTATTATCGTCCGCGATCTTGCGCGTGTTCGGTGTAGGCACGCGTTTGGAATACCGGGTGTTGATCGACTCCACCTCGGGTGCAGGTACGAGTTTGCCTTCCAACGGGGCGCCTGCCAAATCGGAATGGACCGCGATGTCCCCGCAGCAGGTGACGAACGATCTGCCCAAGCTCAACGAGTTATATACCTTTGATTCCTTCATAGCCGGAGAGCCCAACAAGCTGGCCCGCACGGCCGGTTTGGCGATCAGCAAACAGCCCGGTTACACGGCTTTCAACCCGCTCTTCATCTACGGAGGCAGCGGAGTGGGCAAGACCCACCTCGCGTGCGCGATCGGGCATCAGGTACAGGCATTGCACCCGCAGGCGCGCGTTCTTTATGTATCTGCGAACACCTTCAAGTTGCAGTTCCAGGACGCTCGTAAGGAAAACCGTATTCCGGACTTTCTCAATTTCTACCAATCCGTCGATGTGCTCATCGTGGATGATATTCAGTATTTCGCAGGCTTGAAAGGTACGCAAGACACGTTCTTTCATATCTTCAACTACCTCCAGCAGAGTCGCAAGCAGTTGATCCTGACTTGCGATCGTCCGCCTGTTCAGTTACGCGACATCGAGGACCGTCTGCTCACCCGTTTCAAATGGGGTCTGTCGGCCGAGATCTTGCGTCCGGACTATACCTTACGCAAGGATATCCTGCTCTCGAAGATGCATCGGGACGGCATCGTGCTATCGGATGAGATCGTTGATTTCATTGCGATGAACGTGCGCGAATCGGTGCGTGACCTGGAGGGTATCCTGGCTTCGCTCTTGGCGCACTCGATGCTCACGGATCGTGAGATCGACCTGGCGCTGACCGAGCAGGTAGTGAGTCGGGTAGTGCATATGCAGCCGCAGACCACGACCGTGACCGATGTAGTGGCGTCCGTGGCCAAGTTCTACAACATACCCGAGAAAGCCATCCTGGCGCAGAATCGCACGAAGGAGGTCACTTTGGCCCGCCACGTAGCGGTGTACCTGAGTAAGAAAATGACGGACAGTTCGCTCACGGAGATCGGATTGAAGATGGGCAAACGTTCCCATGCCACCATCCTGCACTCCCTGGCCTTTATCCGCGAGGAGATGGAAGAGAATGCGGTTTTAAGGCAGAATATCGCCCAACTGCAGGAGAGCCTGCAGCACTAACACCAAGCTATTGTGATAGACGTACGACACCCGCTTAATGTCTGCCGTGCTTCTGCCGGTACCGGTAAGACGTATACTTTAGCAGCCTATTATGTAGGGCTGCTTTTGTCGGGTGAGGACTATCGGTCCATCCTCGCTATCACTTTCACCAACAAAGCCACTGCGGAGATGTCCGAACGTATCTTGGGCTACCTGTACGGTATCTCCCAGGGTTCGGAAGCCGCTTTTCTTTTACGCGCGCGCGATTTCATGATCCGTGACGCGCAGGCGTCCGACGCCTATCTGGCGCAGCGGGCAGGGGAGTGCTTTAAGCAGATGCTGCTCGATTTCGATAATGTGCAGATCATGACCATCGACTCCTTCCTGCAGACCCTTCTGAGCGGTTTGACAGGCGTGTTACGCATCGGAGCGGGACTGCGCACCGAGCTCGACATCGATCCCGTCATCCGGCAGGCGGTCGATCAACTCCTGACCACCGACATGAGCCCCGCAGACCGTTCGATCTTGGAGGACTACATGCTGCTCAAGCTGGACGAACAGAGTCACTGGGACATCCGGCAGAGCTTATGCGAGATGGCCAGGGAGCTCTATAACGAGTCGGTCCAGATGCTCGATGCCGACGGTCGCATCCTCTTTGATGCCGAGGCCATCAGTCGCCGCCGCGAAGCTTTGTTGGCGGGTTGGGAGAAGAACGAGGACCTGTTGGCCCTTAAACAACTCTTGGCACAATGCGATCCGACGAACTATAATAACAACACAAGAAACGGATACGTCCGTCTCCAACGCAGCGTGGAGGACCCGACGCAGCTCAGTGCCAAAGACCGCTTCCGCGGCGTGAGCGAGAAGAGTTGCAATGCGGATGAGATGGCGCAAGCAACCGTCCTGGCCGCGCGTGTGGGACGGCAGTATAACACGCTCCAACTCACGATTCGCTTCAGTCGGGATATCGAGTTGATGGGTTCGTTGCAGCGCCTGATCCGGCGTAACTTGGACGAAGCCAACGCTGCGCTCTTGGCGCAGACGGCCAGTACGCTGACGCAGGCATTACAGGCCGGAGACGCGGATTTTATTTTAGAGAAAGCCGGCATCCGGTATCGCCATGTGTTGATGGATGAGTTCCAGGACACGAGTCGCTTGCAGTGGTCGGTGATCAACCGCCTGCTGATGGATGTGCTGGCGGGCGAAGGACATACGCTGCTCATCGTGGGCGATATCAAGCAGTCGATCTACCGTTGGCGCAACGGTGACTGGTCGATCATGGCGTCCTTGGGTTCGGACGAAGCGCATTACAGCCGGCAGATCAACACCGCTTTCCCCAACCTCACCCGCAACTACCGCAGTCGACAAGAGGTGGTGCGGTTCAATCTCTCCCTCTTTCAACATATCATCGCGCATTACCCCTATGCGGACCAGCAAGCCCTCATCGAGGCCATCTATGACGAGGGTTTCGATCCCGAGCACTTGAAGGACTTCTACCAAGCCGACCGCAAGCAAGGCGGCTATGTCTCGTTTAAGGCCGTGCCCAATGCCAAGAAAGAGGACCTGGCCCTTGCGATGTTCGAGCAGATCGGCCCCCTGGTGAACCAAGGCATGCCGTATTCCGACATCATGATCCTGGTGCGCGAGAAGAAAGAGGCGAACCTGATCTGCGAGCTCTCGCCCTTCCCCATCGTCAGTGCCGACAGTTTCATGGTGGACGCTTCGGAAGATGTGCAACTGCTCATTGCGGGGCTGCGTACGGTGGTGCAGGATGATCCGGTAGCCGCCGCTTTCCTGGCGATGAAGACGCGCCGCACGGATGTGATCGAGCGTATCCGGGAGCGTATCACTGTCAAGACCCCGCTCTATGAGGCGCTGTGCGAGTTGATCAAGATCCTGCTGGCCAACGAAGAGGGGCAGTATGAGGGTTCGGAGACGGCCTATATCCATAACTTGCTCGACCGTACCCGCGACTATGTCAGCACCTACGGCAGCGATATGAAAGCTTTCCTGACCTACTGGGACGATACGATGCATGCCAAAGCCATCCCCGCTTCGGCTACCGATGCCATCCGGGTGCTCACCGTGCATGCAAGCAAGGGGCTACAATCCCAGACGCTCTTTGTGCCCTTCTGCATGTGGACCAAAGAGGCCGGCCGGCATCCGCAGAAGCTCTGGTGCGAGGTGGCGCCCGAGCTGGAGGCTGGCGAAGATTTTGTGCCGATCCAGGACGGTGCCGAAATGGCTGACTCGGCTTACCAAAAAGAATACGAGGCGGAGCACCTGAATATGCGCATCGATAACTTGAATATGCTCTACGTGGCGCTTACCCGCGCGGAGGATAACTTGTTCATCTCCACCTCGTACCCCGTCACGTCCAAGGGTACGATGGGGGCCTGCAACCACGTCGGCCGCTATATCATGGACTTCCTGGGCGAAGACGAGTACGAAGTAGGTTCCCCCATCATCCATTCGCCACTCGCCTCTCACCATTCGCCCTTACTGGCAGAACTCTGGGCCAATGATGATCAGGTTCGGTTTGTACAGTCGCAGGAAGGTGCGCTCTATACGGACTTGGGCGATGAGGCCTACCGTCGCGTGGCGCGGATGGATGAAGGCAATCTCTGCCATGAGATCTTTGCCCACATCTGCAAAGCGGATGAGTTGGATGCGGTGCTGGATACCTTTGTCAGTCGCGGCGAGATACGCGATCAGGCACAACGCGATCATCTGCGTGCACTCATCTCGGCCGCCTGGGAAGGGAATGAGCAGATGCGGGATTGGTTCACCGCGCCCTGGATGCTCAAGCTCGAGCAGGCCATCTATATCGACCATCGGGAGTTACGCCCCGACCGCGTGATGATCAATCCCCACACGATGGAGGCGATCGTGCTCGACTATAAGTTCGGCGTGTGGGAAGACAGTTATATTCAGCAAGTCAAGCAGTACATGGAGGCCCTGCGTAGGATGGGGTATGAGCCCGTCAAAGGCTACCTCTGGTTCGCACGGCAAAACCGATTAGTGGAAATCAAATGACGGAGAGCTTTTTGAAACAAACCGCGCAGGCCATCATCGATTCGATGGACTGGAAGCAACTGAGCCGCACTACCTTGGTGCTGCCTTCTCACCGTGCGGGATTGGTGCTCAAAGAAGAGATCCTGCGCCTGCAGCAGGAATGCCATGCGCAAGCCGTCTGGGCACCGACCGTGCAGACGCTTACCCAGCTGCAGGACAGCCTCAGTCCGCTCTATGACGAGGATGAACTTTTCACCATCGTCCGGCTCTATAAGCTCTATCTTTCCACCTTCCACTTTCAACCTTCCACCGATCCAATACCATTGGATCTGTTCTACGGGTGGGGTCGGCAAATGGTGGCGGACTTCACGAATATCGATGCGTCCATGCCGGAGGAGGAAGTGCCTAATTTCTTTGCCAATACCGTCGCGGCGCATGAATTGACCACCTGGCAGTTGGATCCGGAGACAGAGACCCGTCTCAGGGCTTTGTTCCGCAGCGATGCGGTGCCCTATAACAGTGCCTCCATCCGGGCGCAGTATGAAGCGATCTGGCAGCAGTTATACGACTTATACCAAGCCTTGCATGCGGAGCTGGAGGCGGAGCAAAAAGGCTATCCGGGTATGCGGCAGCGGGCCGTGATCGCCCGGTGGGACGATGAGGCTATCCAACAACAGATAGCAGGGCGAACCTATATCTTTGTCGGTTTTAATTACCTGCTGCCGGTTGAGCGCGACCTCATGATCCGGCTGCGCGATGCAGGACAGGCACGGTTCTACTGGGACTTCGTGCGGGATTTTGAGACCAATACCAAAGCCTTCTCCTTTGCGCAGCAGAACAGCGAGATCTTGGGTAATAACAATCACCAATCACCAATCACCAAAAACGGAGTTAATCGCGCCCTTGCGGCAGAGAATCACCAATCACCAATCACCCTTATCGAATGCGTGTCGCGGGAGTCGCAGGTACAATATGTGCATCGGTGGCTGCAGGAGAACTATACGCAGAAGGGACAGTGCGTGGGGGTAGTGCTGTGCGACGAGTCGATGCTCGAGCCCGTGATATACACTTTGCCCGCCATCACCTTGCCGGGTCAGACCGAGCCCGAACCCGTGAACATCACCAAGGGTTTTCCGTTGCGCAACACCGCTATCTACGCCCGTGCTTTGGCGTGGCTGGACGATCAGGCGCGCGGGGCGGCCGACGAACTCGTCACCCCCGCCCTCATCGATGCGATGTCGGAAGAACTTTTCGAGATCTCGCCGGAAGACCCCTCACCCGTAACCCCTCACCCCTCACCCCTCACTTGGCAGGAGCTGCTCATCCTGGAGTCCGAGTACCAGGTTCGTAAGGTGATCAATCAAATGCGCCTGCTGATCACGCAAGGCTTAGGTAATGTACCTTTCACGCTTAAGCTGCTGCGTCTGCTGCTTCGTCGCACGATGGAGAACGTCACCATGCCTTTCCACGGCGAGCCCGTCACGGACATACAGATCATGGGTGTACTGGAGACCCGACTGCTGGACTTCGACCGCCTGCTCTTGCTGCATGTGGATGAAGGCGTCATCCCGCAGCGCCAGCCCGACTGCTCCTTCATTCCTTATTACTTGCGCAAGGCCTACCACATGCAGACCTCGGACGAGCGGGCCACGGTGTATGCGTATAACTTCTTCCGCCTCATCAGTCGGGCGGGGCAGACGACCATCCTCTATACCTCGGCCCAGACGGCGGAAGGGGGCAAAGGCATGTCGCGGTTTGTGATGCAGATGCGGTATTCGCCGGCTTTTGAGATCCGATATCAGACGCTGCAAGAGGCAAGTAAACTGGCGCCATTCTCCCGTGAGATCGAGCAGGAGTGTTCGCTGCTCTCGCTGCTTACCTGCGATGAGCAGGGCGTGTTGCGGCGTAAGGAAGGGCAGCGGTACCGCCTCTCGCCCAGCGCGCTCAATACCTATATCTCCTGTCCGCGCTGTTTCTACCTGCAGTATATACTCGGTCTGCGCCCCCAAGAGGAAGCGGGTACGCTCTTTGAGCCCAACACCTTGGGATCCTTCGTGCACCACTGTATGGAGTATATCTACCGCACGTATTTCGGCTGTGACAACACGCACCCCGTGCGGGTGACGCCGGAAGCGATCGAAGCGGTGCGTACCGATGAGACGAAGCTGCAAGCGGCTTTGGATGCCGCCTATGCGACCATGCGGGAGATCGATCAGCAGGACTACCGGCCGGAGAACCACACCACGGAGAATGTCATCATCAAGGGCTATGTGAGCAATATCCTCGAGCGGGATCGGGAGGATGCTAAGGTGGGCCTGCAGATCTATTTGCTCGAGCAAGACCGGCTCTTCTCCGTCTCTTTGCCCGGCATCGGCGAGATCCTCACGGGCGGTACGATCGACCGGCTCGATATCTACGGTCCTCCGGGGCAGGAGAGACTCCGGGTAGTGGATTACAAGTCCGGCGGATACAACGACACCACGCATTTAAAGAAAATGTCCGCCACCCGGGAGGATCTGATGACAAGCGATGAGAAAGGTTATGTGCGTCAGACGCTCATCTACAGCCATGCCGTGCTGATGCACGACAAGACGGGCCTGCCCATCGAGCCCCATCTATACTTCTGCCGGCGCCGACTGACGGATATCGTCACCACGCTGGACCTGAATAACGAGACCGTGCATGACTATAAGACGATCGCGCAGCCCTTCTACGAGGCCTTGCAAACGACGATCGCCCAACTATTGACCACCACGCAGTTCCCGCAGTGCGAAGAGGGGGAATGTTCGTCTTTCTGTCCCTTCTTCTCCCTTTGCGGACGCAAACCCACAGACTATTAAACGATACAACAATGAAATATTTTCAAGTAGCTGATTTTTATTTTGCCATTCAGGCAGAGGAGGCGTATCTGGCGCCTTTGACCAACTATGCACCCTTTGTGTGCGATCAACCGAACGAAGACCCCCTCTTCACGATCCGCGTGATGGGGGAGGACCTCCCTTCTACCGAAGGCTGGGAACACCTGTACACCGACCGCTCGGATGACGACATGCCGCGTATCGAGATGTACCAGCAGTCGGATGCATGGCTTTTCTGCGTGTCGATGTCCCGCGAAGGCGAGATCGTGAGTGCGATGCAGTGTTCCAAGGATTGGAAGCAGATCCTGCTCTATGCACCGGTGCGATATGCCCGCTTTGCGATCGATAATGCGGCGATGCTCGTCTATGCCTTTGCCACAGCGGATAAGAAAACCCTTCTTTTCCATTCCTCCGTCACGGTTCTGAAGGGAGTAGGGTATATGTTCCTCGGCCATTCGGGTACCGGCAAGAGCACCCATTCCAAGCAGTGGAAAGCAGCCTTCCCGGAAGCGGAACTGCTCAATGATGACAATCCCGTCGTACGTATTCTGCCCGATAACTCGGTACGCGTATACGGTTCTCCCTGGTCCGGCAAGACGCCTTGTTACAAACAAGAAAGTGCACCCGTCGGTGCACTCGTTCAATTGGCGCAAGCGCCGGAGAATAAGATCTCGTTATTACGTCTGAGTCAGGCCTATCCGTATATCTTGGCTTCGGTGAGCGGATTGAAAGTGATGCCGGAGATGATGGACCGTCTCTACGAATCGATCGCGGGACTGCTGGAGCTCAAACCGGTGTATAAGCTCGAGTGCCTGCCTAACCCTGATGCGGCACTCTTATGCGCTCAAACGTGTTCACTTTAGCGCGGTCATACGGACAGCTGACTTTGATATAGTTCTCCGTAAAGCCGAACATCAGGCCGTCTTTCTTGGACGACTCCCAGAGCACGAGGGCATCATCGCCTTCGTGTTCTTTGTAGAAAGCGGCGGTCTTGCGGGCACTGATCGCGTGTAACTGCTTGCTGCGCCGCTCCCGCTCTTTTTGTGGCACGACGTACAGGTCCATCTCGAGCATCCGCGTGTTGGCGCGCTCCGAATAGGTGAAGACGTGGAGCTGGCTTACCGGCAGCGATTCGATGAATTCGATATAGTCCGCCCAGCACTCTGCCGTCTCGCCGCGCACCCCTACCATACAGTCCACGCCGATGAAGGCATTCGGCATCACGGCTTTGATATGCGCCACGCGTTCGGCAAACAGTTCCCGCGTATAGCGCCGTCCCATGATCTTGAGCACCGTATTACTGCCGCTCTGCAGGGGGATATGAAAATGCGGGGCAAAATGTGCACTACCGGCCACGAAATCAATGATCTCATCGCTCAGCAGGTTGGGCTCGCAACTCGATATACGCACCCGATAGTCCCCTTTCAACTCATCCAAGGCTTTCACCAGATCAATAAAATGCTCGTTAGTCGAACGTCCGAAATCGCCGATGTTCACGCCGCTTAAGATGATCTCTTTCGCACCGCCGTCCAGGGCCTGCCGGGCTTGTTCTACCAGCGAGGCGATCGAGGGATTGCGACTCTTGCCGCGGGCCAACGGAATCGTGCAATAGGAGCAGAAATAGTTACATCCGTCCTGCACTTTCAAGAAGCATCGTGTGCGGTCATCCTTGCTGTACGCCCCATGAAAATCTTCCACCTCACGAATGGGTGAGATGAAGATGGGTGATGGGTGATGGGTGATGGGTGATGGGTGATTCTCGAGTTTCTCGATGAACTCCTGCAGATGAAATTTCTCATCTTGCCCCAGCACATAATCCACGCCTTCTATCTGCGCGATCTCGCCGGGTTTTAGTTGGGCGTAGCATCCCGTGACGATCAGAATGGCATCGGGATTCTGCCGCCTTATACGATGGATCATCTGCCGGTCCTTATGATCGGCAGCGTCGGTCACGGAGCAGGTATTGATGATGCATATATCGGCTGGTTCGCCCTGCTTGGCGCGCGAATGACCGCGATCCAGCAGTGCTTTGCCTAATGCACTCGACTCCGCGAAATTAAGTTTGCAGCCTAATGTGGTGAAGCTGATTGTCATCAGAGCGGTAAGTAAATCACTTGTTTAGTTTCAAACCATTCTCCCCGAAAGTATGTACTGCACGGCGTCACTTCCACCGTCTTGCTGAATGGGGCCAGTTCGTCTTTCAGATCCCCGCCTTTGAGCACTACCAGTCCGTTCGGCACGGCATTGCGGTGCTTGTTGGATATATTCTTGCGAACCAACTTGACCAGATCGGGTAGGGGCATCACGGCACGGCTGACCACAAAGTCAAACTGCTGTTTCTCTTCCTCTGCGCGTTCTTGCTTGCATTCCACATTGGTCAAGCCCAAAGCTTTGGCCACTTCGCTTGCCACCTTGATCTTCTTGCCGATCGAATCGATCAGCAGGAACCGGCATTCGGGAAACAGAATCGCTAACGGGATACCCGGAAAACCGCCGCCAGTACCCACATCCAGAATCGTCGTGCCGGGCATAAAAGGCAGCAGTTTGGCGATCGCGAGCGAGTGCAGCACATGATGCTCGTACAAGTTGTCGATATCCTTGCGCGAGATGACGTTGATCTTGCTGTTCCAGTCGCGATAAAGCACGTCAAGCTGAGCAAATTGCTCAGCCTGGCGTTCTGTTAGTTTAAAATAATCTTGGATTATCATCCTTTCAACTTTAAACTTTCAACTTTACTCCGCCATATTCGTGAATACGTTCTGTACATCTTCATCCTCTTCGATCTTATCGATGAGTTTCTGTACAGACTCGCGTTGCTCATCCGTCAACTCCTTGGTGTCGTTCGGGATACGAACGAACTCCATCGACTGGATCTCGAATCCGTTGTCCTCGAGGTATTTCTGCATCGAGATAGCGGCGTCAAAGTCCGAGTAGATGACGATGGTGTTCTCTTCCTCGTCCACACCGAGTTCCTCTACACCGAAGTCGATCAGCTCGAGCTCGAGCTCATCCAGATCGATGCCGTCCTTCATCGTCACGGTGAAGCAGGCCTTGCGGTCAAAGAGGAACTGCAGACTACCCTGCGTACCGAGCGTACCGCCGAACTTGGTAAAGTATGAGCGGATGTTGGCCACGGTACGCATGTGGTTGTCCGTTGCGGTCTCCACGAAGATCGCAATACCATGCGGACCGTAACCTTCGTAGTTGATCTCCTTATAACCCTCCGACGACTTATCGGTTGCTTTCTTGATGGCGCGGTCGATATTGTCCTTCGGCATGTTCTCGCGTTTGCACTGTTGGATCAGTGTACGCAGACGCGGGTTAGAGTCCGGATCCGGACCACCCTCGCGGGCTGCAATCGTGATTTCTTTACCTAATTTAGTGAATGTGCGGGACATATGTCCCCATCTTTTCAATTTTGTCGCTTTGCGATATTCAAATGCGCGTCCCATAATTATTTATGATTTCAAATTTATAATTTCAAATTATTCCGCAGGAGTCTCTACCGGAGTCTCTTCCTCCGCAGGATCCGCATGCTCAAGGATGGTCTCGATATGCACTTCCTCGAAGGTGATGTTGAATTCTACGCGGCGGTTCTTAGCCCGTCCTTCCTTGGTGCTGTTGTCTGCAATCGGCACTTCCGGACCGTAACCCACAGCCGTCAGGCGCTCTGCAGCTACACCCTTGTTCACCAGATAGTCCTTCACGGCATCGGCACGTTTCTGCGAGAGTTTCTTATTGGTCTCCGCCTTACCGGTGTTATCCGTATGACCCTGAACCTCAATCATATAGTTGCTATTCTCAACGAAGGTCTCCGCGATCTTGTCCAAAAGCGGGAAGGAGGTCTTCCTGATCTTTGCCTTGCCGGTCTCGAATTCGATACCCGACATCGCTTTCTGCAGCAACTGGCGTACTTCGCGTTTCACTTCCGGACATCCCTTGTTGTTCTTCAGGCCCGGAACCAGCGGACACTCGTCCTTGTAATCAGGCACTCCGTCGCCGTCTGTATCGAGCTCGCATCCCTTCTCGTCAATGAAGCCGTATGCAGCTACCGGGGTATTCGGACACTCGTCCATGTAGTCCATCACACCGTCGCCGTCGCTATCCAGTTCGCAGCCCTTCTCGTCCACGAATCCGATCGCCGCCTCCGGGGTATTCGGACACTCGTCTTTATAGTCATCCACGCCGTCGCGGTCGGTATCCAAGTTACATCCTACGCTATCCACATGACCGATCGCCTCTGCCGGGGTCTTCGGACATTTGTCTCTCCAATCGGGTACACCGTCGCCGTCTGTATCCAGTTCGCATCCTACGCTATCTACGTATCCGATCGCGCCTGCCGGGGTATTCGGACAATGATCCAGGTAGTCGGGCACACCGTCATGATCGCTGTCTACCGGACATCCTACGCTGTCCACTTCCACGCCGCGCGGGGTGTTCGGGCACATATCGAGCTTGTTCCATACGCCGTCTTTATCCTTGTCGGGCCGGTTGGTCCCCCAGCAGATCGAGAAGCCCAATGCGAAATTGAGCATCTTTGCTTTGTCCGGCAGCACATACAGATTGCTGTTCGGCATCTTGGCATAGCTGGTCGGTATATAGTCCATACCCAGCGTCATGTTGATTCCGTCATAGGGCATGAAACTCAAGCCGGCGCCGATATTGCTGTATTTGCCATTATCCAGCAGTGAGTACGAGGCCGCGATATTGAACCACCGTACGGGGCGGAAAGAGAGACCCAAGGTCACCTCTTCATACAGCCGTGCGTTGTACAAACGGGTAGCGGATACCAGACCTACTCCTACGCGGTTCTCCCAGAAATTGGCATCCAAACCGATGTTCAGGCGGGTGGAGATCATCTTGGCATACCCCTTGCCGGTCTGATGGAATTCAAACTCCTCCATGGTTTTGCCCAGCACCTTGAGGGTCGAGTCCACGACCATCTTGGCGGAGAAATTACCGTCCTTGTCATGGAAAGCCTCGTCGCCGTAGTTGATATAGCCCGGGATACCGGTGTACGCCGTATCGATTGTAGCCTTGTAGCTGCGGGCATTATTCCAGTAGATAAAGCCTAAGTCCGTGAGAGCACCGCTGACCTGCAGGTTCTCGATCGGTTTCCAGGTGAAACCGAAGTCGATCGCCGCACCGTAACCGCTCGGTTTGAGCATCGATTTGATATCGGAATACTTCACGATGTCGCCGGGTGAGTAGGCATCGCTTTGGTAGTCATCGATGATGTCTTTCATCTTGCGTCCGTCGATCTGCGGCATGGATTGATAGTCGAACGGACCTGCCATTTGCACCAGGATCGCCCCTTTCAGATGCCACTGCTTGGTCGTGGCATCGATGCCGAAGGTGGTGGAGCGGGCGCTGATGTCCGCTTGACCGAGCAGGAATTTCAGCTTACCACCTATCGTCCACTGCTCATCCAGGCGGTAGCTGTAACCGCCGCTGATCTCCGTATAAAGCGTGGCTGCCGGACCCATCCCGCGAAAACCGATATGATTAACCATCTGATCCTCCAGGTTCTTCATTCCGCCGTCGAGGATAAAATTGAAGATGCTCTTGGGTAAGGTGGCACCCGCACTGATGCGCTCGTTGATGCCAATCGTCACGTAGCCTTTGTCCTTGTGACGGAATCCGAAGTTCACCAGACCTAAGGTCAACTCGCCGTTAGCGAGGGTCATCGTACGGATCTGCTTGAGGAAAGCGTTCTTATTGGCTTCCGGATGCAGCGGGGTGATCGTCCGGCGTTGACCTGTCGCGGGGTCAATATAGGTCGGGAAAATATCCTGGATCGTGAGCGAGTTATTTCCAAAGCTGCCGCTCATCCAGCCCAGCGGGGTGAAGTTCACGTAGCCGTCGCTATAGGGTTGAAAAGCCGGGTTGATGGTATGCCGCATCGGGGCGTTCTCCAGGAAATAGAGTGTATTTACCTGTTGGGCACTCGCGCTGACGGTCAGCAGCGCCGCGAAGAGAACAAATAGTATCTTTTTCATCGCTCAGCCCTCCTTATTTCTTGTTGTTAAAATTGAATACCGCTTCGAGTTTGGCGGCAACAGCCAACTTCACCGTCATCGCGGCGGTCGAATCCACCGTACAACGCTGTGGATTATCTTTCAGCTCGGCCTTCATGTGGATCGTCTTCACTTCCGATAGTTTCGACAGGTCATCCTTGTTCACCTTGAAGACAAAATCGTTCTCCGACGGCTTCGTTACCGTGCCGTAGCTGTCCTCGGTCGCCGGTTTGGAGATCTCCGGCGCTTTGATGCAGATCGTATTGGCGGTATCCGAATCGAGGAACTGCAGGTCCATCTTCTGCCCGTTCTTGTCAAAGAAGGTGAAATGGCCGTTCATCACAAAGGGGATATAGTTCTTCACATGTATGCCGATCTTGGCCGAGCCCTCTTTTACGGAGTCGATCCGCTCGATCTCGTCGGCAATCGAATCCAGCGAAGCTTTGCTCAGGTCCACATCCTTGATATCGGTCTCGTACTCCGCGCTCGATCCTTCCTTGAAGGCAAACGGGATATCGATGATGGCATAGCCCGTGATGGTCGAGTCCTTGGTGATACGATGCTGGTTCCAGGGGTAGTCCGCACGGTAGTTGCGGTCCACTAACATATTGAATGCGTAGTAGAAACTATCCGGCCGCACGTCAAACAGCTCATCGATATGCCCCTTGGAGGGGTTCTCGTTGAAGAGCTCCGAGTTCTGAATGCTGTCTCCCATCGTGCTTACATGCGGCGATAAGGACTTCTTCAAATCGAAGGTCGTGCTCTTCTCCCCGTCCCAGGTAGCCCATACCTTGTTACCCATCGAGTCGATTGCGTACAGCTCCTCCACATGCATACGCAGCGGAGCGGCGATATGATGGGTCACATACAGCGTGACGGAAGGTTTGGCAAAACGCATCTTCAGGTTCTTGAGCTTCTTCCAGTCTTTCCATAGGCTGTCCATATTGATCATACGCGCATCCCGTGTGTCATTGCCGGCCTCGAAGAAGCCCCAGATCGCCGAGTAGTCGATCACGTTCACATGCAGGCTGTAGCTGAACTTACTCTCATCCGTGAACTCCACGTCATGATTCGGCTTGACGTAGAATTTGATCTGGAATTTGATCTTGTCCACCATACCCAGACGCGGGTTGTTCTTATCCTTCATCACGTTGAGCGAGAAATCCGTCACCTTGATGGGGATATCCGTGTTGAAGTTCTTGCCGTTCACCGGGATATTGATCGTCTTCTCCGAGCGGGTAAACTGCTCGCCCAGCACCAGCTCGACACGCTCGATCTCGTCCCAGTTCAGGCCGAAGTCGGCTGTCTTACCGATATTCGAAACGAAGGTCGCCTCCGTCACCCAGATACTGTCGATGCGCTCGTCCGTCGTGTCGCGGTTGAAACCCTGCAGACCCAACTCGAGGTCAAAAACCAAGGGAATCGTGTAGTCGCTCGGGTGGATCGGACTCGTCATACCAATCGGTAACTTCTCCGCGATCGGGAACTCCAGCGTGTGCTCGTTCTTAATGATATAATCCGCTACATTGATGTGGTGATAGGTCTTCTTGGGGATCTCCACCGTGTCGATAAAGTGGAATAAACCCTTGCGGTCCACCGAGATGCGGTCCACCTCTCCGTTGCCCAAGAAATCACCTAAGGTAGCACGCAGCGTACCAAGCGGCATCACTACGCCTAACTCCAATTTACCTGTCGTATCCACGTCACTTAAATCCAATTTCGAGTGACATCCGGCTAATAGGCTGCAAGCCAAAATCAAACCCAGGATTTTTTTCATTGTCATATGCTATATTGTTTGTTATTCACCAAAAATCGCGCAAAATTACAAAAATATTTGCATATATGCAAACTTTTGGCGTTTTTTTTATCGCAAGAGGTATATTTTTTCCGTCGCACGCGTTACGGCCGTGTAGAGCCAACGCAGGTATTCGCGTTTCTCTTCGTCCGTCAGCCCTTTCGTCCATTCGTCCGTTAATCCGCTATCAATGAATACATTACGCCACTGCCCTCCTTGCGATTTGTGGCAGGTCACGCAGTACGCATAGCGGATCTGCAGGGCATTGTAGTAGGGGGACTCGTAAATCTTCTTGACCAGTTCTTTTTTGTTGCGTATCTCGGGGTAGTCTTCCGCGATGCGGGAGAAGAGCTCCTTCTGCAAATTGTAGTTGGCTTCGGGGCTGTCGGTCAGCAAGGTATCCAGCCACACCAGCGCCTCGATCTCCCAGTTATAATCCACCGATCGCAAGGAGGCCTTGGCAAACCGAAAACCGTATAGCTCGTGCACGTTCGTCAGACGGGTGATCTCCAGCATATCTCCGTTGGCCAAGAACTCCAGATCCTCGTATGCCTCGGTCCAGAAATAATTATTCTTGCTCACCATCACGCGGTCGCCGTTACTCAGCTCATTCTCTTTCCACAGCACTTGCGCCCGCACGCCTTGATTATACAGGTTCGTCATCTTATTGCTCCGCGCGATGATCAGCGTCTCTTCCGGTCCCGCTTCCCGCCAACTCTGCTCCAAGCGCTCAATAACCTCTTCTCCCGGCACCCGAATGATATCCTTGCCGTTCGGCTGAACGGCAAAAGTTGAAAGTTGAAAGTTGAAAGTTGAAAGTTGTTCTCTTATCCTTGTCGCTTCGCTCAGGATCCCGCTGTCCAGCGCCTGTCGCGCCACCTGTGTCAATTGGTAATTGGTAATTTGTAATTGGTAATTGGTCATAAAGTCGGCATCCAGCGCGGGACTGTAGGTGCTGCCTACAGGCGGCAACTGGGCATCGTCGCCCAGCAGCAGCAGGGAGCAGCCTTGTCCGTTATATACATACTTTACCAGGTCGTCCAGCAGGCATCCGCTGCCGAACACCGCATTGTCCCGATTGCCGGATAGCATCGAGGCTTCATCTACGATGAAAAGCGTGTTGCGATGCAAGTTATCGCTCAGCGAGAAGACTTCCACGCCCAACTGGCGCTGCCGGTATATCTGCTTATGGATCGTATAGGCCGGAGAGCCCGAATAGCGGCTCAGCACCTTGGCGGCGCGCCCCGTGGGAGCGAGTAGGATGCAAGGCTGCTTCAGCCCCGCCAGGGCCTTGACCAAGGCACTGACGACGCTCGTCTTACCTGTACCCGCATAGCCCCGTAAGAGGAAGGCTTTGCGCGCTTCGCGGCTCACCAAAAAAGCACCGAGCGAAGCAAAAAGACCCTCCTTTTCCTCGTTCGGTTCAAATGGCAATTCCGCCTTTATTCGATCTATAATGAAGTCTTCTAACACAAAAAATGCACTTTTTTGCTCAAAAATTTGGTAGTTTCAAAAAAAAGCAGTAATTTTGCAGCCGATTTAGGTAGGTGCTACACGACCAGCTCCCTCTTAACTCCCCCAGGACTTGACCGTAGCAAGGGTAGGAGGTTGTAGCGGTGCGATGCAGTTAGCCTACCTTTTTTGTGTCCCTATGATCGTATATTCGCGTCCGTTGCGCACGATCATGATCTGTCCGTTCCGGAGGAGTTTGCGGGAGGATGATTTTCCATTTTCCATTGTCCATTGTCCATTGTCCAATCCGGCAGGAACCATCGTATACGCCTCCCAGGCATTGGGGACACCGTACCCCAAGAGGTTCGCCGGATCGTGATTCGGGTAGAGGTGCGCCGATTGGATGATCCGGTCGCGTATCTGCATCGCGTTCTCGTTGGGCAGGGCGGACCATAGGCAGGCGGCCATGCCGGCCACCAAGGGGGTGGAGAAGCTCGTTCCGTTACTCCATGCCACCACGTCGCTCGGGCGTATCAAGGCCGTCAGAACGCCCACCGCACATACCTCGGGTTTGACCCGTCCGTCTGACGATGGACCGTAGCTGGTGAAGGATCCCGGGATGGTGTCCGTGCTCACCGCGCCTACCGTCAATATACTGTCCGCATCCGCCGGCGCACAGATCGTGCCCCATTCGCTACCCCGTTCATTGCCGGCCGATACACACACCAGCATACCCTTGCGGGCAGCGATCGTGGCAGCACGCGAACAACGCGTGGTCTTGCCGTCCAGATCTCTCTGTTTATTCAGATCCCAGGCAGCATTGTCAAACTCATAATAGCCCAGCGAAAGAGAGAATACGTTCACGCCTAAGGAGTCTGCCGCTTCCAGCGCGGCTACTAAGTTATCCATCTCCTTCGGCGACTCGGTGTCGTACTCTTCCGTGCGCATGAGGTAGTACTGCGCCTGCGTAGCCGCTCCGCGGTAGTTGTCCGTCAAGCCCGAGATCGTACTCAGGCAGGCGGTGCCGTGCGAACCCGTGGGACCGTAGAAATCATCCCCGTCGTCCGTGAAGTCCAGATGCCCTAACTCCAGCTCGGAGCGAAAACAGGGTAGGTTGGGCACATTCTGAAAAGCTCCGTCGCAGACGGCCATCAGGATGCCTTGTCCTTCATAGCCCGCATCGTGCAGCGGCGTCAGGTTATAGGTCGCCAACTGCGCATCAGTATAGTATTCCGGCGGGGTACAAACCACCTTCCTCTTTCCACTTTCCACTTTCCACTCTCCACTTTCTTCATCCCTCCTCGTCATCTCCACGTCCGTCACGAAAGCTAACTGTGCGACAAGACCGGCCGTGGTCTCGTCCATCTCGCAGGTCGCGCCGTTGAACCATCGGCTCGTATGATGAATACCCACACCCATCTGCCGAAGGGCATCCAGGTAGGCCGCATTCACCGGCAGGTCCAGTTCATCCGTCGCGATATTCCATTGGGCGCGTTGTGCCACAGCCCGATCCGACAAGGCCGGCTCACCTTGCGCGGGTTTATTCAAAAACGACACAAAATAAATATGAAGGATGATGAATAAATTAATCATATTGGTTATAGGTAATTGGTGATTGGTAATTGGTAATTGGTAATTGGTGATTTTAAATTTTTAATTTTTAATTTTTAATTGAACCACGTTCTCTACGTGCTGGGTATGGGGAAACATATCCACGGGTTGCACTTTGGTTACTTCATATTTTTTGTCCAGCAGTGCCAGATCGCGGGCTTGCGTAGCAGGATTGCAGCTCACGTACACGATCCGTTTCGGGGCGGCTTTCAAGATCACATCCACCACATCTTCATCCATACCGGCGCGCGGCGGATCGGTGATGATCACATCCGGTCTTCCGTATTTCGCCACAAAATCCTCATTCAATACCTTCTTCATATCGCCTGCGAAGAAGAGGGTGTTCTCGATTTGGTTGATCTTCGAATTCACCTTCGCATCCTCGATCGCTTCCGGCACATATTCGATACCGATCACCTGACGGGCCTTGCGGCTCACGAAATTAGCGATCGTACCCGTTCCCGTATACAGGTCATAGACCAAGGGTAATTGGTCATTGGTGATTGGTAATTGGTCAAACGCAAACGCTCGTGCTACTTTGTAGAGCTCGTACGCCTGCTCCGTATTGGTCTGGTAGAAGGATTTGGGCCCCACTTTGAATTGCAGTCCTTCCATCTCTTCGATGATGAAATCCTGCCCGAAATAGGTCTTTATCTCCAGGTCCCCGATCGTGTCGTTGAACTTCGTGTTCTCCACATAGAGCAGGGAAATGATTTCTGGAAAATTTTTGTGAAGATTTTCCAGAAAATTTGTGATTTGTGATTTGTGATTTGTGATTGGTTCCCCGAAGGAGACGATCAGCATCAATTCGCCTTTATGGTTATTACGCAAGATGAGGGTCCTCAGTAGTCCTTCATGCGTATGTTCGTTATAGAACGTTAGCCCGTGCGCTTTTGCGTACGCACGCACGCTATTCCTTATACGGTTATTGATCTCCGGCATGAGGTGGCATTCTTCGATATCCAGCACTTTGTCGAAGGCGTTTGGGATATGAAAACCGAGGCCGTAACTGCTGTCGATCTTGTCTAGTCCGCCTGCCGCTTCGATCACTTCCCAGGGGAACCATTTGCGGTCCGCGCAGGTGAATTCCAACTTATTGCGGTACTCGTAGATATGCTTGCTGCCCAAGATCGGCGATATCTCGGGTAATTTGATCTTTCCGATACGCGTCAGGTTATCCACGATCTGCTGCTGCTTGTATTTGAGCTGCTCCGTATACGGCAGAATCTGCCATTTGCATCCGCCGCATACGCCGAAATGCTTGCATTTCGCTTCGCATCGTACTTCGCTTGGCTTCACCACCCGCAGCACTTTCGCTTCCATGAAGGAGTGTTTCTTCTTCGTGATTTGCAGATCCACCACATCGCCCGGCACACAATTCGGCACAAAGCACACGATATCGTTGATGCGCACCAGTGCCTTTCCTTCCGCTGCCACCCCCGTGATCGTCACATTCTCTATGATCGGTAAATTTTTCTTTTTCATATTCACTCAAAACCTTTGCGGCTACAAAATTACTACAAATTATTCAAATTTGCAAGAATTATCCGCAAAAAATCAAAAATGCTCGCATAATTTGTGTTTTTGCGGATAAATCTTGCAGTTTGCACGATAGTGCGAACGTAAATTCGGCGGGAACCCGCTTGCGGGAGGGCCGAAGGTACGAAAAATCCATACTCACAATAGAAAATGATAATTTTGCGGTCAAAAATTTGGAAATATCAAAAAAAAGTAGTATCTTTGCAGAAAATTTGAGAGAGAAAAGATGGCAGGAAAACGAATAGCTATGTCTGACGCATTTGCGTGGTATCGGGGAGAGTTGGACGACCAGCTCTATTTGCGTTCGTTGGTGAAAGACAAGCGCAGAGTGATGGCTGTTTGCAAGAAGCCACGTTTGACGAAGCAGCAACGCAAGAAGATGGCAG
>Ga0256404_1004210_pt1 | contig 27538 bp, 18 predicted proteins | sample RumenRJG_01DNA_FD_185990 | JGI IMG/M metagenome (GOLD analysis project Ga0256404, IMG submission 185990) | Bovine rumen microbial communities from Lethbridge, Alberta, Canada - RJG_01 | ecosystem: Host-associated > Mammals > Digestive system > Stomach > Rumen | place: Canada: Alberta | collected...
GACCATGGTTTCTAAGATCGGTGACGGCAACTCTCTCGTACAGGTTGTTGCTTGGTACGACAATGAGAACTCTTACACTTCTCAGATGGTTCGCACCATTAAGTACCTCGCTGAGTTGAAATAATACCAGACGGAGATAAAAATAAAAGGCCACTTAGCATTGCTGAGTGGCTTTTTTTTGCTATATTTGCACGCAGAATGAAGCAGATGATTACCATATTAGGACCTACTGCCAGCGGAAAAACCCCGTTGGCAGCTGCCTTGGCGTACCAGACGGAAGGAGAAATCATCTCCGCCGACTCGCGTCAGGTGTACCGACGTATGGACATCGGAACGGGTAAGGACCTCGCGGACTATACAATAACCAATAACCGTGAACCAATAACCGTTCCCTATCACCTGATAGACATCGTGGAGCCAGGCACGAAATATAACCTGTTTCAGTATCAGCAGGACTTCTACGACGCCTACCAGGACATCATGGCGAGGGGGAAGACACCCATTCTCTGCGGAGGTACAGGGCTCTATATCGAAGCCGTGCTGAAAGGATATAAACTGTCGCCCGTTCCACAGAACCCCGACTTGCGCCAGCAACTGGAAGGCAAGACGCTGGACGAGCTGACACAGCTGTTGGCAGCCCTGAAGGCGAAGACAGGTTCCGTGATGCACAACAAGACCGATGTGGACTCGTGTCAGCGTGCCATCCGAGCCATCGAGATAGAAAGCTATAACCTGGAGCACCCCGTGCCCTTGCGCGAACTGCCCCCCGTTGACTCGCTGATTATCGGCGTGAACATAGACCGTGAGGCCCGTCGTGAAAAGATCACCCGCCGACTAAAAGCCCGACTGGAAGAAGGGATGGTTGACGAGGTGAGAGGACTGCTGGACGAGGGCATCCCTGCCGAAGACCTCATCTACTACGGACTGGAATATAAGTTCGTGACGGAATACGTGACGGGAAAGACAACCTACGACGAGATGTTCACCCGTCTGGAAATAGCCATCCACCAGTTTGCCAAGCGACAGATGACCTGGTTCAGGGGAATGGAACGGCGCGGGTTCACCATCCACTGGATAGACGCCCTGCAACCGATGGAAGACAAGGTCGGCGAGATACTACGGCTATTTGCCCCCTAAGTTAGGGGGCGCAGGGGTCTGAACAAGCGCAGGCTCCGAATAATCATCATAGAATGGTCTGATTCGCTTGTTCAGACCCCCATCCCCCTAACTTAGGGGGGGTATGCTATGGAACAAAACAAATGGGGCATCCTGTATTGTCCTAAGGGAAACGGAAACAAACAGAGAGAACGCTTGCAGCGCGTGCTGGACGAGCGCCACGTGGCGTATGACTTCGTGCAGAGTGAGTCGATGGACAGTGTGGAGCGCCTGGTTACCATGTTGATTAACAACGGGTACAAGACCATCATCATCGTGGGAGGCGACTCGGCGCTGAACGATGCCGTCAACTGTCTGATGAAGACGGAGAAACAGGTGCGCGACGAGATAGCCCTCGGTGTGATACCCCACGGCGTGATGAACGACTTTGCCCGCTATTGGGACTTCAGGGAAGGCGAGACGGAGAAGACCGTAGACTGGCTGATCAAGCACCGTGTGCGCAAGGTAGACCTGGGGTGCATCCGATATACGAACAAACAGGGTGAGCAGTGTCATCGCTATTTCCTGAACTGTGTCAACGTAGGCATGATAGCCGACGTGATGAACCTGCGTCGTCAGGCACGTTCGCTGCTGGGCTCGCGCAAGCTGTCGTTCATCGTCTCCATCTTCCTCATGATTTTCCACCGGATGGACTATAAGATGCACCTGCGCATCAATAGCGACACCATCAACCGCAAGGTGATGACGATGTGTATAGGCAGTGGACCAGGCTACGGACAGACACCCAGTGCAGTGCCCTACAACGGTATGCTTGACGTGTCGGTAATCTATCACCCCGAACTGCTCCAGTTCTTTGCAGGTCTGTGGCTGTTGCTGACAGGTCGCTTCCTGAACCATCGCAGTGTGCATCCCTATCGCACCCGTGAAGTGGTGGTGGAGGAAGCCAAGCACGCACTGGTAGGCGTTGACGGTCGTCTGCTGGGAAAACCCGTGGGGCCTTTCCAAATCAGTGTGGAGCAAGAAGTCATTAATTTCCTGATACCCGATTAGCCGTTCTTGGCGATGAGCCTCAATTGTGGCTCGTCCAAGATGGTAATCTTTCGTCCGTCGGCAGCGACAAGTCTCTCGCTGACAAAACTGGACAGCGTGCGGATGGCATTGCTGGTAGTCATGTTCGACAGGTTTGCCAGGTCTTCACGACTGGGTTCCATCGCCAGCGTGTTACTCTTCAGGTCAGCACCATAGCGGTCTTTCATGATGAGTAAGGCCTCTGCCAGTCGTCCGCGCAAGTGTTTCTGCGTCAGACTGACGGTCTGTTCGTCAGCATGTCCCAGCAAGGTTGCCAGGTGCTCGATGAAGAACAGGGCTACCGTGTGGTTCTCGCAGATGAGTTGCTTGATGACGGGAAGCGGTATCAGGCAAAGGGTGGTGTCCTCAAGAGCAGCAGCCTCCGTGATGTAGGGCGTGCCAACGATTCCTGCGCGATAGCCGAAGAAACCTTTGAGCTCAGGCATCCGCACAATTTGCTGTCGTCCGCCAACACCCTCCTTGTAGATCTTCACCTTGCCATCGGCGAGGAAGAACAGGTGTTGCGGAATTTCTTGCTCGTGGTAGATAATCTCGCCCTTCTTGTAGCCCTTGACCGTCACGTTGTCAAGCAGCAACAGGCACTGTGATTCCGTAAGCGGGTTCCACAGCTCCTTGAGGACATTGACCAAATAGGATGCACTGTAAAAATTTCCTGATACCATCTTTTTACGTTCATTACATGAATGACGGTGCAAAAGTACAAAAAATCTTTAAAACGTGTATAAGTTTATCGTAAATTCTATTCCACAGTGGCTAATTTTGCCACTTTTCTGAAAAAAAATCGAAATTTATTTTGTCATCACGATGAAATTGCGTACTTTTGAGGAAAATTCAAATCTAAAACAAAAATGTAAAACCTTAAAATAGGAACTATGAGTTATTTACGATTAGAAAAAGCCGTCATGACTAACTTGGAGGAGTCGCTCCGTCGTGAATTGCTTCGAACGAACCGCTCAGGGGCCTACAGCAGCTCGACACTCGTTGACTGCAACACCCGCAAATACCACGGTTTGCTCGTTGTTCCCGTACCTGAACTGGACGATGAGAACCATGTCTTGCTCTCGTCGTTTGATTGTACGGTTATTCAGCACGGTGCCGAGTTCAACCTCGGACTCCACAAGTACCAGGGCAACAACTTCAGCCCAAAGGGTCACAAGTACATTCGCGAGTTCACTTGCGACGTTGTGCCTACCACGCTCTATCGCGTAGGTGGCGTGTTATTGAAGAGAGAGACCATCTTCCAGGCCTACGAGGACCGTATCCTTATCCGCTACACCCTGGAGGATGCCCATTCTGCCACCACGCTTCGTTTCCGTCCCTTCCTCGCCTTCCGCTCCGTGCGCCAGTTTACGCATGAGAATGCAACGGCCAGCCGCGAGTACCATGAGGTGGAGAACGGTATCAAGACCTGTATGTATGCCGGTTATCCCGACCTGTACATGCAGTTCAACAAGAAGAACGAGTTCGTGTTCCAGCCCGACTGGTATCGCGGCATAGAGTATCCCAAGGAACAGGAGCGCGGATATGCCTCCAACGAAGACCTCTACGTACCCGGCTATTTCGAGTTGAGCATCAAGAAAGGCGAGAGCATCATCTTCGCCGCATCGACGTCACCTATCAAGAGCAACACGCTGAAGACGGTGTTCCAGAAGGAGCTCGATCTCCGTCAGCCGCGTGACAACTTCTACCACTGTTTGGTAGCAGCGGCTCATCAGTTCCACTATCGCGATCGCCGTAGTGGCAGTTCGCCAGAACACCTTGACGACAGTGACGACCGTTACCTGTTGGCAGGCTATCCCTGGTTCAAGGCCCGTGCTCGCGATACGTTTATCGCACTGCCTGGATTGACACTGGCTATCGGCGAACAGGACTATTTCGAACACGTGATGAAGACCTCAGAGAAGGGCTTGCGTGAGTTCATGGAAGGCAAGCCGCTGAGTGTCAAGCTCTATGAGATAGAACATCCCGACGTACCCCTGTGGGCCGTCTGGGCTATCCAGCAATATGCCAAGGATGCCGGACGCGAGAAAGGTTACAAGATGTACGGAAAACTCGTGAAGGACATCGTGAAATACGTCATCGACGGAGGTAACCCGAATATGCGTCTCGACGACAACGGACTGCTCTATGCCAACGGTCGCGACAAGGCTATCACCTGGATGAACTCAACCGCCAACGGACGTCCCGTCGTTCCGCGCTCAGGCTATATCGTAGAGTTCAACGCCCTGTGGTATAACGCCTTGAAGTTCTGCGCCTCGATGGAGGAAGAGTTCGGTGACAAGAAGGTGGCTGAGAAGTTGGAGAAGCGTGCCGAGCGCTGTAAGGAGTCGTTCATCGACACCTTCCTCAACGAGTACGGCTATCTGCTCGACTATGTGGACGGTCCGATGATGGACTGGAGCGTTCGCCCCAACATGATATTCCCCGTAGCCTTCGACTACTCACCACTCAACCAGGAGCAGAAGAAGAGTGTGCTCGACATCTGTACGCGCGAACTGCTGACCCCGAAGGGACTGCGATCGCTGTCGCCGAAGAGTGGCGGATACAACCCCATGTACGTAGGACCACAGACACAGCGTGACTATGCCTACCATCAGGGAACGGCCTGGCCTTGGCTCGGCGGATTCTATATGGAGGCTTGCCTGAAACTCTATAAGCGTACGCGCCTCTCGTTCATCGAGCGCCAACTGGTAGGCTATGAAGATGAGATGATGTATCACGCTATGGGAACCATCAGTGAGCTGTTCGACGGTAACCCACCGTTCCACGGACGCGGCGCTATGGCTTTCGCTATGAATGTGGCTGAAATCCTGCGCACACTGAAACTCATGGAGAAATATACGTATCAAAAATAAATAAGGAGGAAACGCTATGAAAGTTTTAATGTTTGGATGGGAGTATCCTCCTCACGTTTTCGGTGGACTGGCCACCGCTAACTACGGTATATCGCAAGGACTTCACGCCCAGGGCGATATGGATATCACACTCTGTCTGCCCAAGCCCTTCGGCGATGAAGACCGCTCGGCATGTAACATCGTGGCAATGAATGCTGTACCCATCGCCTATCGCGACGTGTCAGCCGATTATGTTCGCGAACGGGTGGGTAACATCATGGATCCCGATTTGTATTTCCGCTTGCGCGACCATCTGTATGCCGACTTCAACTACATGCACGTCAACGACCTTGGCGCGATGGAGTTTGCCGGTGGTTATCCAGGAAACCTGCATGAGGAAATCAACAATTACTCGATTATCGCAGGTGTGGTGGCACGCACACTCGACTACGACATCATCCATGCACACGACTGGCTGACCTATCCTGCTGGCATCCACGCCAAGCAGGTGAGCGGAAAGCCTTTGTGCATCCACGTCCACGCTACAGACTTCGACCGCTCTCGCGGAAAGGTGAACCCCACCGTCTACAGCATCGAGAAAAACGGTATGGACAATGCCGACTGCATCATGTGTGTGTCGGAACTGACGCGTCAGACCGTCATCAACCAGTATCACCAGGATCCCCGCAAGTGCTTCACGGTACATAATGCCGTTTATCCCTTGCCTGACGAGTATCAGGCTATCCCGCGTCCGGACCATACGGGAAAGGACAAGGTGGTTACCTTCCTCGGACGTATCACGATGCAGAAGGGTCCTGAGTACTTCGTCGAGGCTGCTAACATGGTTATCCGCCGTACCCGTAACGTGCGCTTCTGCATGGCAGGATCGGGTGATATGATGGATGCCATGATTTATCTGGCAGCAGAACGAGGCATCGCCGACCGCTTCCACTTCCCCGGTTTCATGCGAGGCAAGCAAGTGTATGAGTGTCTGAAGGACTCAGACGTCTACGTCATGCCTTCAGTTTCCGAACCTTTCGGTATCTCACCGTTGGAAGCCATGCAGTGCGGAACACCCTCTATCATCTCAAAGCAGTCCGGATGTGCAGAGATTCTGACCAACTGTATCAAGGTAGACTATTGGGATATTCACGCACTGGCCGATGCCATCTATTCCATCTGTGCCAACGAGTCACTCTTCCAGTACCTTAAAGAAGAAGGTAAGAAAGAGGTTGACCAGATTACCTGGGAGAAGGTGGGCGCATGGATCGCCACACTCTACAAGCGCACGCTTGGCTGGGAGCAGTAATTAGTTTATAGTTTAAAGTTTATAGTTTAAAGATATGAAAACAATTTGTTTATATTTCGAGATACATCAGATTATCCATCTGAAGCGCTATCGCTTCTTTGACATCGGAACAGACCACTATTACTACGATGACTATGAGAACGAGCGCAGCATCACAGACATTGCCAATCGCAGCTATATGCCTGCACTGACCGCCATCGGTGAAATGATCCGCGAACACGGACAGTATTTCAAGGTTGCCTTCTCGCTCTCGGGAACGGGTATCGAGCAGCTGGAGTTCCACGCTCCGCAGGTGATTGAGAAACTCCAGGAACTCAGCCAGACCGGTTGCGTGGAGTTCCTGGCAGAGCCATACTCACACGGACTCTCCTCACTGGCTAACGAGGAGACCTTCGCCCTTGACGTCAAGAAGCAGGCCGCCAAGATTGAGGAACTCTTCGGACAAAAGCCTACAGTAGCCCGTAACTCTTCGCTCATCTACAGCGACGACATCGGCGGACAGATTGCCGCTATGGGCTTCAAGGGTATGCTGACTGAGGGTGCCAAGCATGTGCTGGGCTGGAAGTCGCCTCACTACGTGTATAACTGTAACATCGCTCCCAACCTGAAGCTGCTGTTGCGTGACGTCGAGTTGAGTGATGACATCTCATTGCGCTTCAACAATAGCGACTGGGCGGGCTATCCCTTGTTTGCCGATGCCTATATCGACCGCATTGCCCGTCTGCCCGAAGAAGAGCAGATCATCAACATCTTCATGGAGCTCTCTGCCTTGGGTATCGCCCAACCGCTCAGCTCTAACATCCTGGAATTCCTGAAGGCTCTTCCCGCTTGTGCCAAGGAAAAGGGCATCACCTTCTCTACACCTTCTGAAATTTGTATGAAGGTGAAGAGTGTAGGCAGTATCGACGTGCCTGACACCCTCTCATGGGTTGACGAGGAGCGCGACTGCTCTTGCTGGTTGGGTAACGCCATGCAGCGTGAGGCATTCAACAAGTTGTATAGTGTGGCAGACCGTCTGCGCATTGCCGACGACCCACGCATCAATCAGGACTGGGACTATCTGCAGGCTAGCAATAACTTCCGCTTTATGACGACCAAACCGTCGAATGTAGGACTGGATCGTGGCATCTATAGCGGACCGTTCGATGCTTTCACGAACTACATGAATATCCTCGGCGACTTCATCAACAGAGTGAATGCTCTCTATCCTCCTGAAATCGAGAATGATGAGCTCAACGCATTGCTCACCACCATCCGTAACCAGGGAGATGAGATTGAGATGAAGGACAAGGAGATTACCCGTCTGAAGGCTCGTCTGGAGAAACTTGAACCCAAAGAGGCTCCTAAGAAAGCTGCTCCTAAGAAGGCTGCTCCGAAGAAGGCTGCTCCGAAGAAGGCTGCTCCGAAGAAAACCGCTCCTATTGCAGAACCGAAGGCCGAGGAACAGAAGGTCGAGGAGCCTAAGGCCGAGGAAAAGAAATAACCTTCTAAGGTTACCAAAGGTAAAAATGGGATTGTCGTTTGGCAGTCCCGTTTTTTATTCGTACCTTTGCGGACAATTATGAAGAAAATATTAGCAATGGTAATGCTCTGCCTGCTGGTCGTCGCTTGCGGACAGAGCTATGAGGAGACAAAACGGATGACTCGCCAACAAAGGAAAGAGGCAGCCCGGAAGGACTCTGCGGCATTGAAAATTGCCGTGATGCCTACGCTTGATTGCTTGCCGATGTATGTTGCCCAGTATCATGAGTTATACGATACCATACATGGTGGTGTCCGCTTGAAATATTTCACGGCACAGATGGATTGTGACACCGCTTTGGAACGAGGCCGTGTAGAGGGTATGGTGACTGACCTCGTCAGAGCCACCCGTATTGCCAAGCGTGGCACGAAGATGCGATTCTCGGCTGTAACACCTGCTTACTGGCAACTGATTACTAACCGAAACTCACGTATCAGACAACTCAAGCAGTTGGATGACAAGATGGTAGCGATGACACGCTATTCGGTGACGGATATGCTGGCCGACCGTGCCGTAGACTCCGCAAAACTGGATAAGGACCATGTGTTTAAGGTGCAGGTGAACGACCTCTTCGTACGCATGCAGATGCTACAGAATAACATCATGGATGCCCTCTGTCTGACCGAGCCCCAGGCTACATGGGCCCGTTCGATGAAGAATACCGTCATCCTGGATACCCGTTCGCTGGATTGGCAGATGGGGGTTGTCGCCTTCCGCGACAAGGAGATGCAGCGCCAAGCTCGTCGCGAGCAGTTCGACTTGTTCGTTAAAGCTTACAACCAGGCATGTGACTCCATCAACAAATATGGGTTGAAGCATTACCGTGAGCTGATTATTAAGCGGTGTAAAATCAGGAAGGAGTTGGTTGACTCCTTGCCCCAGGATATGAAGTTCGCACATGCCAAAGGTCCACGTCAGCAGGATATTGACATCGTGGAAAAATGGTTAGGAAAGAAATAACAGACGATGGGTACTCTTGATGTTTCATTACAACGCATCTTCCAACAGTTGATAGCTGGAAACGCAGGATTGGCCATCGCTGAGGTAGACACCTATCTCGCCGCATGGCCTAATCCGCAAACCAAGGAGAAACTGGATGTTCTCCAGGAGGAATACCGATTGATGACGGAATATTGGAAGAAGGGTGTGCGTGACCCGCAGTTGGACAATCAGTACCAACGCTTGTTGCAACGGCTCTATGCCCTTTGTGCTAATATCGCCATCCACAAGCATATGATGTCTTCGTCCTATCTGCAAGGACTCTATACTGCAGCACGCCAACCAGGACAAACATGGTCTATCACGGCTATCCGTCGTGAGATGGAGGACTTCGTCAGTGATGTTGCCATGCTGGAGCTGGAGCCGGAGAACAAGCGGAAGGAGAAGAGCAAGGCAATCTATCAGCAACACCAACAACAGATGAATGGCTTGTTCAACTACATCCTGACAGGACACATCTGGACGGAGGGCATCGGTGTGGAAATGGAGGAAATCCTGTTGTCGCCTACCGTGGATTCCAACGACCAGCAGCTGGTGGTGTCGGCGGTTACGTTGTCGCTGATGAACCGTTTCGATATGGTGAAGTTCCGCACCTTGTTGAACGTATACCATCGCTCTCAAGACGAACATGTCAGACAACGGGCTTTGGTGGGATGGGCACTTTCCATCGATGATGACTGGCTGACGATTTATCCGTCGGTGCGTGAGATGGTGGGTGAACTCTTGAAGTCGCAACGGACGTGTAAGGAACTGACGGAGTTGCAGATGCAACTGGTCTATACCCTGGATGCTGAGAAGGATACCCAGACAGTGCAACAGGAAATCATTCCCGATATGTTGAAGAACAACCAGTTCCGCATGACACACAACGGACTGGAAGAAGTGGCTGACGATCCGCTGGAGGATATCCTGCATCCCGATGCCGCAGAACAGCGAATGGAAAAGCTGGAGGCGTCGTACAACCGCATGAAGAAGATGCAAAAGCAAGGTGCCGATATTTTCTTCGGAGGCTTCTCGCAGATGAAGCGCTTCCCGTTCTTCTATGATATCAGCAACTGGCTCGTACCTTTCTTTATGCAGCATCCTGACATCGCCCCTATTGCCGACAGGTTGGGTGAGAATAAGTTCTTGAACGGCATCCTCACGAAAGGTCCTTTCTGTAACAGTGATAAATACTCTTTCGTGATTGCCTTCCAGCAAGTGATGGGTAACCTGCCGGAGAATGTGGCTCGTCTGATGAGTCGGGGAGAGGTGCAACCTGCCGAATTTGAGGAGGAAGAACTGCAACAGCCTGCCTATATCCGACGTTCTTATCTCATGGACTTGTACCGTTTCTTCCGCTTGTTCCCTAATCGTGCGGCACTCTGTAATCCCTTCGACAACAGCAAGCAACAGTTGGGCATGTGTCTTTTCTTCGCTTCTGAACTGTTTTGTCACACACCCTTGGATAAACAAAAACCTGAGGTCGTGGCGATGTTGCGGAAAAAAGGACTGTTGCAAGCCGCTGATACGTTGCTGAAATCGTTTCTCGAGGACATGCGTGATGTCCAGTATTATCTGTGGACAGAACAGTTTGATGTCGTGCTCGAGATGGATCCCAATCACGAGAAGGCGTTGGCTCATTGTGCCCGCAAGCTTTTTGAAGAGGGTAACTTTGGAGAGGCCGTTGACATCTATGATCGTCTGCTGTTGTTGCGAGCTGATAAAGCCAGCTACATGCTCAACAAGGCTGTTTGTCTGGTGAACATGGAGGAATATGAGGATGCGTTGAAACTGCTCTACCAGTTGAACTATGAACATCCTGACGACTTGAGCGTGCAACGGGCGCTTGCATGGGCGTTGACGTGTGACGGAAAACTGGAACAGGCCGACAAGTTGTTCCAGGCGTTGGTTCGTCTCGACAATCCCGTGGCAAGTGATTTCCAGAATCAGGGCTTTTGCCTATGGCTTCAAGGACGTATTGAAGAAGCCGCCGAGGCGTTGCGTACTTATCATGAGAAGGAGGGAATATCCCATGCGCATTTCCTGCAATGGGATGTGGAATGGCTCTTGAAGCGAGGCATCAGCAGAACGGATGTCAAGATGATGGAAGACCTAATAGGTGCTTAGAGAAACGGTTGTAGCAAGTGGGCAAACCAACCACGGAACTTCTGCCATCCAGTGCGGAACTCATCCCACGTCTGGTCGGTCAGTTCGAAGCTCTTCTGCTTGTCGCGCCAGAACATGTCGTCTAACTCCTTCGTCGTAGCCTTGTCAATGATAACGGCATTCTCTTCGAAGTCGCATTTCAGACTGCGTGCATCCAGGTTCGTGCTGCCTACCGTGCAATACCGTCCGTCAACCATCATGATCTTGGAATGGTGGAATCCCGGTTTGTAGAGCCACACCTTGGCACCACGTTTCATTAACTTGCGGGCCTGATACAAGGCACAGTCAGGCGTCAAAGGGATATCGCTCTTTGACGACAGCATGATTTCTACCTTGACACCTCTTCTGATGGCGCGTGTCAAGGCGCGTGTGACACTGGGTATCAGGGTAAAGTAGGGATTGATGATGTGGATGGAATCCTGGGCTTGGTTGATGGCGTTGATGTAGAACGTGCGCATGATTTTGGGTGTCACACCGGGTTCGCGGTTAATGATGCCCACCATCTTACGACCCTTCGTGCAGGTGGTGTCGGGTTTCAGTCCGTCAAAGCGTGTTAGCGTACCACCCCGATAGTATTTCATGCCGCTCACCTGCTGTCCGGTGCTACGGTTCCATATCCGCATGAAGATTGCCTGCAACTCATTGACGGCATCGCCTTCGATACGACAATGCATGTCGCGCCATTCTCCTACCTGTTCGGTTCCCTTGATGTAGTAGTCGGCAACGTTCATGCCGCCCGTATAGGCTATCTGTCCGTCAATGACGACAATCTTACGGTGGTCGCGTCCGAAGATGTGGTTAACCCACGGGAATCGGATGGGGGAGTATTCCACGATGTCGATGCTATCGTCACGGAGGGCTTTTAGATGATATTTCTTCAGCGGCTGGTTGTTGGAGTCGTTGCCAAAGCCGTCGAACATGGCGCGAACCTCGACGCCTTCTTTCCGCTTCTCGCGTAATAGGTCGAAGAGCAAGGAGGCTATCGAGTCATTACGGAAGTTGAAATATTCCAGATGGATGCTGCTCTTAGCCTGTCGGATGGCACGGAACATGTCATCGAACTTCTCCTGTCCTGACAGTAACAGCGTGACACTATTGTCATGCGAGAAACGGATGTTGCTCTCGCGCAGGGTGTTGGCAATCAGCGAATCGCTTGTCTGCGCATGGACAGACAAGCTGATGGCTGAAACAATGACGGTAATAATCCCCTTGAACATTATTGTTTCTTATTTCTTAGTCTGTATTCAAGTGGGGTGATACCGAATTTCTCCTTGAAGACGTTGATGAAGTTCTCTGCTGTCATGAAACCAACGTTGATGGCTAACTCGCTCATGTTGATGTTGGTAGTGACAAGGAGTGTACATGCATGCTTCAGGCGCAACTCGCGAACGATTTCGGCAGGCGTCTTGGCTGTGATACTGCGTATCTTGTGGAAGAATGGAACGCGTCCCATGCCCATCGCTGTTGCCATCTCGTCCAGACTAATCTGTCCGCGACTCATGTTCTGAAGGACGAACTGTTCTACGTTTCTCATGAGCTGCTGGTCCATCAGCGAGTTCATCGTGTAGTCGCCAATGGTGTTGCCGTTATAGTACTTCGCCAGCAGATTGCTCGATGCCGTCGGCTTGGCAACAGGCTCGTCAGTCTGCACATCCTCAATGGGCTGTGTGGCTTCGCCGTTGTCTGACAGTACGCTGCCACCCATGTCGTCGTAGACCATCGTGGCTGTTGTCATGCTGGCATTCTGACCTTCCAGTATACGGGTCTCCTTGCCTTCGATGACGTCCTGGTTGAACTCGATAGGAGCAAGGCCCAGCAACTTGTTGATGCGCATAACGGCTTCCTGCATCTTGAACGGCTTGGCCAAGTAATCGTCGGCAGCCAAGGTAATGTTCATGTCTGTCATATCCTGCTCGGTCAGTACGGAGTCGGTCATCAGTATGAACTTCAACTTGCTCTTGTGCGGGTCTGACTTGAACTGGTTGCAGAGTTCGCTACCCGTCATGCTGCCCATATCCTGCTTACAGATGACGACATCGGCATTGAGCGTATCAATGTCGGGCAGTGCATCCTTGATGCTGCTGTAGACGTGGAAGTTGTATACCTCGCGCAGATGTGCGTTCATGAAGTTCAGGAAGTCACGATTGTCGTCAATCAGGATAACACTGAATTTCTTCGATTGTTCGTCCACTTTCAGCGAGCGGGCATCAAGGGCGAACTGCTGCTGTTCTGCGGCGGTGAGTGCTACCTCTCCGTGATCGTTCAGTTCCAAACGGTCCTTTGCTGACGATACGGCTCTCTTCTCTGGGTTCTCCAGCGTGCTTTGCATTTCAGAGATGCGCGTGATGACCTGGAGCATCTGGAAATGTAGGGAGTTCAGCTGTTCGCGACCTTCCAGGGTCTGTTCCTTTTCTGCAAGGTTACTGATGATGGTCGTCATGCGAGCCATAGGCTGGCGAAGTTCGTCGCTGGTCATCTTGATTTCCTCGCGTTGTATCTTCAGTTCCTCAATTACCGTTTTCTTGCTCTTCCAGATAGCTTTGAATTTCTTGATACCATATCGCCAGATAGCCAAAGCGATAATCAAGATGGCGACATAGAGGCTCAGCATCCACCAAGACAGCCACCAGGGGCGCTCAATGGTGATAACCAACGTACGTTCTTGGTTGCTCACAGCACCTTCCGCACTGACAGCCTTGACGTGCAGTGTGTATTCACCGCTGCTCAGATTGTTGAATCTCACTCCGTGAAGTAGGGCGTCACCGTTGCGCCAGTCGTTATCCAGTCCTTCCATCCAGTACATGAACTGTAGGCGCTCTCCTTGGTTGTAGTTACCGGCGGCAAACTTGATGGTGAAACTGTTCTGGTTGTTAGTCAGTTCTATTTTATTGCTTTCATTCAGCGCTTGCGGCAGAATGATATTTCCGTCATATTCCACACCAGTGGCAATTTCTTCCTCACCGATGAAGAGCTGGGTCAGCATGACACGCGGCAATGACTCCTGACTCTCCTTGCTCCCCTCACGAACCCAGTTGACACCATACAGACCACCGAAGACGACGTTGCCGTCCTTCTTCGTCAGGATGGCACCCATGTTGAACTCGTTGCTCTGCAGTCCGTCGCTGATGTTGTAGTTGTACAGTCCGTAGTTGAACGTCTCGTCCTTGTAGTCACGCTGTACGACAATACGGCTGACACCATTGCTGGTCGTCACCCACATGCTGTGGTTCTTGTCTTCCGTGATACCGCAGATGGAGTTGTTGCATAGTCCGTCTTTCTCGGTGATATAACTCAACTCATCGTTATCGAGATTCAGGATGTTGATACCTTCACGAGTACCTATCCATAGAAGTCCGCGGGAGTCCTCGTAGATTTGGGTAATATAATTGTTGGTAAAGGTCTTCAAATTGGTGGAATTTCCAGTCAACACCAATTTCTCTCGGTTGGAAAGGTTCAGGATGATAAGTCCTTCCGCCGTACCGATGAGCAGGCGGTTGTTCTTGCCGAAGAACAGAGAGGTGATGTTGTTGGTATTCAAGATGCCGTTTTCGCGGGTGTATGCCGAGAAGGTGTTCATCTTCGGGTTGTACACCTGCAAGCCTCCGTTGGTGGCTATCCAGAGATTACCGCTATGGTCGGTGCAGAGGGCGTTGATATGGTCGTCAATCAAGGTCCTCATGCTGTCGCGGGCTGCAGAGTAGAACGTGCTGGTGCCGTTCTTGATACGTGTCAGACCGTTCTGCTTCGAACCTATCCACAGGCTACCGTCGGGCGTCGTCGTCATGGCTGATACTTTTAGGCTTGCCAAAGGTCCTTCGTATCCGATGACACCCTTGTCGCCTGTTCCGTACCATACCTTGCCTTCGCTGTCCTGGGTGATGGCAGTGATGTCACCGTTCATCAGAGACTCAAACTTGTAGATGTTGTTGCCGTAATAGGCTAGTCCTGATTTCTCAGTACCAACCCAAAGCAGGTCGGTGTCGTCGATATATACACTCTGCACGCCGATAGCCTCCTGTGTCCTCAGGTCGTTGCTGGTACTACGCGGCGGTATCAGCTCCATCTCGTGGTTGTTCACGTTGGTGCGAATCAGTCCTTCACGATCTGTACCAATCCAGATATTGCCGTTGCGGTCGCCGGCGATACCGTTGACGCTATGGTCTACGCTGATGCCGGTCAGTCCCAGCTGGTTGCCTATCGTGGTGTCCCAAACGTTGGTGTTCTTGTTGTAAACCATCAGTGTCCCCTGTCCGTAAAGCCAGATGTTGTCCATTTGGTCGGCGAAGATTCTCAGGGTGTTTGTCTTGCGCAGTCCCTCTTGGGCGATATAATCGGTTTGCCATACCGTGTGCTGCTGGTGCATGATGTCGCAGCACACCAGTCGTCCGTCGGTATAGACTAGTACAGCGCCATCGCGGCACTCTCCGATGGAGCAGATGGCGCCCTGCGGAATACCGTGTGCGTCGTTGGTATAGCTGAACTCATAGCTTGTCTGCTGTTGCATGTTATAGGCGATGACACCCTTGTTGGGGATGGACGCCCATACATTTTTGTGCTGGTCTATGTAGATAACGTCAGGGTTGCCTTCAATACCCATGCGGCTGAAGGTCTGCTTGGTGTCACGCTCAAAGTTCTCGGTCTGAGGGTGATAGATACAGAAACCGGCAGCAGTCTTGATGAGCAGCGTACCTTCCAGTGTCTCCTGGATGCTATTGATGTAGCTGTCGGGCAGTGAGGAACCGTCCTGTGAATTACTCTGGAAACAGTGGAAGGTGTAGCCGTCGTAGCGGTACAGTCCGGCGGGTGTTCCTAACCAGATATAGCCTCGCGAGTCTTTCATCACACAGTTAATCTGACTGATGGTAAGGCCATTGCGGGCATCCAGCGTCTTAAACATGTAAATACCTGCAGCTGCCAATGGCAGGGCGAGCATCAAGACCAATAGTATCTTTTTCAATGTTCTCATATCGCTTTGGTTGTTATAGCACACATGCATAGCGGTCTACGATGCCGAGCAGTTGGTTCTTGTCGTCTACGACCAGTACGTTGTGTATCTTATTCTGATTCATTGTTGCTTGTATCTCTGATATCTTTGTCTGCGGTCCCACTGTCTTTGGTGTCCGTGTCATGATGTCTGCCACAGTACGGTTGAAGAACTCGGCCTGCCATTTCTCCATAGCGCGACGGATGTCACCGTCGGTAATCAATCCTTCTATCTTTCCGTCCTTAATGGCTACGCCCAATCCAAGCTTGCCTTTGCTTACTAGGATGATGGCATCGCCAAGATGCATCTCTGCCGACAGGATAGGCAGGTGTTCAGTCAACATCACGTCTTGTGCTGTGGTAAGCAGTCGTTTGCCCAACTCTCCACCGGGGTGGAATTGGGCGAAGTCTTGCGGCTGGAAGTTTCGCTCTTCCATCAGGGCTATTGCCAGGGCGTCGCCCATGACAAGAGTTGCCGTTGTCGAACTGGTAGGTGCCAGGTTCAGTGGGCAAGCTTCCTTAGCTACGCTGACGTTCAGATGGCAGGTGGCATATTTTGCCAGCAGCGACTGAGGGTTGCCGCTCATGGCGATAATGGGAATCTGCATGTGAAGCACCATCGGGATGAAACGCAGCAGTTCGTCAGTCTGTCCTGAGTTCGAGATAGCTATGACGACGTCGCCCTTTGCCATCACGCCCAGGTCGCCGTGGAAGACATCCAGGGGATTGATAAAGAACGATGGTGTACCCGTTGAGGCTAGCGTCGCAGCTATTTTGGCACCGATGTGTCCGCTTTTTCCTACGCCTGTCACGATAATCTTCCCGTGGCAGTTCATGATGAGTTCTACTGCTCGGTCGAAGTTCTCGTCCATCTGAGGTATCAGGTCCAGCACCGCCTGTGCCTCGTCCTTGATACATTGTATAGCGTGTTCTCTTACATTCATTTCCTTAGTTGCTCAATGAGTGCGTCCAATTTGTCCAACTCCAGCATGTTGGCGGCATCGCTGAGGCCAAGGTCTGGGGTGGGGTGTACTTCGAAGAACCAACCGGTGGCTCCGAAGGCCTTGGCTGCCAGTGCCATCTGTGGCACGAAGCGGCGGTCGCCCCCTGTCTTGCCGTTGGCTCCGCCCGGTCGTTGTACGCTATGGGTGCAGTCCATGATGACGTTGTCGACGATTTCCAGCATGTCTGGAATGTTGCGGAAGTCAACCACCAGGTTGTTGTATCCCATCATATTGCCGCGTTCGGTCAGCCAAACTTCCTTGGCACCTGCCTCGCGGGCTTTCTCTACGGGGTAGCGCATGTCGCTGCCGCTGAGAAACTGGGCTTTCTTGATGTTCACTGTGCGCCCGGTCTTGGCGGCGGCCAGCAGCAGGTCGGTCTGTCGGCACAGGAATGCAGGTATCTGCAGCACGTCAACCACCTCTCCGGCGGCTTCTGCCTGCCAGGCCTCGTGAATGTCGGTCAGCAGTCGCAGTCCGTATTTTTCCTTTACGTCGCTGAGCATCTGGAGACCTCGGTCAATGCCAGGACCCCTGAAGGAGTGCAGCGAGGTGCGGTTGGCCTTATCAAACGAGGCCTTGAATATGATGTCAGTTCCCTGCTTCTGGTTGATTTCTACCAGTTTAGCTGCCACGATGTCCAGCAGTTCAGCCGACTCTATCACGCAGGGTCCTGCAATAAACGTATGCTTCATGTCTATGTCCTTTCACATAATACCTTGCAAAGGTAAGCATTTTTCTATAAACAGCCAACTTTTTGCTGTTTTTTTCGCTGCACAGAACTTATTCGTTCTTGATGTGGACGTCCTGTTGCGGGAACGGAATTTCGATGCCGTTCTGGTTCAGCGTGTCGTAGATGGTGCGTAGCACGTCGCTGATGACATACGATTTCTTGACGGCGTCGGCCCACACGAAAATCTTGAAATTGATGCTCGAATCGCCCAGTTCGCCAATAACTGACTTCGCTTTCTTCGAGCGGTCCATCCATTGGTGGCGCATGTTGTTCACGGCGTCGTCCACCAGCGTCATCACTTGTTGCAGGTTGCTTCCGTAGGCCACTCCGTAGGGGATGACCTGCAGCACGTAGCCGTGGTTGCGCGTCAGATTCTTATAGTTCTTGGCGAAGAGCTGTGAGTTCTGGAAGGTAATGACCTCTCCGTAGATGGATTCCACGACGGTTGACGTGTAGTTGATGCTAGTCACCTTGCCCATTGTGCCATCCACCTGTATCATGTCGCCCACCTTGATGCGGCCGGTCATCAGTGAGATGCCGTAGTAGATGTTCTCGATGATGTCCTTCGAGGCAAAACCGATACCGGTTGACAAGCCTCCGGTCACTACGAGCAGCCATTCCATGGAAATTCCCAAAATTGTCATCGTCATCATGAACCAAGCTCCCCAGACGATGACCTGTACCACGTTCTTTCCCATCACCTCGCGACTGGCAGCCGTTGAGGCGTCTTTTATCTCATAGTGCATGCGCATCAGCTTGAGCAGCGTGCGGTTGATGTACGCGAAGAGAAACCACAGGTTGATGACCATCGACAGCGTCAGGATGCTGATTTTAAGGTTGCTCAAGTCAACAAAGTTGGTTTTGAAGATGCGCCAGCAGAGGTCTGACAGGTTGAAGACGTCTGCAGCCCACCAGATGCTAATCATGACGGAGCAGACACCGAGTATCGGTAACAGCACCTGCCCTGCCAGGTCGTATGCCCACGTCTGAGTGATGGGCCTTTCGGCGAAGTGGTGTTTGATGCCGTATAGCTTGATATACTGTGTTACGCAGGTGATGGTCAGGATGCACGTCAGCTGCATCATCCACCAGATAAGAATCTGCACAGACATCAGCGTGTAGCCGCTCCAAGAGCAGACAACGGAGATGATGAACACCAGCAGCGAGAAGTAGGTGTAGAACATGTCCGAACGCGGCACGTTCTTGTTATGTCGCTTGATGACGCGCCATTGCCAGAAGGCACATACCAGCAGCACGGGCGGGAACAGCATATTCACCAGTTCGCTGGGTATCAGGATGATGCGGAAGGCAATGACCAGGAAGCAGACGGCCAGTAGCGGTGTGTAGATGTGGAAGGCACTTTTGATTTGGTTGCCGTTGACGCGCAGCAGCAGCGATATAAGGATGACGCCTAGCAGCCAGGCAAACTCCACTAGCAGGTTGGAGGCCATGACGATGAAATTCTGCTTCGTAATGGCCATTGTCAGCCCCAGGATGAGGGCAAATGTGATGGTTGTGGTGGCCATGGTGATGCAGGCGCGTTTCTTCATGAATTCTACGGTGCGCAGGCGCTTGGGAACGATATAGCGTATGGCGACGAGGTTCATCAGACTGGCGATGACGGCATAGAGGATGGTCGATATCAGCAGACCGAAAATCCAGCGGCTGTCCCATTGCGAGTTCTCGTTGGGACGGTATTTCTTGTGTACCGTTGTGAGCATGTTCTGCCATTGTGCAGGCCAGTTTTTCAGGATGTTCAGGTAACTGTCGCCACCGTTCCGGAAGATGCTGGTCTGAATGTCGCTATACCGTTTCTGGGCGTAGTCGTTTAGGTGGCTTAGCCGGTTCTCTGTCATGTCGTAGTAGCGAATGTAGTCCTGCATAGTGATGCGGTTCTCGTCCAGCGAGTTGCGGATGTTGGTAGCCAGTGTCAGACAGATGTTGCGGTCGGTCTTGGCCTCGTCACTGAGCATGGCGACGGGCATTACCCTCAGACTGCCAATCAGCGAGTCGTAGCGCGCAATGTCGTTGTTCGTCTTGTTCAGAAAAGTTTTGAATGGTAGCTGTTGCTGTTGGAACAGGTGGTATTGGTCGGTCGCCTCATTGCAGGCATAGGTCAGGTCGAAGACGTAATCCTGCTTCTGCGAGTATAGCATCAGCGAGTTCTGATTCGACCGCAGCATAGTTTCTATCAACTGGTTGCGTACCGATTCGCTCTGCTTCCTGTTTTGTTCTATCATTCCTGTCAGTTCGCGGCGGTAGTTTACCAGCTCGCTTCTCAGTATCTGGAGTGTCTGTGGCAGGTCTTTCTCCTTCAATACGGCGTGTGTGCTGAGGGTGGTTGCCAAAATGACGATGATAGTCAATAATCTTCTCATTCTGATGAATTATATTTTTTTGTGTGCAAAGATAATCATTTTTTCAAAATATTCATTACCTTTGCAACAAAAATCAATCTAAAGATAATAAATATGATACTTATTGCAGACAGTGGTGGCACCAAGACCGATTGGGCGCTTCTCCATTCTCCTTATCCACAGTATTGGAATGTGATAACTTCTTTCCAGACGCAAGGTATTAACCCCATTCACCAGTCGATGGATGCCATCGGGCAGATTATCGGACAGGAAGTGGTCTCTCAACTGTCCACCTTCTCGCGGGCTGCGCTTGTCAACTCGAATGCACTAGAGATGCCACTGATGTCGCAGATAGGTGTCATCTTCTATGGCAGCGGATGCACACCCGTACATATTCCGGGTGTCAAGCAGATGCTGGGACAGTACTTCCGCCTCGAAGGCATCGAGGTGTACAGCGACCTGACGGCGGCAGCGCGCGCGCTTTGCCAGCACGAGCCGGGCATTGCCTGTATTCTCGGTACAGGGGCTAACAGTTGCCTGTACGACGGAAAGGACATCGTGCAGAACACTCCGGCACTGGGCTATGTCCTGGGCGACGAGGGCAGTGGTGCCGTGCTGGGACGCCTCTTCTTCAACGCCATCTTCAAGAATCCTCAGCTGGCAGCTGTCCGTGACAATTACCTGGCTGAGCACAAGCTGACACAGGCCGATATTATTAATAAGGTATATCGTGAACCGTTGGCCAACAGGTTTCTTTCCAGTACGTCACTCTATATCTCGCAGCATCTCGATAACCCGATACTTCGTGACCTTGTCGTACAGAATTTCCGACAGTTCTTCCGCGCTAACATCGTGCCCTATCAGCGCAAGGACCTCCCCGTCCACTTCGTAGGCTCGATGGCATACCACTACAGCGCGCTGCTCGCTGAGGCTGCCGAGGCAGAGGGCTTCCTGTTGGGCAACATCATGAAGAGTCCGATGGAGGGATTGATTACTTATCACAGCAAATAATAGCAGATTATGAGAAAACTACTCCTGCTTTTGACAATCGTGGCGCTGATTGTTGCGTGTCAGTCATCACGTCCTGAACAGACGGACTTCGTCAAGGTTGAGGACGGTCATTTCGTGCGTGGTGGAAAGCCTTACTATTACGTCGGTACTAACTTTTGGTATGGTGCCATCCTCGGCTCAGAAGGGCAGGGAGGCAACCGCGAACGACTCATCGAGGAACTGGACGAGATGAAGCGTATGGGCATTGACAACCTGCGCATCCTGGTAGGCTCCGACGGCGAGCGTGGCTTCAAGACCAAGGTCGAGCCCACCCTGCAAGTAAAGCCTGGAGTCTATAACGATACCATCCTGGCAGGACTCGACTTTCTGCTGATGGAGATGGGTAAGCGACAGATGGTGGCGGTGCTCTACCTCAACAACTCATGGGAGTGGAGTGGGGGCTACGGCTTCTATCTCGAACATGCTGGAGTCGGACGACAGCCGCGCCCTGACGAGGTGGGCTATCCAGCCTTTATGGAGGCTATGGCTAAGTTCGCCACCAACGAGAAAGCTCACCAACTGTTCTACGACTATGTGCGCTTCATCATCGGACGCACCAACCGCTATACCGGCGTGAAGTACACCGACGACCCTGCCATCATGTCGTGGCAGATAGGTAACGAGCCGCGCGCCTTCTCTAAAGAGGCACTCCCCGCCTTCGAGAAATGGCTTGCCGAGGCGGCTGCCTTGATACGCTCGCTCGACAAGAACCACCTTATCTCCGTGGGCAGCGAGGGCTCGTGGGGCTGCGAGAACGACCTCAGCAGTTGGACGCGCATCTGTGCCGATGCTAACGTCGACTACTGCAACATCCACCTGTGGCCTTACAACTGGGGATGGCTCCGCAATCAGGCTGGACAGGAGGTGATGAATGACTCGACGCTGCAGGTTGCCAAGCATAATACGGCCGACTATATCTCACAGCACCTTGCCGTCTGCGACTCGCTTCGTAAGCCGCTTGTTATGGAGGAGTTCGGATTCCCGCGCGACGGCTTTTCCTACTCCAAGACCAGCACCACGCAATGGCGCGACCGCTATTATGACTTCGTGTTCACCACGGTCAAGCAGCATGCTGCCGACGGCGGCTGTTTTGCCGGGTGCAACTTCTGGGGGTGGGGCGGCTTCGCCAATCCGCAGCACGTCCAATGGCAGCCGGGCGACGACTATACCAACGACCCCGCCCAGGAGGCACAGGGACTGAACTCCGTCTTCTCCACCGACAGCACCACGCTGCGGGTAATCAGCAAGATTAATTATAACGATTGAAGTATTCATTACTAGCCATGTCCATCAAGGTAAGAAGTTTATCAAATGATGATGAAAACGAAATATATAGCAATGATTGCAGTGCTCCTGCTCAGCATGAGCGCCTGCACAAACGGAACCGACAACCCTACGGTTCCCAGTCAACAGGAGATGGCAAAGAGCCTTGTCGGGCTATGGTATGAAACATTCGACTATGAGGACGTGACCGAGAGCGGCAAGCCATTCAACCGCGCACTGATTGCCGTGGAAGCCAACGCCGACCATACAGGCTATGTCGCACTGGCCGTGTTTGACGATGCCTTCAACGAACCGCTCGAGATCTACGGTGGACCGAAGGATGCACCGTTCACATGGCAGGTGACAGCTGAAGGAAAAGTCATCCTGAAAGACCCGGCAACGGGCGAGACCTATGCACCATCGCGCACGCGCGCCGCCAGCAGTCACAACGACTTTGTCGATATCAGTCAGATCAAGATGACAAGTGGCTCGAGCAGTGTCGCCTTCAGCAACGCATCCCACGAAGGAACCCTCGCCAAGGCCGAAGGCAGTAATAGCGATATGATACAGGAATGGATGGCGAAGTCCACCCTTCCGCGGGCGTGCATCACCGACAGCATTCCCGTGCTGCTTTTCCCCAACCACATGAACTACGTGTTCAACTATCCTTCGTTCGACCCCTTCGGCAATCCCTGCACCCTCAGCGGTACCATTACGGTCAACAAGTCGCTGATAGAAGAAGATAAGCCCTTCAACGGCATCCTGCTCTTCAACCACTTCACCATCTACGCCACCACGCAGGCACCTTCGCGCGGAGCCGTCGAATTCCCTACAGGAGCATCCCTCACCGACTTCATCGTCGTGGCTCCCGACTACTACGGCTTCGGCATCACCGAGAAAGAGCCGCAGGCCTATTGTATCTCACGGGCTAACGGACGCGCCTCGCTCGATGCCTATTTCGCTGCCAAGCGACTGATAGAAGACCTGAACGTGAAGAAAAACGACGACTTCATCATCGCAGGCTATTCCGAGGGTGGACAGACCACGATGGGCGTTCTGCGCGAGATCTCCGAGCGCCATCCCGAAGTCAAGGTGAAACGAGCCTTTGCCGGCGACGGACCCTACGACATCAACTCCATGTTCGACGCCCTCACCCAAGGCACTACCGAGATGCCCAGCACCGTCTGCAACTTGCTCTATGCCTACAACTACTTCTTCCGTCTGGGTTTCGACATCCACGATTATCTGAGAGACCCCGTTGCCGCAAACTTCGACGACTGGTTCCTGAGCAAGAAGAACAAGCGGAAGGCCCTCGACGAGGAACTTATCAAGACCAAGAAAGTGAGCGAGCTCTGCACAGAAGCCGTCTGCGATGGTAACAGCGCCCTGATGCGCCGTTTCAAGACCGCCTTCAGCGCCGATGCGCTCACCAGCGGCTGGAAACCCCGCAGCGACTTCGACATCATGCTCTTCCACGACACGAAAGACGATGTCGTGCCAGTGGAGAACTTCTACGCCATGAGTCAGTTCCTCAAGGCTAACGGCATTCAACCGGAAGAGTTTGTCGGCGAGTATAGTTCCGAAACGACTAAGGAAGCCGGCATCACCAACCACGAGACATCCGCCATTACCTTCTTCCTCAGAATCATCGAGTGGATTCGGGCCAACTATTAACGATGACGGCAACAACTTTGGTAGCTAAATATTAAAATGAGCATATTTGCCAAAACAAACAATATTACTTCACAAAAACAAAACGCAATGAAAAAACTTTTACACACCAAACTTTGGAGCGCCGCAGTCAGCTGCCTCGGCAGGTCGGCACAGCTCCTTGCAGTCCTCTTGGCATTGTCAGTGACAGCCAACGCACAGGACAGTAAGCAACAGACCTTTAACCTCCACAAATTGATGCACAAACGGGCTATTCCCAAGAATTTTCCCAAGCCCGACTTCCCCATCGCTACGGCTGAAGACATGCGCAGAGCACACGATGCCAGTGGAGCACCGCTGAACTTCCCCGACCGCGTATGGTTCCCTGGTGAATGGGAGGAGGTGAAGGCCGTCGTTGTCGCCATACCCTATACTTATTTTGTGCCTGATAAAAAAGAGGACACGCGCTATTCCGCCCTACCCATCGTTCAAGGATATGCCATCTACTACTACGCCGAGTCGAAAGAGGAGCAGGCCCAAGAAGTAGGCAGGGGTCCCTATGAATCTTATTTCGACCTGAACAGCGAAAGCGGCCAGGTGGCCCTGCGGCTCATCGACGGCATCCAGAGAGCCGGTGCCGAGGCATGGGTGCGCATTGAGCAACCCGGCGACGAAGAGTTGGTACGCTACTACATGGAAGCACACGAAATGAGGACAGACAAGATACGCTTCTTCGTGTCTGGCGGCAACAGCGTCTGGTTCCGCGACTGCGGCCCCATCTGTTTCTACTATGGCGACGAGGACAAGTTGGCCATGCTCGACTTCCAGTACGACTACGAACGCCCGCTCGACGACGTGCTGCCATCGGTTCTTCACCGCCAGGTGGGCATCCCCAACTACATCAATCAGGTAATCTGGGAGGGTGGCAACTGCCTCGTTGACGGTGCCGGCGGACTGATGACCTCTACGGCCATGTATGGCCACAACAAAGAAGTTACGGTAGGTCCCGTCATCTGGGACGGCAAGGATCCCAAGACCATTAAGTACACCACGCGAGAGCCCCTCAACGCAGACCAGTGTTATGATGCACTCAAAGGTATGGTGGGACAAGCGGGAACCTGCTTCGTGGAAAGGCTGAAACATGACGGCGGGACAGGCCACGTTGACCTGTATGCCGATGCCATCGACGAGAACGGATTCCTGTTTGCGAAGATGCCGGAAACCTATAAGGACTGGGAAGACTACGCTATCTTGGAAGGCAACGTAGCATATATGCTGAAACAGAAAAACTGCTGGCAAGACCTATACGTTAAGTGGGGCGACTTGCCCTTCCCCTCCTACGACGACGGCAGCGACTGGAATAGCGAGGAGGATTATCAAAACTTCACACGCACCTATGCCAACCACCTGATAGTGAACAACTACATCCTGCAGCCCTGCTTCTCGCCCGTCGATGTGGACAACATGCCTACTGCCGCATGGGACCGCGCCAACATCGAGGCCATGAAGAAGCTCTATCCCGGCTACACGTTCTACTGCCTCGACATGCGCATCTACGACAGCTCCGGCGGCTCCATCCACTGCATCACCAAGCAGATACCCGCCGACAACCCCGTGCGCATCCTCCACGACGCCATGTACGGCAAGGTTAACTTCGGCACGCTGACCGAAGTACCCTTCAGCGCCTTCATCACCAACAAGAGCGGCATCCAGAAAGCCTCGCTGCACTACCAAGTAGGCGAAGACGGCGAGTGGCAGAAGGTGGACATGACCAGCAACGGCAACCGCTGGTACTGCCGAGTGCCCGTCAGCAAGTTCCCCAATGGAAAGAAGGTGAACTACTTTATCGAAGCCACGTCGAACAACGGCAAGACCATGACCAAGCCCGTCACTGCGAATCATGGCGGATGCTACGACTTCACGCCCAGCACCGAGGTGGCATACAAGGCTGACGACTACGACTTCAGCACTGAGCCCATCGCCAAGGAGAAGATTACCTTCCTGCTCGACACCAAGTGGCTGACCGAGGACACATCTTCCCAAAAACCGACAGGCATCAGCGAGATAACAACCAGCAAGGACTTCAGTGCCCCCAGCGTATGGTACACCCTCGGTGGTCTGCGACTCAACGAAGCACCCAAGGCCAAGGGCATCTACATCTACCAAGGCAAAAAGGTCGTGATTAAGTGAGAGAAGTGAGAACCTATTCTCACTTCCGAACGTGAACGAGCTCGAGCACACCGCATCCTATTGTGTCACAATAGCTCTCCCCTATTTTTTCTCAAAACGAGTAAAAAATGGGGGAATTCTTGTAGATGTAGAGAAAAATTTATAACTTTGCATGGAAATATTAACACTAACCCACGCTTATGAAGCACGTAAATACACGGAGAACCCCGTGATAGATTTAAGATAAGGAAATAACGATATGGCAAAGAAAGAAATGAGATAAAGAAGCAGTTAAAAACAATAGGGTTTGAATTCTAACGACCTTAAGGACCCTAAAGACCCTAAAGTCAAAAAAAAAGAGAATCACCAATGCCGGAAAAGTTAATCAGGCCATCAGGCAACTACCGCAAGCTGCTGTCTTACCAGAAGACAGAAGTCATCTACGAGATGACCTTCTACTTCTGTCAGAAGTACTTGCAGAAGGGTGATCGCACCATAGACCAGATGGTACAGGCGGCACGTTCTGGCAAGCAGAATATCATTGAGGGTTGTGCCGCTTCGGCTACCAGTGCCAAGACTGAAATCAAACTGGTGAATGTGGCAAAGGCAAGCCTGCAAGAGTTGCTCGAAGACTATATCGACTACCTGCGCACTCGCAGGCATCGGCAATGGGAGGAGGGCTCAGCGGAGTGGACGGCTATGCGTGAACTGGGCAAGAAGCACAACGATGCAGCATTCTTCATGCAGCTCTGTGAGACGCGCCCACCTGAGACCATAGCGAATATGGCAATCATCCTTATCAATCAGGCGGACTATCTGCTCTTCAAGCAGCTGGAGCGCTTGGAAAAAGACTTTGTCACCCAAGGAGGCTTCTCAGAGCGCATGATGAGGGTAAGAAAAGAAAAAAGAGGTTTTTGAAATCATTGTGAAATCATAGGGACAGAGGTTTTTGATTTCCTGCGGAGACCTTGCTGTGCATTATTTTGATGTCGTAACGGTTTTAACATATGGAAAATTAATTATAGCGATTTTTTTTGAAAAATCGTGGGATATTATTTGTTATCTTTGCACTCGCATTCAGATTTTACATCTGGGTGCGAGTTTTTTTATGTTATACCCGAGTGGGGTGAGTATCTCGAGATTGTAATAGCAGCGCTGCATTCATCTCCTCACAACACGAAGGTGAATGAAGCAGAGAAGAGCTGGACGCACAAAGCTTTGCTCGCGTGTCAAAGCTGTGGGACGAGAACGATGCACCTGTTAAGGGTAAGCGTTTTAAAGACTACCAGCTGATTGCCAACAGGACATAGGAACT
>Ga0256404_1004211_pt1 | contig 27537 bp, 22 predicted proteins | sample RumenRJG_01DNA_FD_185990 | JGI IMG/M metagenome (GOLD analysis project Ga0256404, IMG submission 185990) | Bovine rumen microbial communities from Lethbridge, Alberta, Canada - RJG_01 | ecosystem: Host-associated > Mammals > Digestive system > Stomach > Rumen | place: Canada: Alberta | collected...
CAACGATCTGCTTAGCATGCTCCATGTGAACGTCGTTCTGCATAGCGCATGGGATGAACATGTCAACCTTGCATCCTGTATCCTGGAATACGCCCCAAGGCTTCTTGCCAGGGAAGAATGTAGCTTCTGGGAACTTCTCAGCATAAGGTGCGCAGATGTTCTTTCCGGAGCCTCTGAGCTCGAGGAGGTAAGCAACCTTCTCGTCTGTGCTGATTCCTTCTGGGTCATAGATGTATCCGTCTGGTCCGGAGATTGTTACGAGCTTAGCGCCGAGTCTCTGGAGCTGCCATGCAGTACCCCAGGATACGTTACCGAATCCGGAGATAGCAACGACCTTGTCCTTGATCTCTTCGCCGTTAGCCTTGAGCATTTCCTCAGCATACCATACGATACCGAATCCTGTAGCTTCTGTTCTTCCGAGCAGTCCGCCGTAAGGGATTCCCTTACCTGTGAGAACGCCTTCATATCTGTCAACGATTCTCTTGTACTGTCCGAAGAGGAATCCGATCTCTCTTGCGCCAACACCGAGGTCACCAGCAGGAACGTCAGTGTTAGGTCCGATGTGTCTGTAGAGCTCTGTCATGAATGCCTGGCAGAATCTCATAACTTCAGCATCACTCTTTCCGTTAGGATCGAAGTCGGAACCGCCCTTGCCGCCGCCGATTGGCAGTCCTGTCAGGGAGTTCTTGAAGATCTGCTCGAATCCGAGGAACTTGATGATTCCAGGGTATACGTTTGGAGCGAATCTCAGACCGCCCTTGTAAGGTCCGATTGCGCTGCTGAACTGATATCTGTAACCCTTGTTAACCTGAACTTTACCTTCATCGTCAACCCATACAACTCTGAAAGTAACTCCTCTTTCAGGCTCAACGAGTCTCTCAAGAAGTGCGCACTCTTCATACTCAGGGTGCTGCTCAACTACAGGCTGAAGGGAAGAAAGTACTTCTTCTACAGTCTGGTGGAATTCAACCTCACCAGGGTTGTTCTTCTTGCACTGCTCGATGACTCTTTCTACATAATTTGCCATTGGTATCACTCTCCTTATGCAATGTAAATTAAATAAAAGTTTTTGCGGTGAAAACACCTACGCATAAATTCTATCACTTGCGATTGAAATGTCAACATCTCAGACATCCGGGAGATGTGAAGATTTGGTATTTTATTTGTACATTTACGGATGCATATAAATAAACATCAGATGTATTGTTTACGGGAACAAATGCATTTTTTCGCTTCCGGGATTTTTTGGAATGCGCAGCCATTTAGTTCGGGTATTACAGGCCGTAATGTGGTACAATCAAGTATCTATGGGCGGTGCCTGTATGTTTTAATGCGCTCTGCACAGAGATAATAATAAGGAGAAACAGATCCTGCGGCTGCGTGCTGCAGGAATGAGATAGATGGCAGACAGAAACAGAGTCGAACTTAATAGTGAGCAGCGTAAGGCGGTGAAGCAGATCGAGGGACCGGTCCTGATCCTTGCGGGAGCGGGGTCGGGCAAAACGGCAACCATGACTCACCGCATAGCGTATATGGTAGAGCAGGGGATCGATCCGCGCAGCATTCTTGCCGTGACATTTACAAACAAGGCTGCCAATGAGATGAGAAGCCGTGTGGCCGACCTTGTCGGAGATATTTACGGCATGTGGATCATGACCTTCCATGCGATGTGTCTCCGCATGCTCAGGTATTCAGGTGAGGCTCTCGGCTACAGGCCGGGCTTCACTGTCTATGATGAGACTGACAAGAAGGCTCTTATAAAGAGGATATGCAAGGACCTGGGAGTTGATGAGAAGATCACTCCGGTGGCTCTCCTCATAGCAGTGATCAGCAAGTGCAAGGAGAACGAAGAAGGTCCGGAAGAGTATCTGGCGACCAGCAAGGGCCTGCCGCAGGATAAGATGATATATCAGGTCTACAGCAGGTATCAGGAAGAGCTGATGACTGACAATGCGATGGACTTCGACGATCTCCTGTGGAACGGAGTAAAACTGCTTGAGAAGGAGCCTGAAGTACTCAGATATTATTCGGAGAGGTTCAGGTATATCATGGTCGATGAGTATCAGGATACCAACTACCTGCAGTACAAGCTGATCAGCATGCTGGCTTCGCATCACGGCAACCTCTGTGTTGTCGGCGATGATGACCAGTGCATATACCAGTGGAGAGGGGCCGACATCCGGAATATCCTCGACTTTGAGAATGATTTTGCCGGTGCTTTTACCGTAAGACTGGAGCAGAACTACAGATCGGACGGCAATATTCTCAAACTGGCGAATTCAGTAATAAAGAACAACACGAGCCGCAAGAGCAAGGCTCTGTGGACCGAGCGTTCTGACGGTGAGAAGATCACATACAAAAGGCTTGATGATGACAAGCAGGAAGCCTACTGGATCGGGGCTGAGATAGACAGGCTGAGAGATGAGGGGTATAACTACAGGGACATTGCGATCCTGTACAGGAAGAATGCCCAGTCGAGAAACTTCGAAGAGAAATTCAGCTTCCGCGGCATCCCGTACAGAGTCCTTGCGGGGCTCAGGTATTATGACCGCAAGGAAATAAAGGATGTCATGGCATACCTCAGACTCATCGCCAATCCGGGCGACAATGAGAGCATGCGCAGGGTAATAAATGAGCCGAAGCGCGGCATCGGCGCCAAGACCATGGCCGGGATCGAGGGATATGCATCCTCATACGGGATGAGCCTGTATGAAGCTCTCTGCGATGAGCAGCTGCTCGGATCACTGGGCAATAAGGCCAGGGCAGCCGTGCGCGAAATGACTGAGATGATCGGCGACCTGAGAGACGAGCAGGACAATCTGACTCTTTCGGATATATATGACAACCTGCTCAGCAGGTCGGGATATCTGAAGGCTCTTGAGGACGCTAACACTGTAGAGGCTGACGGACGGATAGAGAACATCATGGAGTTCAAGTCGGTCATCGCCGAGTTCGAGAAGGGCCTTAATGACGGGACTGTTGCTGCCATGCAGGAGGAGATGAGAGCAGAGAGGCTCGCGCTTCTCGGAGAAGGCCTTCCGGCGGAGGAGACATCGGCTCTCAGCACATTCCTTGAACAGATCACACTGATGTCGGATATAGACAACCATGATGAGGAAGAGGATGCGGTAGTTCTGATGACTCTTCACTCGGCGAAGGGACTCGAGTTCCCTGTAGTCTTCATGCCTGGCATGGAGAACGGTATGTTCCCGGGAGTTGCTGCTTTCGATGAGACATCAAAAATGGAAGAGGAGAGAAGACTCTGCTATGTAGGCATCACAAGGGCCATGAAGAAGCTGTACCTTACGGGCGCCCAGATGAGGACGATGTACGGAAGGACTGACTGGCAGACAGAGTCAGTGTTCCTCGATGAGATGGACAAGGACTGCCTCGACGGAGACAGCACCGTAAAGGACAAGCTTAAGAACGAAGACGGCCTTCGCGGACGCGGAGGACTGCTCGGAGATTACATATTCAGCGGACGCAGCTTCGGAACTGCAGACGGATACGCCGGCGAACCGGCGGCAAGGCCTTTTGACGGGCTAAGCGCTGCAAGAAAGGCTGTCCATAATAAAGAGAAGATCTCAGACGAGTTTGAGAATGGTGATATAGTCAGGCACCCGAAATTCGGAGAGGGTATGGTCATCGAACAGGACGAGAAGACGATGACAGTCATGTTCGACGACTTCGGACAGAAGAAGCTTGGCAAGGGTTTTGTCAAAATGGAAAAGGTGCAGTGACACATCAGAAGCAATCAACTTAAGAGAGGGACTGAAATGACGCTTGAGGAAAAGAGAAACAGGATAGACTGGCTGTCAGACAAGCTGAATGAAGCATCGAGGGCGTATTATGCTGACGGCATAGAGATCATTACCAATTTCGAATATGATGAGATGTACGACGAGCTCCTCGCACTTGAGGATGAGACGGGCTATATCAGAGAGGACAGCCCTTCTATAAATGTAGGATATGAGACCGCTGCCGGTCTTCCTAAGATAGTGCATGAGATCAAGATGCTGTCTCTCAACAAGACCAAGGACAGGGACGAGCTGAGAGAATGGCTCGGAGACCAGACGGGGCTCCTGTCATGGAAGCTCGACGGACTTACAGTCGGGCTCACCTATGAGAACGGCAGACTGGTCCAGGGAGTTACAAGAGGAAACGGAGTAGAGGGTGAACTCATAACCGCCAATACCCTGGTATGTGAGAACATACCTAAGACGATCCCTCATAAGGGCAGGGTCATCGTAAGAGGCGAGGCGGTCATCAGATATTCAGACTTTGAGAAGATAAACGAAGCCATCGATGATACCGATGCCAAGTACAAGAATCCGAGGAACCTCTGCAGCGGCAGCATCCGCCAGCTGGATCCGGCCGTCACCGCAGAGAGGCATGTGAGATTCTATGCGTTCACGCTTACGCTCTCTGAGGGCGTGGACATGAACAGCAGAAGAGATAAGATGGAGTGGATGAGGACGCAGGGATTCGATGTAGTCGACTATGTGATGGTCGACAGGAACAACCTGCTCGATGAGATAGATAAGTACGAGGCCGCGATACCGGATTTTGACATTCCTTCGGACGGACTGGTGCTGACACTCGAGGACTCGGGCTACGCGAAGACGCTCGGCGAGACAGCCAAGTATCCTAAGGACTCGATCGCGTTCAAGTGGCGCGACCAGAACGCGGAGACCGTGCTCAGAGAGATCGAATGGAGCCCGTCGAGGACAGGACTCCTGAATCCTGTGGCTATCTTCGATCCGGTCGAGCTCGAGGGCACTACGGTATCCAGGGCATCGGTACATAACATTAATATAATGGAGGATCTGGCGCTGGGCATCGGCGACACCGTGCGTGTCTACAAGGCCAACATGATCATTCCTCAGCTCAGTGACAACCTCACAAGAAGCGGAAACATAGAGATACCTGAGGTGTGCCCGGTATGCGGCGGACCTACAAGGATCAGGGATGATGAGGGAACGAAGACTCTCATCTGCACCAACCCGGACTGCCTCGCCAAGCACGTCAAGAGTTTTGAGCACTTCGTATCAAGGGACGCTCTCAATATCGAGGGTCTGTCGGAATCAGGGCTGCTCAAGCTGATCGGTACAGGTGCGATCAGGAGATTTCCGGATCTCTTCAGACTGGAGAACCACAGGGATGAGATCGTAAGCCTTGAGGGATTCGGCGAGAAGTCCTATGATAATCTTGTTGCCTCAGCTGAGAGGGCTTCGCACACTACGCCTGCAAGGCTGCTGTACGGACTCGGAGTGCCGGGAATAGGCGTTGCGACCTCCGGAGTCATCGCAAGAGCATGCCGCAACAACTGGAATGAGATCCAGAACCTTGACGAGGACGCCCTGAAGGATATCGACGGTGTAGGCGCTGTCATGGCTTCAGACTATACGGCCTTCTTCGCAGATGAAGACAACAAGGCCATGATCAGTGAACTTCTCACTATGCTGGACATAGATGAAAGCTACGAGGCTGCAGGCACAAGAGTCGAGGGCAAAACGTTCGTCATCACCGGCAGTCTTGAGCACTACTCCAACCGCAAGGAGCTGCAGGCCGAGATCATCGCGGAAGGCGGCAAGACGACCGGTACAGTCTCCGAAAAGACTGATTACCTTATCACAAACAATCCGGGTTCAGGCTCAGCCAAGAACAGAGCTGCGAGAGAGCTCGGCATAGAGATCATCACAGAAGATCAGGTCCGCGAGATGCTCGGGCTTGCAGAATAAACATCAGATAAGTAGCTGCTTCAGATGTTATATCAGAAAGGAGGAAGAGACCCATGGAGAATACCAATATCATCGTCGATATGGATCAGGCTTATGATGAGTCGCTCGAGAAGATATTCGAACTGCTTGAAGACAAGAAGTACTTCAGGTGCAGGGACGAGCTGCTCAAGCATAACGAAGTAGAGATCGCAGAAATGCTGGTAGATATCCGACGAAAATTCGATCTCCAGCGCATGGTCGTTCTCTTCCGCGCTCTGCCTAAGGATGTCAGCGTTGACGTTTTTGCCGAACTCAGCACTGACGACAGGCTTGACATCATAGATATCATCACGGACCCCGAGCTCAAGTACATCCTTGACGAGCTCGACTTCGATGATATGATCGACGTCCTTGAAGAGCTGCCTTCGAACATTGTAGACAAGATACTCGACAAGACACCTAAGAGCGAGAGAAGGATGATCAACACCTTCCTTAAATATAAGGAAGACAGTGCGGGCTCGCTGATGACCCCGTACTACATCAATCTCAGCAAGAACAGTACAGTAAGGGAAGCGCTTGACCACATCAAGGATGTAGGTCTTGACTCGGAGACTATCTATACATGCTACGTTCTCGACAGAGGCCGCAAGCTGATAGGCGTAGTCTCACTGAAATCACTTGTCATATCTGATGACAGCCTGCTCGTTTCAGACATCATGCATGACGACCCGGTGGTCGCACATGTGGATGATGACCAGGAGGAGGTATCGGACCTGTTCACAAGGTTCGGTTATCTGGCCATCCCGGTCGTGGATAATGAGTTCAGGCTTGTCGGTATCGTAACCGTAGACGACATCCTCGACGTCATCGAAGAAGAGACGACCGAGGATATCGAGCGTATGGGTGGTATCATCGATACATCAGACAGAGAATACCTCGACCAGTCAGTATTCCAGCACGTGAAGGCGAGACTGCCGTGGCTCTTCCTGCTGATGTGCTCGTATTTCATCACAGGAGGCATCCTTGCATCCTTTGAGGATGCGATGTCCAAGGTGATCGCTCTTGTAATATACATGCCTATGCTGATGGGTACGGGCGGTAACTCGGGATCACAGTCGTCGACACTTATCATCCGTGGTATGGCGACCGGTGAGATCGAACTGAAAGACTTCCTCAAGGTAGCATGGAAGGAGATCCGCGTAGGTATCATCGTGGGCGTGTGCCTCAGCATACTGAACTATTTCAGGATAGTTTACCTCGATCACAATCCTCCGCTGGTCGCACTGACGGTATGCTGCGCGATGATCCTCATAGTGATCATCGCCAAGCTCATCGGCTCCATGCTGCCGATGCTGGCGAAGAAGATCGGAATCGACCCGGCCCTCATGGCGGGACCTATGATGGCGTCGATCACCGATATGATATCCCTGTGCACATACTTCATAATGGCGGGAGTGTTCCTGCATATCTGACGGGTCATAATAATTGAAATATGTTAAAAATGAGTGCTTGCAGATGCAGCAGCATCGCGCAGGCACTTTTTATTGTTCTTTTTCCGTTGAGGACCACGGGGAGGACCAAAACGTCAGCAAATCACGGGCAAAGAGAAGAACAGGACCACGGGGAGGACCAAAACGTCAGCAAGGAGCGTGCAAAAGTGAACGGCAGGTCCACCGTGAGGACCAAAAGTGAGGCAAAATTGTGCGCGAATTGGCGAAATAATATATTACATAAAATAATTACCAATATGTCCGACAAATTTCATTGACTACTGAGTATTCATATGTAAAAATGAGATGCTGACTTCCGGGAGGCACGTATTTCAGTAGTTAGACGGCTTTCAGGAAGTATAAGACAAGATTGATAAGACCAATTCCCAACTATCAAGACTGGAGGAAAACGCTTTGAAAACCGTACAGGAGCTGAATGAAATAGCTCGCAAAGTAAGAATCGATGCTCTTAAGGGTATCCACGCTGCCGGAGCAGGGCATCCGGGCGGTTCACTTTCCGTGACCGACATACTAGTATCTCTCTATTTCAACGTTATGAATGTTGACCCTGCAGAGCCAAAGATGGAAGGAAGAGACAGACTCGTTCTCTCCAAGGGCCATGCAGCTCCTGCACTCTATTCAACTCTTGCACACAGAGGATATTTTGATCCTGCTGAGATGCTGACTCTGAGAAAGCTGGGTTCAAGACTGCAGGGACACCCGAGCATGGAACTGCTGCCGGGCGTCGAGATGTCCACAGGTTCCCTCGGACAGGGATTCTCTGTTGCTGTGGGCATGGCAATTGCAGATAAGATAGACGGCAAGGACCGCAGGACCTTTGTCGTAACAGGCGACGGTGAGCTGCAGGAAGGTCTCATCTGGGAGGCAGCTCTGTCAGCTGCCAAGCACAAGCTCGGCAACCTCATCGCCGTAGTTGACTGGAACAACCTCCAGATCGACGGCTGCGTGGATGTTGTCAAGAAGGTCGCTCCTATCGATGATAAGTTCGCAGCTTTCGGATGGGAGACATTCGTAGTTGACGGACACGATATGCAGGCACTTCTCGATGCGTATGACAAGGCTATGGCTGTAGAGAAGCCTGTATGCATCGTAGCGAAGACAGTAAAGGGCAAGGGCGTATCCTTCATGGAGAACCAGGCCGGATGGCACGGCAAAGCGCCAAACGATGAGCAGCTCGCTGCTGCAATAGAGGAACTCGGAGGTGACAAGTAATGGCAGATGTTAAGAAGATAGCCACAAGACAGGCATACGGAGAGTTCCTTGCTGAATACGGTGCTGAGAGAAAGGACCTGATCGCGATGAGCGCAGACCTTTCCGGCTCCAACAAGACTGATATTTTTGAAAAGGCATTCCCTGAGAGATTCGTTGAGGCAGGTATCTCTGAGCAGGACATGTACGCAGAGGCTGCAGGCATCGCTCACTCGGGCCACGTAGTAGCAGCCAGCACATTCGCTATGTTCGCTGCAGGAAGAGCTTATGAGATCATCCGCAATTCCATCGCGCACACACATGCCAATGTCAAGATCTGCGCTACCCACGGCGGTATCACAGTAGGTGAGGACGGAGCTTCCCACCAGACATTCGAAGATATCGCTCTTATGAGAGTGCTGCCTGACATGGTAGTGCTGAACCCTGCAGATGCAGTCAGCACAAAGATCCTCATGAGACAGGAGTTCGAGCAGGAGAGACCTGCTTATATCAGACTCGGAAGAGCCGGCGTACCTGTTATCTACAGTGAAGATGCTCCTCTTGAAATCGGCAAGGGAGCACGGCTGAAGGACGGAGACGACGTTGCCATCATCGCAACAGGCATCCTCGTAGCTGACGCACTCAAGGCAGCAGAAACACTCGAGGCTGAAGGGATCAGCGCAAGAGTCATCGACATGCACACCATCAAGCCGCTCGATGAGGACATCATCGTCAAGGCTGCTTCGGAATGCAAGGGCATCGTCACAGCTGAAGAGCACTCCGTTATCGGAGGCCTCGGCGGAGCCGTTGCAGAGGTAACTGCTCAGAAGTGCCCGTGCAGGATCGCCATGGTAGGACAGCATGACTGCTTCGGAGAATCAGGCAAGCCTGCAGAACTTCTGAAGAAGTACGGCATGACAGCAGATGACATCGTAAAAGCAGCAGAAGGACTTGTGAAATAGAGCTTGTTCGCCGGAAGAGTTGACCCGCTTGCTGACAAATATTGCACCCCTGAATACATAATTTTGCTTCATACAGCCCGGAAATACCGTGAAAAACGGCGATTCCGGGCTGTTTTATTAATGAAGTCTGAATGTTCATTAAGTTTATGTGATTTGACAGTTATGGTTGTGTATAATGTTGAATGTCAAGCCGACTTTACACTATCCGGAATAGGCCGGAGCAAGGACGGCAGAAAAGAGAGCTTTCAGAAAATGATAGAATTCAAGAATGTTACCAAGAAATACGGCGAGAATGTCGGACTCATAGACGCTTCTGTTCATATCAACAGGGGCGACTTTGTTTTTCTTGTAGGTCCGAGCGGCGCCGGCAAAACGACTTTCATAAGGCTCATCCTTAAGGAGATAGAGCCTGACAAGGGCAAGATCCTTCTTGCGGGCAAGGACATCACGCATATAGGAAGAAGAGAAGTACCTGCTATCAGACAGAAGATAGGTATGGTATTCCAGGACTTCAGACTTCTTGAGAAGAAGACGGTATATGAGAATGTCGCTTTCGCTATGGAAGTTCTTCACAAGAGCAAGAGAGAGATAAGGGAGAGAGTACCGTATGTACTCGACCTCGTGGACATAAAAGACAAGGCAAAACGCTATCCGGCTGAGCTGTCTGCAGGAGAGCAGCAGAGAGTCGGCATCGCAAGAGCGCTGGTCAACAAGCCGAGAGTTCTCATCTGCGACGAGCCTACAGGTAACCTCGACCCGATCACGGCGATGGAGATCATGGAGCTCCTCGACCAGATCAACGTCAGGGGAACCACAGTCCTGATGGTAACTCATGCCAAGGATATAGTAGATAAAATGAACAAGAGAGTAGTTGCGATCGAGCACGGCCACATCGTCCGTGATGAAGAGGGCAGCTACGGTTACAGAAAGCAGAAGACAGAAGAGCCTGAACTCTATATTCCGGGGCTCGGATACAATGCTGCAGCAGTGTCATCAGCAGGAAGCACAGGAAGCAGTGAGGCATTCTTCGTACCGAGAAGTGCGGATCCTAAAGAGGCACTTGAAGCAGAGAGACGTCAGACAATGTATCTTGATCAGGATGCTGCAGACACGATCATGAGGCAGACACAGACACTCACAATGGCGGATCCTGCTGTAGACGATATGCTCAGTACATATCTTGACGGAGGGGAGGACGTATATGAGTAGAGTAGGTTACAATCTCAAGCAGTCCTTCTCACAGATGAACAGAAACAAGGGTATGTATTTCACATCGACGATGGCTATCACAGCCATGATGCTGATACTCGGACTGTTCTTCGTGGCATTCGTCAACATCAATCTTTTTACAGCTTCAATTGAGAAGGACTACAACGTCATCCAGATATACCTCGCCAAGGGAAGCAATCAGGAGACCGTACAGGCTGTAGGTGCCCAGCTCGAGGCAATGGACGGAGTTGATCATATTACATACGTCACCAAGGATGAAGCCCTCGGCACACTCAAGACAAGATGGGGAGATAACGGATATCTCCTTGAGAACCTTCCGGAGAACCCGCTCCCTGACTCATTTTCAGTGTATGTCAAAGACAAGGATGCAGCCAATACCGTAGCGGCAGCAGCTGCTGAGGTAGCAGGAGTCGACGATGTCGTTTACTACCAGGATACGATAGAGAAGCTCGCTCAGGTATCGAGATTCGTAGAACTCGGATCGGTCATCACAATGGGCTTCCTGATCATCGTATCGATCATCATCGTAGCAAACACCATCAAGCTGACCGTTTTCAACAGAGAGAAAGAGATCAGCATCATGAAATATCTGGGTGCCACGGACTGGTTCGTAAGAGCACCGTTCATCTGGGGCGGAATATTCGTGGGAGTGTTCTCCGCGCTGATAGCAACAGGCCTGACACATGTTATTTACCAGAAAATAGTGAACATAGTGGGCACGGATGTTTCGAGGATACTTTCGGTAAATCTGGTGCCGTCAGAGTATCTTACAACCAATCTTCTGATCATATTCCTGTGTCTGGGTGTAAGCATAGGTACATGCGGAAGTATCATCTCGATCAGGAGATTCCTCGACAGATAACAGCATAAAAAGGGTCAGAGACATTAAACGGCCGGAACCGTTAAGAGTATGAAAAAACTATTCGGAAACAGAAAGACAAGAGCAATACTGGTGATCATGCTGGCGTTCACGCTGTGCGCAGGATCATGGTACGGAGCATACAATGAAGCTCTGCTGTATTCCTATGCGACCAGCCAGGAGGACAAGGACGCAGCGCAGAAGGAAGCTGACAAAGCCAAGGAAGCAGCGGAAGCCAAGAAGGAAGAGGCGAAAGCCGCCGCAAAGAAGGCTGCTGAAGCAACTCAGAGTCTGGAGGACGCTGAGGCAAGGCTGGAGTCTCTTGCAGGACAGGTAGAGCAGACCAAGGCTGACATCGCTGCCACCGAGGCTGAGATAGAGGCTACCAGGGCCAAAATGGAGAAAAAGGAGAAGGAGATAGAGGAGCAGAACAATGCCCTCAATAACCGTCTCACTGCAATGTACAAGACCGGAACTGCAGGTTTTGTGGATGTAATCCTGAACTCCGAGAGTGTAGAGGATCTCCTTTCCAACGTGGGCATGGTCCACAAGATCCTTGAGAGCGACCAGGAACTTCTCAAAAAGCTCCAGAAGGACTATGCGGAACTCAAGGAAATGAAGAAGCATCTCGAAGAGCAGCAGGCTGCTCTTGAGCAGAAGCAGATAGATCTCGAAGCAGCTCAGGTCGAGACTGAAGAGCTGAAGAAGAAATACCAGGCAGAGGCTGACAAGTACAAGGCGATGGAAGATCAGCTCGAAGCTGAAGGTCAGCAGCTCGCAGCCGAGGCTGCAGCCAAGCAGGCAGCTGCGGAGGCCATGATCGTTGAGAACGGCGGAAATGTTTCGGTAGCTACGGGAGACTTTGCATGGCCGACCAACAGCAACTGGAAGATCACATCCAACTACGGATGGAGAATCTGCCCGTTCCACGGAAGGGAGTTCCACAATGGCTTAGATATCGTACTCACAAGCGGAACCAAGGGATCGCCTGTATATGCTATTTCAGACGGAGTTATAACAAGGGCGTCCTGGTACGGCGGATACGGCAACTGCATCCAGCTCGCTTCGGGCAGCGGATACAGCTCGCTGTACGGACATCTCAGCGGCTACAACTGCAGCAAAGGACAGTACGTTACCAAGGGCCAGCTTATCGGATATATCGGAAGCACCGGCAACTCGACAGGACCGCATCTGCACTTCACCGTATTCCTGAACGGATCGGCGGTCAACCCGATGAGCCTCTATTAATGACAGACTACGCAATACATGCCCCGGCCTCACGGCCGGGGTTTTGCATTGAAAAAATATCGTGTATAATTATAAACTGTGGACTTTCAGAAGACGCATGTCAGGAGGTCCGCCGGAACTAATAATTCAGGGGTACATGAAATGCATGAATCCGTTCACATACCGGAGATAATACTTAACATAATAAGGGCGAGAGGCATAGACGAGGACATGACTGAGGAGTTCTTCTCCCCGCGTCCTCAGCTTGCCTATGATCCTTTTCTGCTTTCGGAAATGAAGACGGGAGTGGATCTTCTTCTTGATGCTGTCGACAGCGGAAAGAGGATAGTTATCTACGGGGATTATGATGTTGACGGGATAACTTCGACATCTCTTCTGATGAAGGTGATCGGTACCCTTACAGATAATGTGACATACTATATCCCTTCGAGACTTGATGAAGGGTACGGACTTCACAGGGAGTCCATTGACAGGATACATGAGGACGGCGGCGAATTCATAGTAACTGTGGACTGCGGATCGGTTTCGAGAGACGAGACAGCCTATGCGCATTCACTCGGCATAGACACGCTGGTCACCGACCACCACAATGTATCGGATGTCAGGGCGGAAGGAACTGTTATCAATCCCAAGCTCCGGGAAGACACCTATCCGTTCAAGGGCCTTGCAGGCGTAGGCGTTGCATATAAGCTGGCGCTGGCAGTTGCGAGGACGAGAGAGGTGCCGAAGGCGGTCATGGCTGAGATCCTTGAGCTCGCAGCTATCGGAACCATCGCGGATATCATGCCGATGGTCGATGAGAACAGGACCATAGTCAAATGCGGCCTCAGGTCGATCCACCTCGGATGCAGGAACAGAGGCCTGAGACATCTTATAGACCAGTCCGGGCTGGACTACAGGACGCTGAGAGCGAGCGATATATCATTCGGCATCGCTCCTAAGATCAATGCATCGGGAAGACTTGGTGATGCTTCGATCGGAGTCAGACTTTTCCTGGCTGAGACGGATGCCGAAGCTGACGAATGCTGCCGCATGCTCATAAATGCCAATCAGGAGAGGCGCCGGCTTCAGGATGATGCATTTGAAAAGGGCCTCGGGATGCTTGATGACGAGCTCGCCAAGGGTGACTTCGTAACCGTCGAGATCAATGACTCGCACGAGGGGGTACTTGGTATCGTTGCCGGCAAACTGAGAGAGAGGATAAACAGACCGGTCGTTGTCATATCGAAGAACAACGACACGTATAAGGGCACCGGCCGCTCGATAAGGTCAGTAGACCTGTTCAGCATGCTGGATAAGTACCGGGAGAGCTTTATAAGCTTTGGCGGGCACAGCGCTGCCTGCGGTTTTACGATCGCAGCGGACAAGGCAGACTCGCTCAGAAAGGGACTGAATCAGGACATCGCCGATCTCCTGCAGGAGGACAGCAGTCTCTTCGACATGGATTATGACTATGATGCAGAGATAGAGACCGGTGAAATAGATCTTGACCTCGCTGAGGCGGTAACATGGCTCGAGCCGTGCGGCAGGGACAACGAGATGCCGGTGTTTGCCGTAAGAAATGCAGAAATAAAGAACTGGAGGTATCTCAAGGGAGAGAACCGTATGGCCAGGTTCAGCATAGCAACTGAAGGTGAGAAAAGTGTGGAATGCCTTCTGTTCCATGATGCGGCCGAGGCATATGATTCGATAACATCTGATAATGATGCGCCGGACCGTTATGACGGGGCGTGCAGAGCAGATGTGCTCGGAACAGTCGAGATCAACCGCTGGAGAGATGAGACGCATGTCCAGATGATAGCAAAATACGTGCTCCCTGCAGGGACACTGAAATAGGAGTTACAGCAGTTACATGGAAGAGAACACAACAATAATCAATGAGACAGAGGAGAATACTACTGCGGATACCGGTGACGGTGAAGGCAGAAGCAGAAGGAAGGGACGGATCAAGCTGATCGCTGCTTTCGCTGCAGGTTTCGCGGCATGCCTTGCGGTATTTGCAATAGCGCTGTATCCGGCCGGTCTCGGAAAGATCATCTCGCAGGACGATTATGATTACTATGAGAAGCTGAACGAGCGCTACGGCAAGTATAACAACATCATGGAAATGATCGACCGTGATCCGCTTGTCAAAAAAGTTCCCGAAGCAGTCTCTGAGGATTCCATCAGGGAGATGGTCGAGAATCTCGGAGACCCGTACGCAGCATACTACACTCCTGAGGAATATGCCGAGTTCACCAGGAACTTCAATGCTGATTATGTCGGAATAGGGATCCTCGTCGAGCAGAACGATAAGGGGCTGTTCGTAATGCAGGTGTATGATGACGGGCCGGCTCAGAAGGCAGGCATGCAGCCCGGAGACGAGATCGTTAGAGTGGACAATGTAGTCCCTGAAAATATAGACGACGCTGTAAGCAGGATGACCGGTGAAGAAGGAACGAAGGTCACAGTAACGGTAAAAAGAAACGGGGAAGAGCTCGACCTTAAGATGAAGAGAGCTGCCATCAACCTTGACTCCGTTGCATACACAGTCAGTGAGGAGGACCCGGACGTCGGATATATAAGGATCGCTATCTTTGCTGAGGACACATGCGATGAGTTCAAGGACGCTGTTGAGGAACTTCAGGACAAGGGCTGTGATAAGTTCATACTGGACCTCAGGGATAACGGCGGCGGACTCACCCAGGCAAGCCTGGATATCGCAGACTATCTGCTTCCTGAATGTATGATAATGACTGAGATCGACAAGGACGGCAGCGAGAAGGAGTACAAGTCCGAGAAGAGCGCTGCAGACCTCGACATGGTAGTGCTCGTCAATGAGAATACGGCAAGTGCATCTGAGATCCTGACTGCAGCTATCAAGGACAACAAAGCAGGCACGGTCATAGGAACAAAAACTTACGGAAAAGGTGTCACACAGATGTCTCATCAGTTCCAGGACGGCTATGCCATCAAGCTGACGATCACTGAATACCTGACACCTAACGGCGATCATGTTCAGGATAAGGGAATCGAACCTGATATAGCAGCAACAAACGAAGATATCCTGGATAAGGCTCTCGATGAGCTTAAGGACTGATGGTCATATATTACACACACAGTTACGGCAATAGAAAAGGCGAGAGCCACAGACTGCTGCAGCTCGCGATAGCCCGTTATCTTACGGAAAACGGATACCGCGGGGATGCCGCAGAGACTGAAAGCGCAGCGCTGACAGCATCACTCCGCACCGAAGGAGAATACGGCAAACCGGTCATCCCCGGTTTTGCGCCTTTCTCGATCTCGCACAGCAATGATACCTGGGCTGTGCTGATAGCAGAGGCCGGTGACGGAGCGGAAAGATGCGGCCTGGATATCCAGTACCGCAGAAATACGGCAGCTGTATCCGTTGCGAAGAGGTTCTATGCTCCGGAAGATGCAGAGATGGTATCTGAGGCCATGGCCGGCGAAGGAGATGGCGCAGCAGAGGATGTGTTCTTCCGCCTGTGGGCCAGGAGAGAAGCTATTGTGAAAGCAGCCGGCGGATCTGTCGCGGGTACTGACTTTCCTGCGGTGAACGGAGATGCTGCTGTATTCAGAGATACTGAGTACATCCTTGCGGACGTAAAGATACCCGGCACAGGACTGTATGCTGCGGTATGTTCGGACGGAACTCAGATACCGGTGAGGACGCCGGAACTATTGAACTATGAATGAAAAGAACAGGAAGTCTGCCATCGAGGCTGCATACTCATTCCTTGATACAAGGATGCGTACGAAGGCCGAGGTGGAACGCAGGCTCAAGGAAAAGGGCTATACTGAAGACGAGATAACCGAAGCTGTCAATGAGCTCATCGGAATGAGATATCTTGACGACTACCAGTATGCTCTGAGATATTATGAATATAACAGGGAGAAGAGACGCGGTTCGGGTAGAGCTGCAGGAGAGCTCGCTGAAAAAGGTGTTGATCCGGAGACCATAAGGAATGCGAGGGAGGACTTTCTGTATTCTGAGAAGGTCGATGAGTATGAGGACGCGCTGGCAGTCGCACTTAAGGAGCTTGAGCTGAAGCCGGGAACCGATGAAAAGGCAATGGCAAGGATAGGGCGCAAGCTCGATGGAAGGGGATTCGCCCGGAGCGACATATTCAGGGTGCTTGAGGAACTGAGGCGCCGCAGCGGAGAAGATCAATGAGTGATGAACGTTATTCAAGAACTGTAAAAATGACCGGTGAGGACGGCCTTGCCAGGCTCAGAGCCGCCAGCGTCATAATCATAGGAAACGGTGGAGTCGGCTCATATGCCGCTGAGGCCATAGTCCGTGCGGGCGTGGGACATGTCACATTCATGGACGGCGATGCAGCGGCACCGAGCAACCTTAACCGCCAGCTTGTCGCGCTGACTTCCACACTCGGAAGGAACAAGGCTGAGATAATGGCGGAGAGGGCGAGGGACATAGATCCTGACACAGAGATAACGGCTCTTCCGAGGTTCTACCGTGAGGATGATGACCTCGACCTGACGCAGTATGACTGGATCATAGACGCCATAGATGATGTCAATGCCAAGACTGCACTCATATGCAGGGCGAAGGAGCTCGGCGTCAGCATCATATCCGCTATGGGAGCTGCAGGCAAAACGGGAACAGAATTCAAGGCAGCTGACCTTGCGAAGACAAGCGTCTGTCCTCTCGCAAGAGTGATGAGAAAGCGCCTTAAGGAAAGGGGTATAGAACACCTGCCGGTCGTCTATTCTGAGGAGAAGCCGGTACCGAGGGACGGGGATCTCGGCACGCTGAGCTATGTCCCGGGGGCCGCAGGACTGACACTTGCAGGGTATGTTATAAGAGCAATCGCGTTCGGGGAAGAGTAATGAAGATATTTGCCATCTCAGATCTTCATCTGGCATTCAATGAGAATATCGACAAGCCAATGGATAAATTCGGCGAAGGATGGGAAAACCACGCCGAAAGGCTCAAGGCTGCCTGGGAAGAGATGATCTCAGACGGGGATCTTGTGCTGATCCCGGGAGATATATCGTGGGGACTCAGGCTTGAGGAGGCCGTCGCGGATTTTGACTGGCTGCACTCTCTGCCGGGCACCAAGATAATATCCAAGGGCAATCACGATCTGTGGTGGGGCAGGATAACTTATCTTAATTCGCTCTATGACGACATAGTTTTCCTGCAGAACGAATGCTATGTTCCGGATTGCAGCGGCATCGTGATAGTGGCCTCCAGAGGATGGCCGTATCCGGGATCCGAAGAATACACTGAGCACGATGAAAAGATATATGCCAGAGAGCTGCAGCGTCTCAGGCTCGGACTCGAGGCAGCGAGGGCGAAGGCGCCGGGGTCCAGAATAATAGCCTGCCTGCACTATCCTCCATCAGATCCGGGAGGAAGGCAGACGGGATTCACAGATCTCCTTGAAGAATACGGAGTGTGGAAATGCATATACGGACATCTGCACGGATTTCCGGCATTCGGAAGAGGGATCAAAGGTGAGCTGAGAGGCGTGCAGTACCAGCTGGTAGCGCTCGACTACCTCGGAGCGAAGCCAAAACTTATATACGACAGTACAGAAGAACCAGGGGAAAAAGAGTAAAATGAAATATGCTTTCATAGTCAATCCGGCTTCGGGACAGGGAAAACACGACAGAGGTATAGCTGCAGATATCGAGGAGCTCATCAAGGGCAATCCTAACAGAGACATCAAGCTGTATTACACGAGAGGTGAGACAGATGCCACATATCTTTCCGGACTGCTTGCTGAAGAGGCAGCAATGACCGGGGATGATATAGTCATTTTCGCATGCGGCGGAGACGGCACCGTTCAGGAAGTTGCGAACGGTGTGTACGGTCACGATAACGCAGTTCTCGGCGTGGTGCCTGTGGGAAGCGGGAATGATTTTGTCCGCCAGCTCGGAATAAAGAAGGGCAGCGGTAAGAGTTACCTCAACCTGCCTGAACAGCTCGACGGAATGGTCACTAAGATGGATCTCATCAGAATGTCCTGGATAGAGAAGGGCGAGGAAAAGACAAGATTCATCACCAACGGCATCAATATAGGATTCGACGGCAACACAGCTATCCTCGCGCACAGCCTTAAGAGGCTGCCGCTTGTTTCGGGGACAGGTTCGTACCTTATGGCTGTTGCGGCCAACCTTGCCGGGAAGAAAGGGCAGAAACTCAGGATAACGGCCGACGGAAAGAACTTCCATACAGGAAAGCTGGTCCTTGCGACAGCTGCAAACGGCGGATTCTGCGGAGGCGGTGTGCAGAGCTGCCCGAATGCAGACCTGTATGACGGGCTTATAGAACTCCTTGCGATCAAGGACCTGCCGAGAAGGAAGTTCGTGGCGCTTTTCCCTAAATACAAGGCGGGAAAACTGTTCAGCATCAGGGGCGTAGAGGACATCGCAGCTTACACACAGGCTAAGAACATACTGATTGAGCCTATGCTGGCACCAACCATGAAGTTCGTCGGCGACGGCGAAATATTTGAGACGGGAGCACTGAGGATCGACGTGGAGCCTAAGGCGATAAAGGTGCTGGTCCTTGCATGATCATTCAATCAGGAGAAGCATCGCCGGCTGCACCGGTGTGTGATGATACAGATGGAAAGAAACAGAAGAAATAAAAACAGAGTAATCAACGTAATCAGAAGAGCAGCGGCTGCATCAGTGCTGCTCATTCTTATGGTGAGCCTCGTAACGGTATATCCGGCTGCGGCTGAAGAGAAAGCTGCTCAGGATAATACTGCTGCTGAATATGCTCACGGAATGACTGCGACAGGGGAATCCGTAAAGTGCAAGGGCGGCACGCTCGTAGATCCTGTAGGTGACCTGAATGCAGAGGCGCCTGAGATCAAGGCTGACTGCGCCGTGCTGTATTCTCTTGACCTCGGAGAGTTCGTATACGGCAAGAATGCGGACAAGAGGATCGATCCTTACAGCACTACCAAAATACTGACATGCTGGCTGGCACTCAAGAATCTCGACAAGGAACAGGTAGTGACAGTATCTGAAAAGGCAACTCAGGAATACAAGGCGGGAACGACTATCTGGCTCAAGCCGGGAGAGAAGATCCGTGTCATAGACCTCGTATACGGCGCGATGATGGAATCCGGCAACGACGCAGCGTATGCTCTCGGTGAAGCAGTATCAGGAAGCGAAGCTGATTTTGCCGACTTAATGAACAAGACTGTCGCTGAATGGGGCTGCGAGAATACTCATTTTGTCAACGCCAACGGCTGGCAGAACAAGAACCACTATTCTACAGTTCATGACATGGCTGTCATCACGACAAAGTGTCTCGAGAACAAGGAACTGATGGACATCTCCATCACCAAGTCATATACGGCTCCTGCGACCAACCTGACAGGTGCCAGGGAGATGAAGAACTGGTTCCTTGGCGCTGTCGATAATGACGACATCATGACATGCGGCAAGACGGGGTCCTGGAGTGAGGACGACTGCGGACTGGTTGCATCATTCACAGAGGACGGCCTCAGTGAAGTCATGGTCATCCTCGGAGACAGCGAAAAGGGCAGAACAGAGGATGCCAAGATCCTTGCTGATTACGCGCACCGCGTAACCCCGGGGTATGCCGTACCTGCTGCGGGCAGCAATGTCAAAACGGTGTGGGTAAGACACGGAGCCAAGACCCGTGTAGACCTCGTCGCGGATGGTGCGACATATGCATATCCTGCAGATAACAGGGCCAGGGCTATCAGGACTGAGATTGAAACTGAGAAACTCGAAGCGCCTGTCAGGAAAGGTCAGGAGGCAGGCAAGATCCAGGTATATATGGGCGATGAGCTGATCGGCGAACACAAGCTGGTTGTATCCGAAGATATAAAGACCGGATGGCTTCCGTCATACCTGTACATCTCCAATAAAGCAACCATGAATGCGCTCAAGGTCATCGGACTGTTCATACTCCTTCTGCTGCTTGTGAGCACTATAGGAAGAAAGGGTGCGAGCAGGCGCAGACAGAAGAAAGAGGCGCGCAAACGCCTCCGAGAGAAGTACAGAAGCAAGCATTAACTGTGCTGAAGACATAACTGCCGGGCCTGTCAGAATAAGCTGACTGCGCCCGGCAGAAATTGTTGAAAACCTGTAAGACGATATGCTATAATCACATTCGCTGTGGAGAGGTACCCAAGTGGCTGAAGGGTCTGGCTTCGAATACCAGTAGGTCGGTAGTACCGGCGCGGGGGTTCAAATCCCCCTCTCTCCGCCATCGAATCCCTTGATTTTTCAAGGGATTCTTACTTTTTTGCTTTGATTACACCTGATTACACTTATTGAATAGCTGCAATTATCTGCGCATTTCGCTCGGTTTTAGTCTTTCGGTCGTAACAATAATTGTTAAAAGTGGTATGCTCGTCTTTGTGACCGGCGACAGAGCGAACGGTATTGATGTTGATGCCGGAGTCAAGAAGCTCAGATATATAGGTTTTTCTTGCTTTATGTGGACCTCTTTGCTGAATATCAAGCTGCTTGCAGTATTTTGCAAATGCCTTTTGAATTGCGAGGTATAAGTGTATAGGGCCACCTGCCATAACAAAAATATACTGCATGTCTTCCTGACCATTGTCCTTTTGCTTTTTTCTGGCGATGCTGATCAGTTCAAGAGCTTTCGGTGTTAGAGGCACCCTTCGGTCTCCGAACGTTCCTTTGGTAGAATCAATGATCTCTCCGCCCGGGTAACGAACCATTCTGCGAACAATGATCTCATCGTCATCGATATCCTCGTATCTTAAAGATGCTATCTCACACAGCCTCAACCCTGTCTGAAACAGAAACTGAACTGCCAGGGGGACCAGCTTGTGCTTCGGTCTGTTATTTGCTAAAAAGTCTTTCTCTGCGCATCTATAGATGAATTCAAGCTCTTCCGGAGTGAAGACCTGTGTTTCATCAGCCTTTTTATGTTCGGCTCTCAAGACTCTTTTCTTGTCTATCCTAACAGAGAGAAATGGGTTCGAGTCGATGATTCCGCGGTCAACTGCATAGTCCAGTTCCTGTCTGAGTATGAGCGAGAAATTGCCATACTGATGATAATCCATATCATATTTTTTGATCATCCTATGGATCCATTCATCCAGATCGAGTTTGGAGATACTGCAGATAGGTTTACTTACTATTGCTGCATCTTCATAGTATCTTTTCCAATCTTTCTTTACACGGTTGATGGTAGTGTATTCAACGTGCAATGCTTTATACTCGATCCAGTCAGGGTATAGAGATGCTAAGGTTGTATTTGCAGAAATCAGGTCTTCGCTCATTGCGTTATATTGTTCTACAATAGCATCTTCCAGTTTTCCTCTGGAAGATTTTGCTATCATACTGCGCCCACTGCTCATTGATGGATCTTTGATGTATGTACGGTATCTTCCATCTTTACTTTGAAATATAGTGTAAGGGTGATTTGCGAGTATCTGCTCCTTTCTTACTTTCATATAATCTGAAACTACACCATCCAAAGAGAGATTATCACGCTCAAGAATATATCGCAATAATTCTTCCTGAGAACAGGATGACGAAGTTGCAATATTCTTTTTTAAAGTGCCGGCATATGCCATACTCCGTCATCCTCCTTCCCGCAGAAGTTGTTTTGAGACAATGGCCTCTTGTTTGGTTTATGACTTATCCCTTTTCATCGTTCTTTGCGCCACTCTTCAGAATCTGTTTAGTGTCAATCTTCTTTGGAACGATATAATATTTTTCGATCTCACATCGCAGATATCTCCACGCTTTAGTCTCTTTCAGGATTTCGATTATTTCATCAGGTTTGCCCATTCTGAATGCAATCTCGTCGATCTTGTCTGCAAGCTCACTGATCCTGTTCATATATGACCAGAACCTGTCGTCCGGCATCGGTGTCGGACCGTATCCAGCAATCAGCTGGCGTAGGTAAGTGCTGCGGTTTAGACCAGTCTGCTTCAACTTTCTGTTGAATCTTTCCAACTCTTTATCATCGAGATAAAGAGATATTCTGTTGTTTCTTGTACGCATAATTAACCATTCCTCCTTGGATAGTTTCATTATCAGTTTGCGGGAAGCAATCGGGGGTTTGGGGGTCTACCCACCAAGGCTGGATTTGGACCGTGAGTGCGCAAATCCTCTGCTTGCTGCAACCGGCAGCAAGCGCAAATGAGTGATCATTTGCAGTGCTTGTTCCAATCGTACTGGCCCGTACTAGCGCCATTTATGGCCGATTTGAGGACTTTTTTTCACCAAATGATCAGCTTAGTTGATATCCTTTTGCCACCGCCAGGTACAATTTAGATACCTTGCCCGGCGGCGATGCTACCGATTTGATGCTGCATTTTACGCTTTTGATACCAAATCGGTAGCAGGCCTACATGTCCACATTGTGGCTTCAATTCAGCCCTAGGAAGTCAAAATCAATGTCATCTGCAGCATCTTCATCTTTCTCCTCGATAGCTGTAGTATCGGCAGTGATCTGTCCGAACGCATAGCCCTCAGGGGTGAATCCTGCAGCGCATGCCATATAGCCTGCGAGGAAAGAGGGGAGAGTACGTTCAATCGCTTTTTCAGCAGCACGCTCTACAGTTTCAGAGATATCCGATAGAGTAATGATGCTTTCGGCATTCCTTACGGATTCACATGTCTCTTCCGACAGCAGCTCGATCAGAGCCTGTATAACTGTCTGGCTGTATGATGAGAATCTGTTTTTATCCCTGTTCTGCAGGAGCTGCCAAGCCTTGAGGTGCATCTCGTTGTCCATGTCGAAGCGTATATTGGCTGTTCTTGTCTTACTCATTTGCGGTTCCTCCAGCTAAGTGCAACCACATACTCATAGCCTTTGGCATTGGCGCAGATATCATCTATGATCTCGACTCTTTCGGAATCATACTTGCCAAAGTTCTTGATGATTACTGCGCCGCCTCCGACAATGTGCAGTCTTACAAGATCCGGGTTATATTCATACTTCTTGAGAGTTGAGAATATCTCAGCAGCATATTCTTCAGCGACCTTACGTATGATGGAGAGATATTTCTCTGGAATATCTGCTGTACCGAATCTCAGCACTCTTTCAACGGTAGCGGGCTCGATACTCGCGCCGGTCTCTTCCATCACAGCATTTAGCACCTTGATCATGCACTCATTGGTCCCAAGCTTCTCGGTCCAACACTTCTCCTCAATCGGCTTCTTGTCGACGATATACATGATGTTCATGGTTCCGTTTCCGATATCTGCGACCATATGCGTACCCTGATATTTCCCGACTGACTGAGCAACAGCAGGGTAGCCCTGAGGGAGCACTGTGCAGCCTGTAAGCTTCACGCGGAAGTCCTTGCCGTTATACCTGAATGAAAGCTTTTTCTTTCTCGTGAGATATGAACTGAAGTCTTCTCTCTGGGATCTGACCCATTTGAGTGGCAGACCGCATACGAGATGCACATCAGCCTCATAGATCTTTTCTCTGCCAAGTTCTCTGGCAATTGCCATAAGGGTGAGAAGGTAGTATTCTTCGTCCGTTGTCTTGTCTGCAACAAAGTCCTTATGCTTTTCTCCGACTTTGTACCACTTACCGTAATATTCAAGGATGTTGCCGCCGAGAGCAGGCTCACTGTCATATGCTGTTATTCCTGTTGGTGTGACTGTGTTAGCGGTCTTGATGTTTCCGTATCCGTGGTCGACCGCAATGATTTTGGTGTTGTTGATTTCTGTCATAGGTTTTCCTTTCTGCTTAATGTGAAATAGCGTACATATCCCGGCTGACCTGCATAGCCAGCTCGGCCTCATAGGTTGCCGGAGTGTTGAAGAGTATGGTGACCAGATATGCCTTCATGTTGCCGACTGAAACAACAGAGTTCTTTATACGATCAAGTATCGTTTTGATCATCTCCGCATTGAGTGATCCCAGGCGTGCCTTGACCAAATCAGCAGCTACAGTCTCACTGTTCACGTTGAGGGTTTTCTTTCGGGACATGTTTATTTCGACCATGATGTCTACGATGTTATCGATGATCCCTTTGTCAGTTTTCATGTCTTCGAGGAGAATGTCATAGTCTATCTGATCCCTGACTCGCTCCAGCTCTGATTGATAGGGTAGATAATCTTTGCTAGTAATCTCTGTAGAAATCTCTGTATTTGTCATATCTTTTCCGATACCACCTGGTTCATCGAAGGCGATGACCTCATCCATTTCGTTTGATACCCTGGTTACATTTTTTGTACCAGGGGTAGCTTCGTCCGGGAAGGTGAGCTGCAGCAGCCTGTCTGAAAACATTTCTATGAACATCACATTGTTGAGACTGTCGCCGGCATCAGTTTCTAAGTCCCGAAGATGCCGCTTGATCACCCCGAGCCGCTCAAGGTTCTTCATGGCTCGTCTGCACTGTGCCTTTGATAGATGGAATTTCTTGTTGAGTTGCCCATAACTGAGTTGCAACATGTCACTGGCGAAGCGTTTTTCAAGTACTGTCTCTCCGGAGTCTCCGTCTCCGCAGGACTCTCTCGGTCTGTGCCAGTACAGTATCTCGGATAGTATCGCGATCGCGTTCATGTCCGGCTTACCTTTCTCAGTCTGTATCGTCCCGTACCAGGTGTGGGGGATGATATTCCCTGAAAACTCGACATTGTAGAGCGCATCAACAGATGCGATGGTAGTCTTTCTTATCTTCTTCATTTCTTCCGTCCTTTCTCCCGGCAGCATATAAAGAGACTTCACCAGGGTAAAAAAGAGTGATACGAGTTGTGATGAAGTACCTTGCCTAACCCCTTCACTTGTGGGCATTTCGTCAGCCAAATGTATGGGTGTTTTTGAGAAATATTTTTGTATAAAAATCAATGCAAACCACAACACCTTGAAAATAGTGGGCTTAAGCATCAGAAATAATGAACGGATTTTCGAAATAAGCGTTGAGAAACGTCATTATTAATGCGAAAATAGTAGCAACATGAGATTTAATCAACTTTAGATATGAATAAAAGGCAATTATAATGATCTCAAGAGACTACGCTAAGATGCTTGGCAAATATGAATGGCAGTACAAAAGAGCAGGGAAGGCTGAAGATCCAGGTTCATCCTGGAGAATAACCTGGCCGCTTGTGGTCACTGGACCTCCGGGAACAGGTAAGACAATTGCTATGAGCCAGTATCTTGATTCGGTAAAGATTGGGCTGTATTTTTCGTTCAGGAATGTATCGTATAGCCTTGCCCTGAAGATCTTCACGCAAAGATATCCGGAAGTATTCAACAATTGCAGGACATGGGATGATTTTTTCATTCAGCTTGATGAAAAACTTGGCTTTCGCTACTATGCTTCAATTGTGTTTGAAGATGTAGACTTCGAAAGGATGGATCCGGGGTTTATAAAAAATCTCAGAGCGTTTCTTAAACGCCACCAATCAAGAAATGTATTTGTGATCCTTACAAGCAGAAAGCCTCCGGAAGAGAACGACGGATATATTATCATTGGCCTGAATCGCCTCACAGCAGGAGAGATTACGAAGACTTTTGCGGGTTTCGGTGAACTTGATCGCTTGAGGATCCAGGCAATGACTGATGGTGTACCGGGGCTTCTTGATATGATCGATCATGATATGACACTGCGTGAAAACATGCTCAGGTTATACTCAGAGGGATCACGGTTCTTAAGACCGGCTGAAGAAATAATAAGAGAGGCTTTCCGGACACCAGAGAGCTATACGTCACTCCTGTATGGTATGGCTACAGGGATACACAAACTCACAGATCTTGCAGAATACTCCGGATATGCACCAAACAAATGCGACAAGTATCTACGTTCACTGATAGATGAAGGGCTTGTGGTGACAGGCAACTTAAATTCTGAAGATGGAAGAACGCGCAGAGGATATTATCTTGAGTCCTCATATATGACCTTTTATATTCGTTACTGTATGAACAGAAAATACGGACAGACAGGCGCAGAACTCTGTGATGATATCATTTCATGTATTGATAAAGAATTTCTCCCTGGTTTCTTTAGAAGACTTTGCGGTATATGGATCGAAGAGCATAGCGATAAGCTGCATCCATTACCTCTCAGGTTCAAGGATGAGTCAAACTTTAACTATACAGCCGGAGAGGTAACTTTCGATTATGTGCAGCGTGACGGGGAGAAGATGCTTTTTGTAAAGATATGGGATGATCTCGATACGACACGTGGACCGAAAGACTGGGAAAAGATTCAGGAAGCTATTCTTCCTGTAAACAAGTTCTACAACAGCGAAATAGTACTGTGCTCGCTGAGAAGGTTCAGGGAGACGATGTGGGATAATCCAAGAGCCTTTCGAAACCTGCACCTCATGGAAATACGAAACATGATGACCGGAGATGAATGGTGGGATTTGAGAGAACAAAATCAGGATACTTTTTATAAGACTTGGGCAAAGCTGTAATGTCCAGAGTAGCCCATTGTATTGACAACGGGCCGATGGAAGGCTTCTGGGGCATTTTGAAACGTGAGAGGTATTATGGAAGACGTTTTACGTCACGGGAAACACTTGTCGAAATGATTACGAAATATATCCCCTACTACAACAGCGAACGGATTCAGAGAAAGCTTTATCGGATGACCCCGATGGAGTTTCATGCAGCTTTCGCGGCTGCAGCATAAAGAGAACCGTCAGCTGATTCATTCATCAGCTGACGGTATCCAGTCACTTGTTATTTTTCACTGTCCTCTTGACGGGTAGCACACCACGGATCTCCGGGGTTTTCTCTGCACGATATTCTGTTCCCTGCGGTCAGCAGTCTTTCTCCAAATGCCAGATATCATTGTTGTACTGGTCGATCGTTCTGTCGGAGGAGAAGTAGCCCGCCTTGGCGATATTGACTG
>Ga0256404_1004214_pt1 | contig 27525 bp, 28 predicted proteins | sample RumenRJG_01DNA_FD_185990 | JGI IMG/M metagenome (GOLD analysis project Ga0256404, IMG submission 185990) | Bovine rumen microbial communities from Lethbridge, Alberta, Canada - RJG_01 | ecosystem: Host-associated > Mammals > Digestive system > Stomach > Rumen | place: Canada: Alberta | collected...
AGCGCCTGAACGCAGATCACCATCGCGTAAAACGTGCTCTGCTGAACGAAGATCAAGCCTCGGAATTTGAGCCGATATTTTCGGCACTGGATGAATTAGAGCTTTTGCGAGCCAAAGCAAGATCCGCTTCCGCAATGGGAGTTCTGGATTGGATTGCAAGAAAAAGCCGCGCAGTCTGGGGAAATGAACATGCGGAGAACAGTAGCAAAGAATATGCCATGCTGCTCCAGTTTGTCAGAGAACTTTGCGAGGGGAGTATTCTTTCTCTTCCGTCCCTCGCTGAAGCAGCGGAAACTTTGATTGAAGGCACTGCAGATCGTGAACTGCTGCTGGATGGAGATGATAACTGTGTTCAGATCCTGAATCTCCATAAGGCAAAAGGATTGGAATCAGAGGTCATTATTCTGGCCTGTGACAGCGAATTCCCCGTAAAAGCTGTGAAACACGCAGTCTTTGACGGCAACAGGGAATACCTTCACTATTGTATCTCATATAAAAGCAGCTACGGAACTGATATCATTCTTGGAAAATCAGATACCTGGGATACGGAAGCCGGAGCTGAAGAACTTCAGTTTTTGGAAAAGCAGGTTGATCGGCTCCTCTATGTTGCCGCGACTCGTGCCAAGACATGTCTGCTGATTGGAAACACAAGCAGAAGCACATGGCAAAGCATTGTCAAGGCCGGACAGAACGCGGAAAACATAGCAAAGGAAGAGGAAAACGCTTTTCATGGATTTGAGAAGTTCACCTTGAGCCCGGACAATTATGCGGAACCGGAGACGCCTTGGACTGAGTCGTTTAAAGCACTGCTTGAAGGCTACAGCCTGTCAGGCCAGCCCGGAAGTGAAGACTCTGAGACTGTTATCATCGATTCAAATGTGATGGAGCTTCAACTCTCTGAAAAGGTCGGGACTGTATCCAAAAGAATGACTGCGGGAGTCAGCCCGAGCATGGTTGAAAAGGGGAGAAGAGTTCCAGACACGATTTCGGAAGATGAGAACGCACTGGCTCCGGAAGTCCCGTCTTATGTTACGGTAGCAGATCTGGAAGGGAATGCACACGGTCCATTCTGGGGGACAACAGTCCACCGCTTGATGGAATTGTGCGTAAAAAAGAATGCCTTTGATGCGGACAGCAGGAAGAAATACGCGGAGCGTGCGTTCAGAGAGACGCTGGAGAGTGAGGAACTCACCTCTGACTCCAGAAAGCTGCTGGACCCGCTTGACAGATACGGGAACAATGAGAAACTGAGCGACGGGATTGTGGAGCAGGCTGTAGAACAGACCAGTTTTATCGAAGATGAAAGTCATCCTCTGACTCTTTTAGTAAAAAGAGGAAGGCCTTACACGGAATTGCCCTTCCAGTTTAGGGAAGAGACTCCGGATGCACATATTCGTGAGCTGTGCTCGAATCTTATTCAAGCGGAGGACGAACGCTGCATTGAGATCCATGGCATCATTGACCTGGCAGTAAAAGACGGAGATAAATGGACAATCGTCGACTATAAGACGGACGCTCTGCTGGTCGGCGAAACTCAGGAGCAGTTTGAAACCAGACTCAGGGAGCAGTATTCTCCACAGATCATGCTCTATAGGGAGATCCTGCAGAGAATGGGATTGGGCGAAGTGAAAGAAATGTATCTATGTGCCATTGCCCTGCATGGAGCAATGATTCGATTAGGCGTATAATCAGGAGAAAATCATGATTTATATCGGTTGCCATCTGTCCGTGACTGACGGCTATGAAGCGATGGGGAAGACAATGGTAGAGTTTGGCGGGAATACATTTGCCTTCTTTACCAGAAATCCACGAGGCGGAAAAACAAAAGAGATTACTGCGGAAGACGCAGGGGCGTTATGTGAGCTGCTAAAGAAAAAATCTTTTGGCCCCTTGGTCGCTCACGGCAGCTATACCATGAACTTATGTTCCGCAAAGCCGGAGACAAGACAGAACGGATTTGAAATGCTTGCCCAGGACCTGCATAGAATGAAGCTGATCCCGGGGAATCTCTATAATTTCCATCCTGGTGCACATACAGGACAGGGGATTGAGACTGGAATCAAACAGATTGCTGAGGCACTGAATCAGTTGATGAAGCCGGATATGAACACAACTGTTCTGCTGGAGACCATGGCAGGCAAGGGCTCCGAAGTGGGTGGAACATTCGAAGAACTGGCAGAGATCATTGCTCGTGTTGAATGCAGAGAGAAACTTGGCGTGTGCTTCGATACCTGCCACACTTGGGATGCCGGTTACGATATTGTGGGCGACTTCGACGGGGTCCTGAAACGCTTTGACGAAGTGATTGGGCTGAATCGTCTGAAAGCAATCCATTTTAATGACAGTAAGAATCCCTGCGGTTCTCATAAAGACCGTCATGAGAAGCTTGGACAAGGGTTCATTGGCCTGAAGGCAATGAAAAGGATTGCGTGTCATCCTTTGACGCAGGGACTTCCATTCATTCTGGAAACTCCGAACGATGATGATGGCTATATGGAGGAAATCCGTATGGTTCAGAGTTGGATTGAATAAAGAACAAAAAAATAGCGTGTAGCAAGAAGGAGGGCCCTCATTGTTGAAGAGAATAACGAAGACATTTAGACCGGATTCCGGGTATAAAGCGTTCTTTTTATCAATGATAACATTTGCCCTTGCGTATGGGCTTTACAAAGGTATTATTGACAATTATCTTGCTGAAATAGTTGGAATGTCGGCTTTTGATAAAGGCGTATCTGAATTTTTCCGGGAATTGCCCGGCCTGGCCCTTGTCTTTATTCTTGCTTTGCTCTACACAATGTCCGCAGAAGGAATATATAAAATCGGCGCCCTGATCATGCTGGCCGGCATGGCAATGCAAGCAACCGTTCCAGCCGAAAGAGTTTACGTCATTCTTGCCATATTTGTGTTCTCATTAGGTGACCATATACAGTTGGGAATGAGGAACACACTGACTCTGGAATACTCAGAAGCTGCTCATGGCGGGGAAGCGCTTGGACTGCAGAATGCCCTGTACCAGATTGGAACTTTGGCGGGCTATCTGCTGGTCATTGTGATTTTTGCTGTTTTCCAGAGTTCGTTCCGCTTGTTCCGCACCGTGTTCGGAGCCAGCGCAGCGATAATAGCACTCGGTTTTATTTCAACACTGAAGCTTACCGGGAAGAGCGAGACAGATTCAAACAAAAGACGGTTTTATTTTCGGAAAAAGTACAAAAAGTATTATATGCTGGAAGTATTCTATGGTGCACGTAAGCAGATCTTCTTTACCTTTGGGCCTTATGTTCTGGTGCTTTTCTATGGTGCCAATGCCATGGTAATCAGCATTCTGTTTGCAGTATCATCTGTATGCTCCTTCTTTGCCTCCCCGTTAGTTGGAAAGATTATTGATCGTTTCGGATATAAAATCGTAATGATCATGGATACTCTGATTCTGGTGATTGTCTGTTTCTTCTATGGATTTGCTCATCATATCTTCTCAATGAAAACTGCTTTTATCGTGTGCTGCGTGAATTATATTCTCGATTCCATCATCTCTCTTGCCTCAATGGCATCGAATGTTTATGTTCAGGATCTCTCAGACAGCCCGGAAGAAATGAAAGCAACAATCTCGACTGGTGTTTCTGTCAACCACCTGATCACGGTTCTAATAGCTCTTTTTGGGGGATGGATCTGGAAAACTCTTGGTATTGAGACGCTCTTTGTCCTTTCGGCAATTCTCGGACTCTGCAACAGCGCCTATGCGGCAACGATTAAAACCAGCGATAAAGAAATTGCTTAAAGTCCGGTGAGAGAACCATCTTTCACAAAAGTACAGTTCTGGCGACATACTCATAATCATTCTTTAGGGGAAAAAACAAATGAGACGGCAACGACTGATCATTACAAACAACTCTCCTGCAGTACTCGGCTTTGCCCTTGCGTGTCTTGCTGCTTTGCTGGCAAATCAGTTTACAGGGGGAAAAGCCAATAAGCTCCTGTTCATGACGTATCATTCCTCACTGAAAAATGTCATGACTTACGTGCGCTTTTTCACTCATGTAATCGGTCATAGCAGCTGGACGCATTTCATAGGGAACATGTCTTATATCCTTCTTCTGGGTCCTACGCTGGAAGAAAAATACGGACCTTCGAAAATATTTGAAGTCATCGGAATCACAGCGCTGGTAACAGGGCTTGTAAACTGGTTCTTTTTCCCGAACGTGGCGTTGTGCGGCGCAAGCGGTGTGGTATTTGCCTTCATTCTCCTGATCTCCTTTGCAAATGTAAGATCCGGTGAGATTCCCGTGACGGTTATTCTGGTTGCGTTAATATTCCTCGGCGAACAGGTTTATGATGGAATCTTTATTCGGGACAATGTTTCAAATCTATCCCATGTCCTTGGCGGGTTCGTAGGAGCTGTTGCCGGCTATAATCTGAATCTTCGATGATGATATCTCAGTTGTACTTTCAGCGGGGATTACAAAGGAATCAATGCGATGCAAGTCAGAATAGAAGACGACCTGGATCTGAAAAAGATCTCAGAGAGCGGACAGTGTTTCCGCTGGACTGAGATCTCGCCGGGAACATATCAAATTATAGCTCAAAACCAGTGCTTAAGAATAAAAGCTTTGGGGGATAATCTCTTTGACCTGGACTGCCCTGAAGAAGACTATTACGGCTTTTGGTTCAACTACTTGGATCTGGACGAGAGTTATGAGAGTATCCGTCGGAGAATCAGCAGAGAGAAAGATGAGTTTCTGTTTCACGCTGCAGAGTATGAGAAGGGAATACGGATTCTGCGTCAGGATCCCTGGGAGATGCTCATCACATTCATTATTTCGCAGAACAAGAATATACCTGCTATTCGAAGATCGGTAGAGAAACTGGCTGAATTATGCGGAATGGAGATGACCAACGGTTCTGGAGTAAGGTATTTCGCCTTTCCAACGCCTGATGCTCTGGAAGAATTGCAGGATGACCAACTCAAAGAATGCGGACTCGGGTATCGCTGCAGATACGTCAGGGGAGCCGCTGTTGCCGTTGCCGATGGGCGGCTTGATTTGTCCGGCCTGAAAAACGCGGATGATGAAGCAACCATACAAACCCTGACCAGTTTAGCAGGTGTAGGGAAGAAGGTGGCATCCTGTGTGTCTCTTTTTGGTCTGCATCATCTCAATTCTTTTCCTGTTGACGTCTGGGTAAAGAGGATACTCCAGGAGCAGTACCCGAACGGCTATCCTTTTGAAGAATATTCCCCCTACAACGGCATATATCAGCAGTATATGTTTGATTACTACCGCCGTGAATATGCAGAAACACGCCGAATCACAGCTTAGAAAGAACTATTTCCGAGAGACTTGCGAAAGCTGCAGAAGTAAAGAAAGAGGTCAAGGAGACCAAAGCCAGCGCAGAGAAGAAGGCTTCTGCCGCAAAGGCAAAGACAAAGGCTGTTGCGGAAAAAGCCGCAAAACCCGTTTAAAAAATCGGAAAAGCTGTCTCGAATGCAATCAGGAAAGCGAACGTTCTGGTTCAGTCCCCTATGGGCGGCGAAATCTCCACGGAAGCCATCCTGGCGAAAGTCGGCGATGTGGATAAAATCTACGTTCGCGTAGATCAAAACAAAGCCTATTGGGTAAAGGGCGACGAGAGCGGCGCTGTCGATCTCTGGTAAAGCCGACACAGCAAATACAAAAGGGAGAGGCCTGCTAACCTGGCCTCTCCCGCGTCATTTATTGACTTCGACAATCACAACATCCGTTACATGGATGATTGTATTGCTCTGTGGTGATCATGTTCTTTGTCAATCATTTGATTTCCGGTGCAGGTGTGCTGATTGGCTCTTCGGCCCCCATGCTGTAGGCGTCAGTGACTTTCACCTGCAGGTTCCTGTCAATCTCAAAAGTGTACACAAGCTGATCGCCCTGTTCTCCACCTTCCCAAGGACGCGCATAGGTCAGCGTGACTTCTGTTTTTCCGGCCTTGATCGGAGACAGTGTGATGGTTTCCACACCCCAGGCGCCGTTTATCGGCTCCTCTGTTTCTTCTTCCGTATACTCTGTCTTCACTTCAAACAATTCTTCAGACTGTTCCACCTGCCAGCTGAAGCCTGTGGACGGATTAGAATCGAGCTTGAACGAAACAGTCTGCGGAGGCACATCTTCCTGCCCACAGGCAGACAAAACCAAAACTGCTGCGAGAGCGATGAATAACAGTTTCTTCATAAGAGCATCCCTCCTTGCGCCATGGAGTTTACTCGGCAAGACGTCAGAATGCAATGAAGAAGCTGTGAATTCAGAATTCTTCAGATTTTCAGCTTCTATTAATTGACTTTGGGACTCGCAGAAGTTACATTAAATGCAGTGCTTCCTTTGTTTTTTCAGGAAGCAGCCCGTTTAATGATTCCGGAGAAGCAGCGTCTTCTCCGGTTCATGAATAATTCGATCTTTTGAAAAGCGGGGGAGAAGGCTGCGTTAATCAGGCATGCCGTTCTCCAAGACACAGCAGTTCCGGAGGTAAACGAGATGAAAACAGTTGTTAAAGTCATATGCATACTGCTTGCGATACTGCTGCTTGCTGCCGGTTGTTTCTGGTTTTACTGCCGTGTCATCAATCACAGGTCCTTTATGGCTGGGTTTACAGACCTGTTTCTGACGGTCCAGCATCGCAGCGACAAGTTTACCTATGTCGATGCGGCTGATGCTTACATTGCGGAAAAAGCAGAGGTGAACAGGCAGCCGATCGTGCTTGAAAAAGCGAAATTCGGAATCTCTCTCCATGAGGAACGCCTGGATGCTCTGCAGGCATTCATTTATAACGATCAGGAGCATCCGGCACAGACTGTATTCTACTTCCATGGTGGCGCTTATATCAACCAGCCAAATGCTCAGCAGACGACAATGGCAGCGCGAACTGCGAAGGAGACCGGAGCGGTGGTTGTGCTGATGGTGTATCCCAAAGAGCCTGCGTACACCTGTGAAGTGGCCTATGAGCAGTGCCTTTCCTATTATCATGACTATATTGAAAGCCACGACTGTGGGAAAATTGTCTTTATGGGCGACTCTGCAGGAGGGGGATTGGCGCTCGGACTGGCGCTGGTTTTGAGGGATGAAGGCAAAGCCTGCCCGGAGGAACTCGTCCTGATTTCCCCCTGGGCAGACGTTACAATGTCAAACGAAGACATGCTGGCTTTTGTGGATCTTGATCCGATGCTGGGCATTGACGGATTACGTCGGATGGGTGAAGTGTGGGCGGGAGAGCTTTCAATGACTGACCCGAGAGTGAGCCCGCTTTACGGAGCATTCGATGGGCTCTGTCCGGTAACAGTGACTGCCGGGACATGGGAAGTTCTGTATCCGGATATCATACTTCTTGCAGAAAAACTGGAGAAAGCAGGAGTTGAAACGAAATTAATCATTGGAGAACGGATGATTCACTGCTACCCGATCTGCCCGATACCGGAAGCCAAAGCAGCTCAGTCAGAGATCTGGCTTGCAATAACAAGAATCGGATAGCCATTGGCTACTTTCACTCAAAGGCTCTCACGAAACCGAATAAGACTCTCTCAGTTCATACAACTCTTATTATCAACAGGCAAGACGCCAAGGCGACCCTTTTGGGCAACCTTGGCGTCTTGATTTCCTGACCTGTTTTTCCAGCCCTTTTGGTGCAACAAGTTAGCGTTCCGCTGTTTTCGTCTGGATTACAGAGCGGACTGGGTGTTGTTTGGGTCTCCGCTGCGGGCCATCTCGTACTCCGCACTCCAGTCGATATCCCGGTAGTCGGCGCCGCGTGGGTCAGTACGGATGAAGTCAAGAAGCAGGTCCAGCATCTCTTCCGTCCAGACGTTGAGGTCGATCTGGGCGGTTGTAAAACGGTTGGCGGAGATCATCTCAAAGCCGAAAATGTCCTTGATCTGAGTCTTGGCACCATTTTCCACGACTTCCACGACGAGCTGAGGAGGAATAAACAGGACGCCGCCGCTGCAGCCGTATACGATATCGCCGGGGAGGCAGAGGGCGGCGTGTTCTCCGTCGCCCAGACGAACAGGGGCGTTGAAGCTGAGCATGGAAAAATCACGTATCGGGGTGGGGTCGATGCCGCGGTAGTAGACGTTGATGCCTTCCACTTTCTGCATCTGTTCAATGTCGCGGATACCGCCCCAGATGACAGCCCCGCCGGTATGAGTGCGGGTTTTGATGGCAGTGGTCAGGTTGCCGCCGACAAAAGTACCCTTGTATATTTTGTCGTACATGTCAATGACAGCAACATCGCGGTCCCGCAGCGAGTCGATGACCCACTGGTTCGGAGTCCCGGTGTAACCCTGGCGTTTCGCCTGCTCCATCGAGGCATTGTGGTAATCGGGACGCTTGGGACCGTAGGAAGCGGTGACTGCCCTCCCGATCATTTTGCAGTTCAGTTCACCGTTTTCTTTAAATTCCGGATGCAGGCTTTTCATCTGCAGGAACTGATTCTCATAGCCTTGAACAAAAATCGGCTTCCACAGCTCTTCCAGAGTCATTTTGCGGATTTCATCAAGATATTGGTCGGGCACAAAAGGCCTGCCGTCGGGTAAACGTTCTCCGGTCCATTCGGGAGTCAGCGCGATGATATCTTCCGGTCTGTTGAAATACATGATGCCTCCTGTTCTCAATGCGTATCTTAATGCCGGTCCGGCAGGCGTTCTCCCTCAAAGGAGGAGGACTTTTTCCCGAAAAGTTCCCGCAGGCTGTAAATGTTGAAGTTCCAGAATGAAGCCGGTCTGGACCATTTGATGCCGGCCTGTTCCGAAAGAAGTGTTTTCAGGCCCTCGAGACCTCCGTCTCCGTACACGGACGCGTTCGCAACCATGTAGGCGGACTCTTTTGAGACATAAAGATACAGATATTTTCGGTCGTCTATCAGTTTGATCAGTTCGGTATAGGGGATTGCTTTGCTCTTTTCACTGTCTTTGAAGCCGGTGGAGGTGAAATAATACTCGGAAGAGGGAAAGCGGTTGTTCATCTGGGCGATGATTTTCCTGGCGTTGCTTTTCGCCCGGACATCCAGCCCCGCGATCATGACACAGCCCAGAAACAGGCAAAGATAGGAAGTGACCATGCCGCTGCGGAAGGTAAAAACCCCATAGCCGATGAAAAGAAGGGAAAGAAGAATCTGAATGAGCTTATTCCTGACCTGGAAGGTGTTATACTGCATGAGAACAAGCTTCTCGATCGTGCCTGCGTTATGCTTCATCAAAGCAGTGTACAGGACTTTCTGCTTCGGGTTATTCATGGGGCCACTCCTCGTACTGTTTTCCTCTTGTCAGCTCCAGATCCTGTCATTGGCAAATTCCCGGTTCCAGGCATCAGTGGATTCCCACATGCCGGGAATATCGGGGTTAATGTGCTCGGCCAGGAGTTCCTCGTTAAGGCTTTCGATGCCGAGCCCCGGACTGTTCGGAACATTATAGAACCCGTTTTCCATGATCGGCTGATTGTCGTAAAGACGGACCATGTCCTTCCACCAGGGGACTTCTACAGAATGATATTCCGCGGCAAGGACATTGTGCATCGCCGCCGCGGCATGAATTGCCGCAAGGCAGCCGACCGGGCTTTCGGCCATATGGACGGCCACGGCAACACCGTTTTCATCGGCCATGTCGGCGATTTTTTTCAGCTCCAGCGCGCCGCCGCAGGTGAGGATGTCCGGATGGATGATGGAGACCCCACCGACTTTGACAAGCGGCTCGAACCCCTCTTTCAGGTAAATGTCTTCGCCGGTGCAGACGGGAATTGCGGTGGACGCGCGAAGACGCTGATACTGCTCGGTGTACATCCACGGCACCATGTCTTCCACCCAGGCAAGATTGTATTTTTCCATTCTCCGGCAGAAGCGTATAGAGCTTTCCAGTTGCACATGGCCGAAGTGGTCGACGGCCAGGGGAACCTCATACCCGATAATCTCGCGGATGTCCTTTACGTACTGTTCCAGATAGTCCAGTCCTTTTTCGGTAATCTGGATGCCGGTGTTGGGGTGGCTGGTAGTCACGATCTGATAGCTCATCCTGTGCTTCACCATGTCCTGGGTTACGGAGCCGCCCTGTACGTTCAGAATATGACTGGCATATTTTTTCATGTCGTCCATAAGGCCGAGGGGGGCGCAGACGGCACCGGGAACGTCCATGAGAAGTCCGATTCCGAGATCCATTTTCAGGAAGGTGAAACCCATCTCCATCCTGCGCTTGAGAGCCATGCCCATTGCACGGCCGGACTGATCCTTTCCGTCCACGTCGGTGTCGCAATAGACGCGGATTCTGTCCCGGTACTTGCCGCCGAGCAGCTGCCACAGCGGAACACCCCAGGCTTTTCCGGCCAGATCCCATAAAGCGATTTCAATGCCGCTCACGCCGCCACCCTGGCGGGAGTGGCCGCCGAACTGCTTGATTTTATGAAAAATGCGGTCGACGTCGCAGGGGTTCTCGCCCAGAATGCGGCTTTTCAGCATCAGGGCATAGGTCTTTGAGGAAGCGTCCCTTATCTCGCCGTAGCCCACAAGCCCCTGGTTGGTATAAAGCTTCAGAAGGGTACAGCGCTTCGGCGCTCCGTCGATGTCGCAGAAGCGCATGTCCGTGATGCGGAGACTGGAAGGATCTATCTTTCTGTCGGGAACCATATGAGAATCTCCTTATCTTGAAAAAATGGCTATTTGCCTGAATTCCGCGATGCTTTCAACAGCTTGAGACTATAATATTTCCAGCTTGAATCACTTGTCAATATATTTCCGATGATGAAATGAATTCAAAAGCCTGTTTCATGATGAGAAAAACGTTTGACTATCCCTGTCCGGGTGTTATTATGTTAAGGGAAAACCATGCAAAGGGGGAGCGGCGATGTTTGATCTCCGTGGGAAAACAGCACTGGTTACAGGGTCGAACCGGGGAATCGGAAGGGCAATTCTGCTGGCCTATGCGCAGCATGGCGCGGACGTCATCCTGCACTGCAGAAAGGCTGATGAGCGTGCGGAAGAGGTAATCCGGCAGGCTTCTTCCTGCGGGGTCAGGTGCTTTGCGGTCTATGAGGATCTGTCGGAAAAGGACGGACCGGCAAACCTGTACAGAAAGGTGAAGGAGCTGGGCCTGGACGTGGACATCCTTGTTCTGGGCGCATCGGTCGAGCTTCGGAAGAACTGGACGGACATAACGGATGAAGAGTTTGACATACAGGTCAACACCAATCTGCGCGCGCCGATGAAGCTGATGCAGAAGTTTATCCCGGAGATGCAGAAGAGGAACTGGGGCCGCGTGATCACCCTGGGCAGCGTGCAGCAGGTCAAACCGATTCCGCCCCTGATGGTCTATTCCGCACTGAAGTCGGCGCAGTATAACATGGTCTTGTCTCTGGCCCCGCAGATTGCACCGTACGGCGTCACCATCAACAACCTGGCGCCCGGAGCGATCCGGACCGACCGCAACGCCGAGGCGCTCTCCGATCCCGCTTATGAAGAGCATGTAACATCGCTGATCCCCGTCCGGTATATCGGCCAGCCGGAAGATATTGCCGCCATCGCGGTTTACCTCGCGAGCGAAGAAAGCAAATACATGACGGGGGAGAACATCTTCATTGCCGGCGGGAAGGACCTCTGATGACTGTCTACATTGCTTCCCGCGACGAAAAAGGCGGTATCCTGCGGTGTGAGCTTTCCGGGAACGGACAGCTGGAGGAACGTGAACTGACCCGGGCGGACCGGCCGGCCTATCTGTGCCGGGACGGCGACAGACTGTACGCACTCCTGCGGGAGCCGTTCCAGCTCATGAGCGGGCTGAACACGTACATGATCAACGATGACGCTGCCCTGTCTATGCTTGGGGACACACGAAGCACGCACGGACTGTATTCCGCCCACCTTTTTGCCGAAGCCGGAAAGGTCTGGATTGCAAACTACATTGATGGGACGGTAGCCCTGCTTCGCGAAGAAGCGGGCGGGGAAGCGTTTCCCGACCGGATGCTGGCCTTCAGCGGGCACGGACCGGATCAAAGCAGACAACTCTCTTCACACCCCCACTGCGTTGTACCCACGCCGGACGGGAAGTACCTGTGCATCTGCGACCTCGGGACAGACCGGGTTCATGTCATCACGCCGTTGCTTGAGCCGGTCTCGGAATGCCTGCTGCCCGCAGGCTGCGGACCCAGACATCTTGTGTTTACGCCGGACGGCGGATACGCATTCTGCTCAAACGAAATGGGAACTTCCGTATCCGCCATGTCCTATCACGACGGCGTTTTGAGCGCCGTGAGGACCGTGCCGGCCCTGTCCGAACACACCGAAGGCACGTCGTCTTCCGGGATCAGAATTTCAAAGGACGGAAAGAAACTGTTCGTGTCCAACAGGGGCAGTGACAGCGTCTCATTCTTTTCGGTTGAAGGATCGGAGCTCTGTCTGACAGACACGATTCCGGCTTTCGGCACATCTCCGAGGGAGATCGCCCTGACTGACGACTTTCTCCTGTGCGCAAACGAACTGTCGGACAGCGTGACCGTGATTCCGCTGCATGATAAAAGACCCGGCACGCCGGTCTGCACACTCCATGTAAAAACGCCCTGGTGCATTCTGGTTTTAGAGTAACAGGCAAAAACAGCTTTCCTCGGCACTGACCGTGGAAAGCTGTTCTTCATTCAAAAACTCTGCGGCGGCTGATTTCCAAAGCGGCCGTTTTACCGGCTTTGATGACCTTTTCTCGATACTCCGGGCTGTCTTTCAGGTCGGAATAGAGGACGCCGATGGACGCGATGGTCCGCTCACCGTCCATTACTTTGAAGGCGTAGGACTGGCGCTCCTCGGAAGGAACGGCGCAGTGTGCATATCCGAGGGTCCGGATTTTCTTTAAATCGGCCTCGAGCTCCGGCGTCATGATGTCTGTTTTGGATTCGTCCTTCCGCTTGGCAACCGTATAGTGAAACGTCTCCGTATCCATAAACGCGAGAAGCAGCCTGCCGGTCGCCGTGGTCTCGAGGTAACCCTGAATCATGGAGCCGTCGCTGCGGGGGAGAATGTTATCCGGGTCGATATGGACGATGATGTATTTTTTCCCGTTGCAGACAACAGAGAGAAAAACTGCCGTTTTAAGCTGCTCATGCAGCCATTTTAAAATGGGATAGGAGAGTTTGGAGAGGGAGTTGTAATAGCTCCCATAGCGGGACAGCATGTAGGACCAGGGTCCGAGACGGTATCCTTCCTTCCTGGAAACCCGCTCGACATACAGTTCTTCACACAAAGTATCCAGAATATGGGCGCAGGTGGATTTGTTGAGGTTTGTCTCTTCGGCCAGTTCCGAAAGCGTGACTGGCTTCTCGGCGTAAGCGGATAATATGGTGAGAATATCCAGCGCCTTTTTGACAGATTTGATCATACGTCTGTTTCCTCTGATGTAAATTTCATGATTTGAAATATACTCCCTTTTCAGCGATTCGTCAATAAGCCCGTCAAAATTTCAAATTTGTGAAATATGCCATAAATACGGGACGGGATTTGTATACAATGCCGAAATCAGCTGAAATTATTCCGAGATTGCGCAAAAAATATAGAAACTATAGATAAATAGGATAATTTCACAATAAGAAATTGTTTGACATTTTTTATTAACAGAAGCATTATAGTGTCAGCGTATTGTTGTAATGGCTTTTGGTTTTACCGTGCTGAGACGGCACGTTAAAATAATACCCGTTACACCGGGAAATAACAGTAAAGGAGAATGAGCAAATGAAAAAGATCCTCGCATTCGTAATGGTTCTGACCCTGGTTCTGTCATTGGGCGTTGTCGGAGCTTTCGCCGACGAAGAGCCGATCGTTCTGAGACTGGCAATTTCCGAAGCGCCGGAAAGTGATCTCGCAACCGTGATTGCCGTTGTCAAAGAGAACATTGAAACGCGCACGGAAGGCCGTGTCATTCTCGAGCCGCATTATTCCAACGAACTTGGCTCCATTGATGACTGCATCGAGCAGATTACCCTGGGCGGCAACATCGTGTCTGAAACCTCTGCCTCGTCTTTTGCTCCCTATGGCTGCGACGACATGACGGCTATGGACTCCATGTTTGCTTTCGGCTCCACGGAAGAGATTGAGAAGTTCAACGATTCCGACATGTGGAAAGCAATGGTTGCCGAGCTTGAGGAGAACGGCGGAATTCACATGATCTGCATGAACTATGCGGCGGCTCCGCGCGTAGTCCTGTCCAAGAAGCCGATCAACTCCGTTGAGGACCTGAAGGGCCTGCTGATCCGCGTACCGACCAACACCTATGCCGCGTGGTTTGCTGCGCTCGGCGCCTCCCCGGTGTCCGGCATCCCGTTCGCTGAAGTCTATACCAACATCGAGTCCGGTGTTGTCGAGGCTGCCGAGGCGCCTGCTGCAACCCTGACGGACTACTCCATCCCTGAGGTTGCGAAGTACTGCTATACCTCCAACCACACCTATGCTTCCGGATGCTGCGCAACTTCCGTTGACATCTGGAACCGCATTTCCGAAGAGGATCAGGCTGTTGTAACCGAAGAGTTCACGAACGGCGGCAAAGAGTACACCAAAATCAGTGCCGAGAAGAATGACGGCTACATGAAGGCCTTCGAAGACGCCGGCGTGACGATTGTTGTTCCTTCCGAAGCCGACATTGAGGCGTTTGCTGCGGCAGCTTCCGAAGCGGCGGTGACGCTCGGCCTGCGTGAAGGCGTTATGGATGAGATCAAAGAGGCCTGCAAGTAAGAATAGTACATTCCTGTGAAACGGATGGGGGAAGGGTAATTGCCCTTCCCTCGTTTAATAAAGCAATTTGATGTTATTTTTTCCAGACTGATAGTAAGGGCAACTATATGAAAAAAATACTAAAATGGCTGAAATGGCTGGTTTTACACATTGAAGAAGTTATAGCGGTTTCTGCCCTGGCGGTTATGCTGTGCGCAATCTTCTATAACGTCATCATGCGGTATATGTTCAGAAAACCGACTGCCTGGTCTGATGAATTAACCATGATTTGCCTGGCCTACGTTACCTTCGTAGGAGGCGCGGCCGCTTACAAGAAGAACCTGCATTTCGGAATCGACATTCTTGTCGACAGACTGCAGATAAAAGGAAAACTGCTCTTATGGCGGGTTATCAACTTCGTCTTCATCTTCCTGTTCGGGTATACAACGTATCTTGGATATCAGCTGACAACGAACGCCGTAAAGAAATTCCATTATTCGGGCTGGTCCTATAAGATCATGGACGCGGCACTCCCGCTGGGCTTTCTCAGTATGACAATTTATGCCATCTACTTTTTCGTGATGTCATTTGTAAACAAAGAAAAGTATATAGCAAGATACGAATCAAGTTATGAAGAAGATACGGTGGACGAGGCTCTGGTAGCCGCCAGTGCTGAGATGTTCAGCAAAACGGAAGGAGAGGTGTAGATGATTGGCTCGATGACAGTATGGCCGATTTTTGTGCTGCTGCTGCTGTTTTTCCTTGGAATACCCTGCTCGTTTGCCATGATGATCGTCTGCATTCCGTACTTTCTTTCCGATCCCTACATTAAAGCGACGGTCATTGCCCAGAAACTTCTCGCGCAGTGCGAGTCACAGTCGTTAATGGCAATTCCGTTTTTTATCACGGCGGGATCCATTATGAACTACTCCGGGATATCCGAAAAACTGCTGGAGTTTGCGGATGGTCTTGTGGGGCACCTGACCGGCGGTTTGGGTCATGTGAACGTTCTGCTCTCGACGCTGATGGGCGGCATTTCCGGTTCTGGCGCGGCCGACAGCGCCATGGAGTGCAAGATCCTTGTTCCCGAAATGCTGAAATACGGTTACTCAAAGCCGTATTCTGCGGCGATTACGGCGGCGACTTCGTGCATCACGCCGATTATTCCGCCCGGGATCAACCTGGTCCTCTTCGCCTGTCTGTGCGAGTGTTCCGTCGGGCGCCTGCTTGCGGCAGGCTATCTGCCCGGCTTCCTTCTCTGCCTGGGGATGATGCTGGTAAACTATATCATCTCGAAGAAAAGAGGCTACAGGGGCAACAGGAGATCCATGATGCCGGCAAAGGATCTGGCAAAAGTCTTCCTTTCGTCCGTGTGGGCGCTGTTCCTGCCGTTCGGACTGATTATGGCCCTGCGCTTCGGCGTCTGCACCGCAACGGAGGGCGGCGTGCTGATGGCGTTCTACTCGCTTTTCGTGGGCAAGTTCGTTTACAAGAAACTGCAGCTTAAAAAGCTGCCGCAGATTCTGATGGAAGCGGTCAATTCGACAGCGCCTGTCATGATGGTTCTCTGCGCGGCAAACCTCTTCAGTTACTATATGAGCTGGGAGACTATTCCGTCTAAACTGACCGCATTGCTGATTGAAGTAACCGGAAACAAATTTGTTTTCCTTCTGATGTGCAACATCCTGTTCCTGTTAATCGGCTGCTTCATGGACGCAATGGCCGCTATGATCGTGATTGCGCCGCTGCTTGCCCCTGTCGTGAGGGCGCTGGGCATCAATATCATCCACTTTGGACTGATGATGTGCTTTAACGTCGGTCTTGCTGCCATTACGCCGCCGTTCGGAACCTACATCTTCCTTGTGTCGGGCCTGCTGAAAATGAAGACGTCGGATATGATAAAAGAACTGTGGCCGTTTATCGGGATTGCGGTAGCCGTACTTCTGCTGATAACCTATGTGCCGTGGTTCTCGCTCGCCATTCCGCAGCTGATGTATGGGTCATAACATGAAAAGCACGGTAGAGGTTAAAGAATACGGGGGAGAAGGAATCGGAGGACTTCTGGAGGCAAAAGAATATGCCTGCCTGTTCCTGAACTTTCTCCCGCGTCTGGTCCCTGAAAAAGTGACTTCGATGCAGAAACACACGGAAACCGATGAAACCTTCGTCCTCCTCAACGGAAAGGCGATGCTGTTTCTCGCGGACGGTGAAGAGAAACCGGAGCACATCAGCTGTGTGAAGCTGGAAGAAGGGAAGTCCTATACGGTTCCGCTCGGTCTCTGGCATGCTCCGGTGATGTCCGAGGACGCAAAGATATTCCTTGTCGAGAACATCGGCACGGTGGATGCCAATTCTCCAAGACTTCCTCTGACGGAAGAACAGATGGCATTGGTGAGAGAGCTTGGAAAAGATTTTTGCTGATCGGGCCGAAGCGGTTCACAAGGAATATCTCGAGAAAGGGACATTCTTCCTTGAAAGAGATTACATCACCGAACTGAACCGGGAGCTGAAGCTGTTTCCGAGAATCATCGGGGATCTTCTTACGGCGGCGGATGAGCTTCGCAAAGACCCGGCCGCGGCAGAGACGGCCCTGGCTGTTTCAAGAGCGATGGAAGACAGGCAGGCGTTTATGGCCGGCCTGCAGGATTTGACGTTTCCGGATCAATACCCGCTCTTTCCGCTGCTCTGTCTTTTGCCGACCATACGGAACACGTACCGCTTTTTAAAAGACAGGAACGTTCCGGAAGACATCATTGCCGCAACGCTGGGCCAGTACGAGGCCTGCGTGTTTATTTACCAAAAGCGGTATGATCGGCTCGGTCTGAACAGAAGATACTTCGACTGGCTTCAGCACTATGTGGACTGTGAGATCCTTAACATCAACAGGCTGCGCTTTGAAATCATGACGTTGAAAGACCCGGTATGCCTTCTCGAAGAGAGAGACAGCGGGACCCAGTTTTTGGTTTACGGGAGTGCGGCAAAGGAAACCCGCCCCGGGAAGAGCACAGGCCTGATCACGGGAAAGAGAGTTATGCCCGACGGACAGCTGTGTGAACAGGAAACATGCTTTCCGGAAGAAGAATATAAGGCGTTCATACAGCCGGGAGACACCTGTCTCAGCGTCCACATCCCGGATGAAGGGGATTTCTCTGAAAGCGCCTGTGAGGGAAGCTACCGGAGAGCGCTGGAGGTTTTCGGAAGCTGTTTTCCGGAGCTGAAGATCATGGGCTTTCACTGCGAGTCGTGGATGCTTTCGCCGCAGCTGAAAGAATACCTTTCTCCTTCATCCAATATTCTGTCGTTTTCGGATAAGTATCTGAAATACCCGGTTGCCTCTAAGGGAGAAGACGTTCTGAATTTTGTTTTTTTAATGAAGTATTCCTCCTACGATGATCTGGCGGAGGACACCTCGCTGCAGCGGAAGCTGAAGAAGCTTTATCAGAATGGCGGCAGGCTGTATGAATACGGAGGCTTGAGATATGCTGCTGGATGAGTATGCCGAACTGATCAGGGAAACGATAGAGAACATCTGCCGCACAGAACGGGAAAAGATTTCCAGGGCTGCGCATATTGTAAACAGGGTCATTCAGAACGACGGTCTGATCTTTGTTTTCGGCTGCGGGCATTCTCATATGCTGGCGGAAGAGACCTTTTACCGGGCAGGGGGACTTGCCTGTGTTGCGCCGGTCTTCTGCGAGCCGCTGATGCTGCATGAAAGCGCCAGTCTGAGCAGCAGCCTGGAGAAAAAGGACGGATATTATGAGACCTTTTTCAATCCGTCGGATATCGGGCGGAAGGACGCACTGATCTGTGTTTCCACCTCAGGCGTCAACTCGGTTCCGGTTGAATACGCCTCCGCCGTGCGGCAGACCGGAGTTCCGGTTATCGGAATCTCGTCCGGGGAATACCTGACGCAGGAGCCGCACAATCCACTGGGGAAGCACCTGCAGGAAGTCTGCGACGTCTGCATCAACAATTATGCTCCGCACGGCGATGCGTGCCTGCAGCCCGAAAGGCTGCCGGTGAAAATGACGCCTGTGTCGACCATATCCTCGTCGTTTGTCATCAACAGCATCCTGGCGGAGGGAACGCAGCTGGCCTTGAAAGACGGTGCGGAAGTCCCCGTCTATATGAGCGGCAACATTCCCGGAGGCGCCGAATATAACCGGGCGCTGATCCGGAAATACAAGGATCGGATTCATTGCTTATGAAGAGGCCTGTAATAACAGTACTGGGCCTGTGCGGAAGATCGGTTTTCATGAAAGTAGACCATTTTCACAGGTCCGGAGAGACGCTTCACGCTGAAAATATGTATGTGGAACCCGGCGGGAAAGGATACAACCAGGCGGTTGCCGCGGCTCGGCTCGGCTTACAGGTCAATTTTCTGGCGGCCTGTGGTGACGACGAGGACGGAAGGGCCTGTGCGCAATTCCTGCTCCGTGAAGGAGTGACCCCGTATATACAGACTGTTGACAAACCCACGGCGTTCGCAGCCATCCTGACGGACCGGGACGGGGAGAACCGGGTGACGGTCTGTCGCGGTGCGGCAGACAGCCTTTCGGCCGCATTCGTCCTCAATCATGAGGATATTTTCAAGCACAGCGACGCAGTGCTTCTGAATTTCGAAGTTCCGGACGAGGCAAACGAAAAGGCAGCTGAGCTGGCGGAAAAGTACGGAGCCAAATTAATCCTGAACCCAGCGCCTGCCCGCCCCTGCACGGCGGAATACCTGAACCGGTTTTACTGTGTCACGCCGAACCGGAGCGAGGCCGAAATCCTCGGCAGCAGGGCAAACAGGGAAATTGTCACGTTGGGAGAGGATGGAGTCCTCGTGACGGAAAACGGGGAGACTTATCATCTGCCCGCGTTTCCGGCGCACGCAAGAGACACGACGGGAGCGGGGGACTGTTTTAACGGCGCCCTCGCGGTGGCCCTGTGCGAAGGGAAAACACTCCCGGAGGCGGTTCAGTTTGCTCAGAAGGCGGCGGCGATCAGCGTTGCCAGGGATTTCGTGATGCCGGCGCTGCCTTACAGAGACGAGATAGAATAAAATACGACTGGAGGGAAAATCGAGATGGATCAATCGTGCGGGTATTTCAGCAAGGTAATGGAACTCATTACAAAAATCGAGTCGGAACAGTATGATAATATGAAGGCGGCAGGTCGTCTGATGGCGCAGGCAGTTAAGGAAGACCGCTTAATCAATGTCTACGGAGGGGGCGGGCACACAACCCTTCCGGTGGGTGAAATGTTCTTCCGGGCTGGCGGACTCTGCAACATCAACCCGTGCATGGAGACCGGCCTTTCCGTGTTTAACCAGGCACAGAAGTATCTCGCTCTGGAACGCTGTGAGAACTATGGCAGGGCGATTATGGACTACTATGATCTTCAGGAGAACGATGTCCTGATTATCTACCACAATATCGGTACGAACGCCGCGACGATTGACGCGGCGATGGAGGCGAAGGAACGCAAGGTTAAAATCATTGCCGTTTCCTCGTCGGACTGGCAGGAGAAGGTCCCAGCAGATTACGAGCTGAGGCACTCGTCCCGTAATAATCTGTTTGACTTCGCGGATGTATGTATTGATGACTACAACCCCTTCGGGGATACGGTTGTAAACATCGACGGGCTTGATACTCCGATCGGCCCGATTTCGAACATGACCGATTTCTATATTGTGCACCGGCTTGAAATTGAATGCGCAAAAGCCTGCCTGGAGATGGGGATTGAGCCGCCCTTCTGGAGAAGCGCCAATGTTCCCGGCGGAGACGAGTTTAATAAAGCGAATCTCAAAAAATACAGTCCGCGAGTAAAGATGCTGTAATGGAAAAAGAGTTTGGGTGAGAGGAACAAGATATGGATGAGAAGTTTATATCCAGCTTATTCGAACTGGCGGAGAAATATAATGCAGCAAAGATAGAAGAAGCAGAAACCGAACAGGGGGCTGTCAGACTATCCTGCGACAAGGGGAAATTCCGTTTCTTTTATGATTTCTCCATGAAGATGCCGGAAGACGAATACGTCAACGTTCCGCTGTACCACTGGCAGGCGCAGCCGAAATACATTCAGTTGAGAGGCCTGATTGAACGGCGTATGGTGGAACCGGCCCTTGCAATGCGGATTCATCACCTGGTTTCGGCAGACGAATTCACGAAGACGCTGAAGGACATCATCATTTTTGAATCGAACCTGTTTGAGTTCATTACACGCTCCCGCCTGAACCGCGTTTTTGCTGACTTCAGCGGGGACCGGTATACCAACTGCATTATGTCCACTTCGAATAATGTGAAGGCGAGCATGGAACTCGGTTTTCTTCCGGACGGCAGTGAACCGGTCCTGCTTCACGAAGTGGTCGCAAGAACCGGCATCGCTTCTGACCTGCCTGTGGATACGCAGACCGTACAGTACCCGATTTACGTGTTCAAAGGGAAAGAGACGACCACTTACAACGAAATAGACTTTGAACTGTACGGAATGCGCAATGTCGAGGCGGACTGCATCCGGTTTATCCTGTGGGCACTTTCTGACAGCGCGCGGATCGTGGAATTGCAAAAAGATCATCTTCATATGGAAAAGGTCTATTCTGCTGCCGAGAAAGCAAGCGAAGCCTTGAGTTATACGGTTGTGGAGGAATGACGATGAGACAGGTAAACCTTGCTATTGCATCTTTGACGCATGCACACGTCCGGAAATATTACCAGACCCTGCATGACAACAATAAGATCAACTGGGTTGCGGTATCGTGTGCGACCCCGGAAGTGGAAAAGAATTTCAAGGAGTACGGGTACGACGTCCCGATTTATCGCTCAACGGAAGAGATGCTGATCAGCCATCCGGAAATAGACGGAGTCATCATCGCGTCCGAAAATTTCCGGCATTACGGGGACATGGAGCTCTGCTGCAAATACGGCAAGCACATGCTGTCCATGAAAGTCCCGACCTTTGACCTTGAAGAATACGACCGCATGATTGAGATGGTGGAAAAAGCGGGCGTACTCTGCCAGGTTGAACTGGAAATGCATTATAATCCCACCTGTAGAAGGGCGGTCGAGCTTGCCCGGGACGGGGCCGTCGGGGACATTATTTCCTTTAACGCGACGAACATCACGCTTTCCCCGGTCTGGGCCTTCCCCTGGCAGGGAGATCCCGTCATTTCCTATGGCAAACGGGTTCCCCTGAGAGAGGGCGATGCCCGCTGCCGCGGCGGCGCCTTGTCTGACCACCCGCATATTTTTGATATGCTGCGCTGGGTAACCGGAAGCGACTATGACTATGTCTTTGCCGATATTGCCGATAACATCAGGGATATTCAGGAAGAAGATGTGATCTATGTGACGGGACGCATGAAAAACGGATGCAAGTTCCTTCTGGATCCGTCCTGGTCGCGGCATGAAGCAAAGACGGATAAACCGATCAACTGGGATCTTCATCCGAAACGCATGGAGGTCAACTTCTCCATTGTCGGAAAGGACGGCGTCATTCAGGCGGACTGCTTCGGGCCGAACGACAGTTACTGTGGAGGACCGAACAACCGCTATGCGGTTCAGTATACTTATTTTGATGAATGGATCGGCATGATGGACGAGTTCTGTGACTGCATTCTTCATAACAAACAGCCGAAAATCAATTTACAGTGGCACCGGCAAACGGTCGAGGCAATGGTTGCATGCTACGAATCGTACAAAGAGGGTAAACCAATCTATCTGAACAGATGACAGGAGAGAGCGATGGCAATTAAACATACTGCGATCAGTTATTACGGCCTGAACTATGTCGAACACGCCGAGGCGGATTTCAAGGAGATGATCGACCATGGTTGTGACACCGTTATTCTGGCCATTACGGAATTCGATATGGATTTCTGGTTCCCGAATATTAACGAGATCGTCAAGAAAGCCCATGAGCTCGGGCTTCGGGTGATCGCCGACACATGGGGAATCGGAAAATATTTCGGCGGGGAACAGGTGTCTTTGTTCCTGCAGAACAACATACATCACCGGCAGGTATCCGCGTATACCGGAGAAGTTCTGCCCGCAGCCTGCTTCAATACAAACTCATTCCGGGATTATTTTATTTCACACTGCCTGAAGCTTGCCAGAGAAACGGAAGTTGACGGCTTCTTCTGGGATGAACCGCATTATGCCTATCCCAAGGCCTATGCGTCAATTACCGGCGGTGCCGGGGACGACTGGTCCTGCCGCTGCCCGGAGTGCATGAAGAAATTTGAGGCATATTACGGGTATGAAATGCCGAAATTCATGAATGACGACGTCAAGAATTTCCGCTGGAGAGAAGCGCTGGAGACCATTACCCTGGCATCGAAGGCACTGAAAGAATATAACCCGGCGCTTGAAATCACATGCTGCGTACACGCCACCATGCAGACGTATTACGTTACGGAACTGAGGGGATACGACAACTGGGATATGGTTGCGGCATGCCCGTATTTTGACGTCTTTTCCACGACGATCATCAACTGGACGCTTCCGGAAAGCTTCTTCCGTGATGTCACGGAACGAACCGTAAAAATGGCGAAGAAATACGGCAAAGAGTCTGAGCGCTGGCTCATGGGTTACCATAACCGTCCGGCGGATTTCAGCCAGATTGACCGGGTGGTGGACATGTATGAAGCGCTCGGCGTTGACCGTCTGGGAACATGGACTTACCGCGGCGGGTACGGTACGGTTGTAGCGGCCAAAGATGCGCTGCAGTTATGGGACAATATCGGAAGAAACTATAAAAGAGTCTTAAAAAAGGGATAGAACCGACGCCTTCCACGCAGCTGAAAAGAGAAAAACGCATATTGATAAAAGAGAATGTGAAGAGCGTAAAGAACAAGGCTGAGACCGCGGCTGTGAAGGTCGTAGAGACTGAGAAAAAGATCGAAAAAACGGCTGCCGCGGACAAGGTGGTCATGACGGAAGATAAGAAGAGAGGGAGCCAGAGGAGCATCATGAAATGTTCCTCTGGCTTCTTCCTATGTTAACGGCGTTATTGCCTTGCTGAGCAGACCTATACCAGTCCAGAAACACCCAGGCCTGTTGTTGAGCCCGAAGAACCGCTTCATCTGGCTCGCTAAATCAATCAAGGTAATCTTTATAGGGCTCAAATTCTTTTTCCCTGATAGTCATTCGATCCGTTATAGACTTCTCATTCTTCAAAACCTGACCATACTGCTGCAGCCCTTCTGCGTATTTCGGATCATCAGCATAAAGGAACTTTTTAGCAATAGCATCTGAGAACTGGTACTTGATGGTTTTATCCGGGTCTGGAAAGTAAACTGACACGGAGGAGCTGTCGCAACTTTGAACGATCCCATCACCATTCAATTTGGATTTTACGGAAGCGCCCGCAACGTAGAAGGGAGCAAAGAAGGCCTTTCCCTCGGACAGGTATTCTGCTTCTCGCCTTGACTCCTCAAGCTTAGTGAACAATTCCGAGGCTTTCTTTTCCTTCTCTTCCCGAAGGCGTACTTCTTCAGGATCTGGTGGGCGATTAAACGTTATGCCGTTGAACAGTCCATAAGTGCTACAGCAGTAGATCAGATCGAAAACAAGGATATGATGCTTCTCGTCAGGATGCATGGAGTCTGGCTTTTCCACATCAAATCGGCTCATATGGGTTTTCATTAGAGTGTCATTTTGCTCGATCACTGCGACAACCTCATCGCACATACGATAGTAGATATCGAGCTTTGTGCTTCGGCCGCTTTTCCAATCATCGAAGAAATCAATACAGTCAGCAAATTTCCTCGAATGCTTAGGCTTCAAAATATAACTGTTATCAGGATCATAGAGGGTCTGAAGCACTGTAGCAGTGTGAATCGTACTCTCATATCGGAAACTGCCGGGAAAATATTTGTTCAGCAATTCCGCTGAACCGGAGAGAAATTTCCGGATTTCCTGCATCTTTTCCACAGGTGGAAGCGGATTGGAAGCGAAAAGATCGTTGAGAAGCATTTTAACAGCAGACGGTTCTCTTTTGGCAAACTCATACAGGCCATAGAAGGGCTGGGTATAGGAATCTGTCAAATTCCCGGTCAGCTTCTGAACCTTTAAAAGCATTCCGGGGAAATCTGTATCGTCTGCGCCCAGAGCTTCATCCACCATGGGTCTGAACGATTTCGCAATCAGCCACTTGTACGTTTCATGGCTTTTGGAATCATTCATAAGCTCAAACTTCTTTATATAGTTGTCTACTATCTGCGCGAAATGAACGTCATTCATGAGCGGTCTCCAAATGATTGCAATTTCTGTTTTGCCATGAGATCTTTTTAGCCCGGATTACTTGGCGCATTGGTTATATTGGCCTCGATATCCCGGATTATGCTTCTCAACTTAGGATCTGTTTTGAGCTGGTCGTCTATTCTGCCGACTGAATTCATGGCAGTTGAGTGGTTTCTCTTTAATGATGCGCCTATATCCTGGAAGGACATGGAGGTCATCGTGCGCATGAGATACATGGCTACCTGGCGAGCCGTGTTGATATTTCTAGAGCGGTTTTCACTTTTCAATTGTTCCGGAGTGAGAGAGTAGTATCTACTGGCCTCTCGGATAATGACGTCAGCTGTTGGCGCACCGCTCGCGACTATTATTTTTTCGATCAGCTCATCTATCAGCGCTCTTGTTACTGGCGTGTTCATAATGTAGCTGAATGCGCCGAGCTGATTCAAAAGACCTTCTAACGTACGTACATTGGATTTGATCTTTGTAGCAATATAGACGAAATCATCATCGGAAAGCTTTAAGTCAATTAATGCGGCTTTGCTTTTTGCGATTGCAATCCTCGTTTCCAAATCCGGAGGAGCAATATCAGCCATTAAACCGCCTTCGAAGCGGGTGCGAAGGCGGTCATCCAGCAAGGTCATCTCTATGGGCGGACGATCCGAAGTGATCACTATCTGATGCCGCGCCTGATGCAGATCGTTAAACGTATGGAAGAATTCATTCTGCGTGCTCTGCTTCCCGGCTATAAACTGGATGTCATCAATCAGAAGAATATCGACATTGCGGTACTTATCGTGGAAGGCCTCTGTGGTTCCTTCCTTAATAGCATGAATGAGCTTGTTCATGAAGGATTCGCCTTTTTCGTAAACGACCTTCAGACGGGGTTTCTTCTTTTGGACGGAGTATCCAATTGCCAGCATCAGATGAGTCTTGCCCAGCCCTGAATTACCGTAAATGAAGAGGGGATTGAACTTAACGCCAGGATTCTCGGATACGGCAATAGAAGCGGCATGGGCAAATTTGTTTGATGGACCAACGATGAAATCATCAAAACTGTATCCGGGTATTAAAGGCAGACTTCCTTCATCTTCGCTGCCTTTACTATCTGCTGTGTACTGATCTTCTCCCGTCAGCAGAATCAGCCCAATATCGTCTCCAGGCAGAAGCTCTTTCAGAAAACTTGAGATAATTGGAGAGAATCGCTCTGTCAGTATTTTCTTTCGAAATTCGTCAGGGGTGCGCAAGACAAGTTGACTGCCGTTAAACGCAACCGGATCGCAGGGTGTAATCCAAGTGTTAATGGCAGTCGGAGTAAGCTCAGAGGAGAGCTTTTCAACTATCATGTCCCATATGAAATTTGCATCATTCATGAGCCGCTCTCCAAACGTAAAATTCAGATGTATCTGATGCGGACACCTTGCTTTGAAGCATAGTCGATTGTATTCTTGGTGCTGCCTTTCTCGCCATTAAAGACGGCAATGACCAGGTTGCTGTGGTCCACCATCCACTTGTTTCTGGCCATGAAACAGCCCTTATTATATACCTTGCAGGCGCTTTCCACAAGATCCGCCCGTTCGGTTATCTCCTGATGGAGAGAATTCCATTCGGGCTCAAACTTCTTTCCAAAGCTTGGATACGGGTTGACTGCAACAAGCTTGATAGGCAGACCGTTGTCCCTTAGATCTGCAACAATCTTTCCTGCCCAGAGATCCACGCCTGGTGCCATGCCGGTAATGAAAGTGGTATATCCGTTGGCGATTGCCTGGACGATCTGCTGTTCCAAACCGGCCTTTACGGCATCTTCTGAAAGCTTTAGCTTCTCCGGACGATGGCCGGTAAAGCACACGCAGTGGGAACGGGATTCTATTTCAGTCATCTTCATCATCCTTTCTGGGCGGTTTGGTGGGAACAACTGTGAGATCTCCTACATCAGCAACGAAGCTGTATATCGGAACGCCGAAACTTCCATCCTCTTCAATGCTGTCAAGAACAGTATGGATGAAGAACTCAATCCATTCCCGGCTCGGTGCGTCAGCGCCTTCGACCTGAGGAGTTACCCAGACTCCGCTGCCGACCGTTTTAGACCTCGGATAAAGCGCAAACGCAGCGGTCGAATCGTAAAAATCGAAGGAAGCTTCAAAACCGTACACGTTTTCCCCTTCAACCTTGGTGGTCAGGTACTCATCCGGAATGTCGCAGAGCGTAACCATCATGTGGCCACGGATTTTTCCCTGTTCCTTCTCAAAACGTTCAATAGCTCCGTTTTTCAGAAGAGCATCCTCGACGAGCTGAAATATCTTTTTATCGGCTAACATTTTTTAAATCACCTCTCTATCAGACATCCAATGGTGTTTATCGTTGGAACCACCGTTCATACATTGCCAAGAGAAACTCTTCTGTGATCGGATAGCCAGAGCTTTCTCCGATCACAGAGTCGACCCCACAGTACGGGCACAGAGCTGTGTCGCTCCGATCTATCGGAGCTTTTTTTCAACAAGCCACTCGGTTATCTCTGAGGGGTGGAAAATCTTCCTGCAGTAAAAGCATCCGCAGAGGTGGTCCAATTCCAGCTCCGGCTTGTGATTGGAGCACATCTCATGAGCCTGATTCA